>Ga0209780_1005516_pt1 | contig 10007 bp, 6 predicted proteins | sample WorMetexBAHAMAS2_FD_187384 | JGI IMG/M metagenome (GOLD analysis project Ga0209780, IMG submission 187384) | Marine gutless worms symbiont microbial communities from Max Planck institute for Marine Microbiology, Germany - Inanidrilus exumae... | ecosystem: Host-associated > Annelida > Digestive... | reverse complement strand
CAAACATTTCTCCACTGCTCCGGTAATCACAGCCGCTGCCAGCACTGTCGCCGTTTTAACAGTTGCTGTTCGGCTGAACCAAGATTATGTGCCGTTTCCACCTCGGTTTTTGTACTGGTAATGAACCTTCGAGGATAGGTTGAACGCGTGTACACGTACTTTCTTGTCACCCAGCCAGCGGTATCAAAGGAAACCAAAGCACTGAAGATGAATGTTAACGATAAAAGTTGACGTTAACTGTAACTGAAATACATACTACTGACATTATTGTCCATGCACACTCTGGCTGTTGATCGGCCGATGTCTATGCAATCTCCCTAGATTGCTTATTAATAGTGACCCTTAATGGGCTGTTTAAGCTGAATTAAGCAAAACTAAATTAAGTTGAGATCGTAAAGTAGTTTAATCTAGCAGTCTGGAATCACTGTATAGTCTGGCACATACCGGGCCTTGCCACAGTCACGGGTTGCATGGGAGCCGGCAGGGACCGATCCCCTCCAGCTTTTGAGTTGGACGGGACCATTAAGCTATTGGTGCATAACAGCGCATAACATTAGCACACATGTTACTATAATATAGCTTATAATATAGCATTAGTGTGATCAAATTGATTCACGAATCACAACTCCAATAACGTAACATTTACTAACAAATCAGTATTTAGCACATAATTTGCAAACCGGTTATGTGATGAAAACAATAGACGTTCTAATACCATTGGAAAGCATTAGCATTTTTCGGCCAGGGCTCATCTGCATGCCCTGGCCCGCTGAGGGAGCTATATTCCGTGTATTCGGCTGGGAAAGAGGACACCCTTCCCATTTCCTACCTTATCAACGCCCACTGTGACTCGGATCTCGGCTCCCCTCCAACTTTTGAACCGTGGTTGCGCCCTGACTTTTGAGGTCAGCAGTCATTTCACGACACACATGACCGGTCATGCGAACAGACAAATGGCCTCATCGCGTAGTCTGCAGTCATCTGCAGTCTTCAGCATCTCTCTCACGCTCTGTTAGCAGTATATCACCGTCTACCTAGCTCATAATCTCTCGCAGATAGCTGTCGTGTCGGCAGGGTCGACGGCCGGCTTGTTGATGTGACAGGTAACGTATGACCACGAGCTGACGGACGAGGACAGTAGAAGCCAAGGCAGCGTGCACAGTCAGACGGCGCTTGATCCACACGGACCGGCACAGCGTCCAGTCACAGCGACACGCTACATGGTCGACGTCGATAGTCAGCATCATCATCATCATCATCATCCCGGTGAAACTGACGTCGGCTACGAGAACGTGGCGTTCACCAACCAACACGGCTGCATCGACGCCAGCGTTCACTTCACCGGTAGATTAGGCTAATGTGTCTTGCGTTCTAACTGATTCCCGTTTCATCAGTTGAAATTGTTGATCGGTGTACTTTAGATCCATTCCAGTATGCATTTTATGCACATTGTGTATTTGTGTAAGATCGGAAAAACCAGCAAGGTTATTAACCACATTTCGACAGTCTGTACAGTTGTATTTGTGCAGAGTCAGCCATTTTCACTTCGTCCACGGGAGCGGTTGCGAAGTATTGTGATGAGTACATCTGTGTGTGTGTGTGTGTGTCTGTCCGCGGGGATATCTCCGGAACCACACGCGCGATCTTTACCTAATTTTTGTGGATGATGCCTATTGGCCGTGGCTCGGTCCTCCGGCGTCGTTGCGATACGTTATGTACTTCCGGTTTCGAGGATGACATCGTGTTTTTCTATAATGGGCCGTATAGCGGTATGAATTTGGCGAAACCTTGCTGCGGGCGGTGTAGAGAATAATTAATTACCACTAGACGCAAAGTGTTGTCGGGTTCGTCAATAGCGAGTGTCACTATCACCCGATGTGGCTGTTTCAGCGAACGCCGTCGCTGTAGCAACCGTGGGAGTCATTAGCCCATGTTGTCAGCGCGAGATACATCTACCTCCCGCCATCACGCTCTTGTTTCCACCCTTCCACAGTATCACCCGGCGTGTGAACTGCGACTGTGCCCAGTCTGTACTGTATTGATAACGACCGCAACGCTGAAGCGCATCATTGAATAGCGAGTTTTCATGGCAAATTGACAGAATAGATGTCAGTCGAAACTCGTGTCAGCGACATTTAAAGTCAATGTGTATTAAAATACGTTTTCGGCCGAGCTCCGCTACGACACACGATTACTTGTGACAACTGTTTGATCGTTGTGAAAAGCATTTTCCGACATTCGTATAAATGAACTTGGCATAGTAAAATTGTTCCTCACATAAGTCTTTGCTTATCATATATACGTTGGTCCAAAAAATGTCGCCTTATACCTTTTGACTGCCACAACTGCCTCGACGCCGCGGTTTGCCAGACCAGCATTCGCAGTGCTGTAATATTACTCCCATCCGTGAATTGTTCATTTGCAGTTCTAAGTCCAACTGGTGTAACGGTATTTCACTTCATCATACGTTACCTTTAGTAAAGCATATTTAATCAATGACTTAAATACACATAATTACGTTTGTTTTGTATGAAATAATCACGTGGATTCATATATATTTTACCTGTATACAAAATTTGATGACCCTAGTTTCGGCCGTTTCAGTGATATGATTGTAGTTAACGTTCCTAAGAGCATGCGAAGAAATGAAAGGTTTCGTTTAACTCAGCACACCTTAGTAGCAGTGTTTTTGCTGCGTTGTGTGGTAGGTCTGAAGAACCAGCAGCTACAGGACAGGCCTGTTCCTTCAGGGCAGCCGTCGGTTGCCGGACGTGGTGCCCTTCAAGCATCTTCAATAATAGGAGGCTACGCCAGTTTAGCGGCAGAACGACCACCATCCTTAGAAAACATGGTTCCGCCGTCACAGATGTGGTTAAAGCCGTATTCAGACGAGCATTCGACGTCGACTGAGAGTAGACTTTCGGCAAACGGCCAGTCGGCGGAGTTTCAGCCTGATGTACCCTTCGAATTTCCGCGGGAAAAGTTATACATTCGGCAGAAGATTGGCGAGGGTTCTTTTGGGGAAGTGTGGAGAGCGAGGGTTGACGGCGGAATCCTTGGTCGGACGGGAGAGCAGCTGGTGGCAGTCAAGATGCTTCGTGGTAAGTTTCAAATCTGTCAGCCCAGTGACGGACACAAGACTATCAGATGTCATGAGTAGTGACCTCGTTATTACTTCGCCCTGTGGGTGGGCGAAATATTAGGATCGGTGTGTCTGTATGTCTATTTGTCTGTCTGTCGGTTGTTATACCTCAAAAACCACACGTCCAAATTTTACCAAATTTTCTGCATGCGTTACTCGTGGCCGTGACTCGATCCTGCTCTGACGGCAATACAATGTCTTATGTACTTCCGGTTATGTGGATGACGTCACGTTTTCTTCACATAATGGAGCGAATGGGCCAGAGTCAAAGACGACGCGTATGTTTGGCCGAGTTCACCAAGTGGCACCACCGGGGCGAAGTTGCTGCCCACGATTGCATGCTTTTTATCATTGAAATGCTAGTACAATGCGTCTGAGTCAACACTACAATCAGCTACAATACTTTCTGTCGGAGGCAACAAAATCGAAGCCAGTGCTAAGTTAAACGTGCTAGAAACCAGATCAAAACTGTAAGAGTAAAGACAAAACGAAAAGTATAATGGTTCATTTATACCGGATGTGTTGCGTTACGGTGGGGTGCCGTGCGATAGCGCAGCCAGCGCAACGCATCCGATGTAGACGAACCATAGGCGAGACCAAAACTGCATATTGTATTAGTCAATCAAACGTTACGATAAGACCAAGGTCACTGTAATTTGATTTAGGTCTGCACCATATGACAGAGTCGTGATACTGTGAATTCGGCCTACAGGGTGGCCCAAAAAATTTGCACAATTTTTGTACGCCTTAACTTTACCAAATAGTAACCAATTTTCAAAATTATTTTACTTTCAGAATAAGGAGAAAATTTGCAATAAAGAACCCACCACACCTCAGTTGTGTTGCTACACTACCTTGTGAAATGTCAAGCGTCTTAAAAGCAACAATAGAAAACAAGACTACTTCTGTAACAAGAAATTAACTTCATGAAATATTAACTGATGATCAAAATTTTACTTACTTACTTTTCTGCATGTGCCTAGTGACGTCATCACTGACTTTATTGGCATTCGATCACTGTTTTTCGAAAGTTTTGTTTGTTTATAAAAAATTTTGTGACCATGAGAGTTGGACGCTTAACTTCTGACGATCGTAGTTTGATTTGGAATCTGCGTACTCAGAAAGGTTTGGGTCGTGGTGTATGATGAAAGAATTTCCAAACAAGACTTGTGGTGCGATCTTTAGTGATAAGTATTATTACAAATTTTCTCCTGATTCTGAGAGTGAAATAATTTTCAAAATCGGTAAATACTTGGTAAAGTTAAGGCGTACAAAAAATTGTGCCCATTTTTGGGCCACCCTGTATATAGTAAAGACTTTTGCCAAAAAGTGCGTCCGTAGTTTCCTATTTGTTGCAGACTGAGTTATGTATGAATTCATGTTGTAGCTTTGCCTTTTAAATTATCGATTTTCGCATAAAGTCGAATCAAACCGAACCATCTCCATTTTCTTGAACCAGAAATCGTGACGAAATTCTACATAGTTAGTAGTGACCCTATGTCGGACGTTAGACATGGGCTGGCACAAAAATTAGAGTCGCGATGTCTTGTTGCTGTAAGCATTGAAGACACAGATACACTATAGACTTCCTAGTCTATGGTGTATTAAATGTTGACATTGTCAATGACTTTGAATGACCGCTGAAGGTCATTTCTACTGGAATCTTCTGCAGGGCAGGGCCAGTTTCTCGAAAAGTGCAGCCTATCTGTCTAAGTTGGTACCCGGTGATTAAAACAACAGAGCTGGTATTTCTACTGTTGTATTCGACCGAAAGAACTGTTTTAAGGTCCACGGTCATTCTTTGCCTATCCTCAAACAACACTGGTAATGTGGCGGTAATTATACGTGCTAGACACACACTACACACTGTTGTGATGGAACACTAGTAGAAAGTCACAGCGTCATTATCACCACGTCACACGTGGTCGTTTCAGCTATTTCACACCTTTATAAATCCATTTATGTCAGAAAATAAGTTACAAATAAGCATACAAACAGGAAATCGTACATTGACTATAATCTTTAACTGTCACAGCTGAATTACTGTCGTAAGTAACTATTGAAAGACAGTTAAGATCTCAAGCAGTTGCGTACACTTAACCATTGGTAAATAGCTCGGAAACTGTACAAAATAGAGACTTTGTCACTGAAGATCGCTAATAGTACCGGGCAAGTGACTGTGATAGGTTACAGCCTGTCAAAAAGCGCCAATGGCGAACGCCGATGACCTGAGTGACCCTAATGTGATTTTTGGTATTATTATAAGTAACCTTTTTGTATAACTCGAATAACACAATTGTGTCGTGTGCTTGTTACCCAGATGCATTATACTGGCGATTGTAGTTTGTAGAGCGTATGCGAGTGCGGTATACAGCTACATTGTTCTGTCCGTCCGTCTGTCTGTGACACTTGCGCAGTCTCAGTACCATTGAACGGATCGTTGTGATTTCTCGGTGTGCACTCTAGACTCGGCCAGTAAGCTACTACATTGTTTTGGTATCAGGAGCGTCGCGCGGTCTCACTGCGACAGCTGAGCTTCTCTTAGACTGTCGTTAGTTTTATGTTCTTATTTTCAATTTCAATTCTCGCTGCTTGCAGACGCTTACGGATATGTTTCCGGTGTGTTGAAGATGACTTCACGCAGGACGAGTATCGCTGTCTGCAGAAAGAACTGGACATTATGAAAAGACTGCAGCCACATCCCAACATTACCGCCTTACTCGGATGTTGCACAAAGACCAGTAAGCATTATCCAGCAACCAGTACCGCATTTTCGCTCACACCGCGTCAGATGTAGATACATGTAGTGCACTTTCTGAATTACTCAAGCAGTTTTATACCGGATGCACGAATGGTTTGAAGATTCGGCGAGAATCGAACCAGAGTTTTCGGCGTGAAAGTCGTGTTCACCATTGAACCACGGCTGCTCTTTATTCACTCATAGTCAATCACTTCCGAGTCGTACAGAAGTTATCACTAACAGTTTTACCGTGATTTTCATGCATTAAATAGCAATGCAAGTATTATTTAGTTAGGCCTATAATTACATGAAGTTAAATTGCTGTTGCAAGAATTTGAATCAGTCAAGCATTAAACGGTTTTCTAAGTCACTAGCTGAACTGTGGCATTTTTCAACTACATCTATAGGTTAATAGTTAGTTGTTTGTGTGTTGATAATTGTTTATTAGGCCCCTATGGTCTGCACTGTGTCATAAACTCGCCGGACAACAATTCTTGTATATATCACAATCATACTACAGACGGGGTGGGCTACTCATCGTGAACGCGAAAGATCGTATGATTATGAGCCTAGCAAGTCGCGTTTGATATTCGGCATCTTGCATAGCGATGTAGTGTGTAATTTTTAACGCGAAGCGCATTTACTTTCGCAAACAATCTGATGTAAACTCACCATTTCAGACGAAACAATCACGTTCACTCGAGACGCAAGTCGAGCAGTGATTGAAGCTGTTGACGGCTTATGCTTGAGCACTAAGGCAGGCAGTAGTTTTTCATCGCGAGTCATACAATGGTGCCATTTTATTTTTAACTATAACTTTCGTATCTCTTGGACCTTGGTGGATTTTCATTACATTTTTATACCAGTGGAAACAGGAATGAATACTGTACAAACGTAATTATTTAACGGACTAACTAATGACGTCATAAGTGCCCCACACTGCAGAGTTACTTCGTGCATAATAATAATGCAATGAATGTTGAGTTCTGAAGATTAAATTTCGATTAAAACCAACGGGAATCGAAAAGATTTTTTGCCCGAAGACCCGTCGAGGAATATCCTGACAAAAATTGACAAGACAAACACTGTTATACGATTTTCTCAATCGAATGCATTGCATGAAGCTGTCGGCCACGGTCATCGCTAACTGTAGATACCATTGCCGCAATTGAAGACACAGATGAAGTTCTAAAATTTATACCTGTTCTGTAAAGTATTCACTCGTGTCTCCATTTGTACATAAAGTGTAAAAATTCACAAAGAAATACCGAATTACAGTGAAAAAATAAAGTGGTACGTTTTTATGGCTTCGGTGTATAGTTGGGCAACGATTAGATAAGAATAACTTTATTGTAACAGTAACTGACAGACGCATTGATTACACAATACTATCCACAGTGTACAGTTGTCAATAAACAAAGAAACAGGCATGTAATTTCCATGGATATTCTATGTTCTTTCTGTCGTGTGTTAACCGTTTCCCGCTCTACTTGATTTCATGCTTATTTATATTCCGTAAGCATGTACCTAGGGTAACTACTGAATTACCGTAGAATGAATTTAAATGTTTTACAGTGTTTTACAGTGGATGTCACAGAGACCTATGTGTCCTGTTGTGCCAAACTGATAGTCGGTGTTCATGACCGACAACAAACTCTGACGCTGTTCGCTAGTGACACAAGATGAAATGAATGGTGTGTACAGAGCCGCTGTGCGTGGTGATGGAGCTGGCAATCAGTGGCTCACTACAGCACCTGCTGCGGCAACAGCGCCACGCCCACAGTGACGACGACCTCGAGATGACGGCACAACGTCGTCATGACAACCTTACGTCAGCTGACCTCGTACTCTTCGCTGTGCACGTGGCCAGCGGCATGGAATATGTCGCCTCTCAGCGGGTCAGATATTCTTGTAAATCATTAACGGTTTTGCAGTTCGTAGAAAACAGAATTTCACATTTATCAGTCGTAAAATCTCCAGAAATCGCTATTCGCGTAGCATTGTGGTAAATACCTGCAGCAGCACTGAACAACTGAACGACGATCATAGAATTATTAACGTTTTGCGTGTGCAATATTGAATTTAGCCTAATAAGTATTTAGACGTAGTCACTGTCCACGCGGAGAGCCAAAGTAAAGACAGCGACGTCGCTCTGTTGGCGTCAGTCAGCGAATGCAGAAAGGGCGTCTGACCAGTAACCCATAGAGAGTACAATCTGCTGAACTGGTAATTGTATGTAACGACATGGCGTGATGACACCCAGGTACATGGCCTTGATGTCACGTTAAAAGTTTGACGTATCTGAGTCTCTGTTAACTTGCTTTATCGAACATTGTTAACTGATTTCACTGATAATTGGCATGGCTACAACGACTACAGAATTGGCATGGCTGCATGCAGTGAGAGGACAATCTAAACTTATTTTGAATACTATCGCATTGGCCCTCGGTTTCTAATCAAATTAGTTAACTTCTGCATGGTTATGATGTTATCCCTTGAGTTGGATATTTTGAGAGCTGTTAATGTCGCCGAACAACTAAATGTTGGCTTATCAGGCAGATCAGTTGAACTGCGACAGGTTGTTTTGACCTAAGATCATTCTCATCATGGGCAAAGTTTGGTTTTTCCGTTGGGGAGGGCGGGGGGTTAAATGATGAAGTCAAAGTAGCCGAAGTGCCGTTCTTAAGGCTTAAGAAAACGGCTGACAAAAACGCCAAAATATGGGCTGTCTCTTCCATAGGGCGTAGGTAGAGTCCTCGTATGCAGATGCAAGCGTTTACAGCTACCGCCAAGCTCAGGATCTGGCTCAATACTGCAGATAGGGCCGTGACCCCAAGTAGCCTTCTACTATTTATTATTGAACACAATACCTGTTTCAGATTGTTCCTAGGTTTCTGACATTAATATTTCACAGGGTAGTGTATCGACACGTGTGAGGTGTGATAAGCTCTTTAACAACAACTTTACTACAAATCTACTGCTGCGTCTGCGGGTAAAAGAATGTTGAAAATTCTACAGTACATGGTGAAGTTACACGCAGGAATATGGTGCCTTTTTCATGAGACACAGTTTACATGCATAGCAAAATTTAATTGAAAGAGTCAGTTGACAATTTGACATGCAGTTGTAACTATGACAACTTGTTTGATTTAGGATAACAATAATATTTAACATGCCTCCAAAGTCATGAAAACAGACAGAACCTTTTTAACGGCCATTCTCAAACTTCGGGCTCACCTTGTTTAGCGAGTGATGTCCAGAGAAGACATATGGAGATGAGTGGAGCGACGTTTTACAGGCTAGAGATGCCTTTGTTGACGCCCAACCAACTGCGTCCAATCACTGAAGACAAACATGTTGTGTGCTGATCAGCTGCTGCACAGAGACCTGGCTGCTCGCAATGTTCTCCTGGACGACAAGTTCGTCTGCAAGATCTCCGACTTCGGTTTTGCACGAGATATCATTGAGATGCGCCAGTATGAAAGCAAAACACAGGTTGATCAGAAATTCACATTTTAATCAGAATTTTAATTAATCTGTCAGCAGTCGATCTTAATTGCAATGTATTTCTGAAGTACGTAATTTAGCTGCATGATGTTTGTGTACACTGGAGCCGTCCGTAAGGGATGTCCGCAAAAATATGTAGGCAGTTGACAGTTTGTCATGCAGTTGTAACTATGACAACTTGTTTGATTTATCATTTAGGATAACAATAATATTTAACATGCCTCCAGAGTCATGAAAACAGACAGTATATGTTGCAACCAGTGACCTTTTTAGTCTATGAAATCTAGTTTCGTAGCTACGATGTGGATGCCTTGTAGTAAGTTAAATAATGAGGAAATATAGAAATGACAGTTTAATAAATGAACACAAATCAGGCGAATATAACAAGAAAGACAATATACACAATAATACAAGTGCTGGCACCGTTCTACAAGTTATAAAGGGGGAAAGGACGGCAGGCCTGCTATCGAATGTTCGTTGACCTCAGACGACTCCCAAACCGGTGTTCAGCGTACGAAACAGTTCAGACGACGACACAACGCCTCCTGCGATTGCTGTCGTTTCCGGACTTCACTCCAAGAAGATCTCCAGGATCGGACCACTTCACTGACGTTGTCG
>Ga0209780_1005515_pt1 | contig 10009 bp, 6 predicted proteins | sample WorMetexBAHAMAS2_FD_187384 | JGI IMG/M metagenome (GOLD analysis project Ga0209780, IMG submission 187384) | Marine gutless worms symbiont microbial communities from Max Planck institute for Marine Microbiology, Germany - Inanidrilus exumae... | ecosystem: Host-associated > Annelida > Digestive... | reverse complement strand
GATTAACGCTAATTGGCCTTAATTGGCAGCCTGCTGTGTCGTGTTGAGCTTTGCTGAAGGGACGTAGGTTTATTTGCGCTGCGTAGGCAAGTTAAAGGCTGATTATACTTTTTATTAAAAGTAGTGCTGTGACGGTTTTGAAATCAAAACCGAAACCGCGGTTTTAATCAAAAACCGAGCCGATTGATGGAAATCCAGAACAGCGCAGCACTATGTGTATGTATACCATTTTCTTGTCCACATGTTGAAATTGTCTTTTTCCACCAGTCTGCATGATCTTCACACTAGTCTGTCGTTGGATTCCCGCTTATTCTATATTACAGCACCAGTGATCTGGACTTCTCTGCCTTCCTTTATTCGCTCATTCCAGATCCTGCATTCAATACGAAAGCATCTCAAAACCAGTTTTGTCTCAGTTTGATTCTAACAACCCCTAGCGGCTAACCCAGCATGTCTGATTTATTGCCCATGCCAACAGTAGTTGCCTGAGTAGGATTTTTAGCGGCTTATGTGTTTGTTTGTTTGTTTGTCTGTCTGTTTTTCCGCACGATGTCTCAAAAACCGATGCAGCTAGAGTCACCAAACTTGACACAGAATATTTGAGCATGAGTCCTGAGAAAACCATTAACTTTGGGGTCAAAAGGTCAAAGGTCACGAGGCACAAAAACATTACTGGTGTATGTCATAGCACACTTGTGATTGCTGACTTCTGGTTTGTTGTTGAATGATTACAGTGGTGTGTAAATGTTTTTACTTACTTACACAGAAAGTGGGCTTGTTAAATCACTGCGTGTGTGTGTGTGTGCTTCAGCGCCGAGCGAGGGTTCAATACCGATGAACTCTGGCGAAGAGTTCTACGTGATCGAGACCGACCAAGGCGACGGCTGGACTAGAGTCCGACGTCGCGCCAACTCCGAGGAGGGTTTTGTACCAACGACGTACATCCGCTCTAGTGCGTTTACGGCCGTCTAGTCCAGGTTTTCCACGTCCTTGCTAGCCACTTGCAGTCCGCCGGAGCTACCTTCTGAGGCCTGGTCGGACCGTCGATGCATTTGATCAAATTTCTTGTGCGATGCCAGTTAATGCTCAAGTGTGTGGTTACATTTGAGATGCCTCGTATGATTGTGTGCATCGTTCCGTTGTTTGTTGGAAATCGGAGTGCGGGAAGTTTACTTTCACGAAGAAATGTCGTAATCATGAAACGCGCCGAGAGTTTCCTGGTTGTGTTTTGAACGTTGTCCTAGTTGTGCTGGTGGATACTTGAGTTCTGGATGTCAGACGCCTGGGATTGTGTTTCAAGACGTCAGTCTGACCAATCGCATTGCCAGAATTTATCTTGGCAGTCCTGTGTGTCCGTGTAGCATAGCCCTGAAACATTTCGTTGACGTGATTGGACCATAGATGTGTACAGGGGTTAAATTACTTTTGCAGGGGTCTGGGAGCCCTGCGTATCCAATGGTCGAAGTGTGTGGGAATTCTGGTGTCACGCGATGATTGTGCAGGGGAAATCATTATTATCGTGCTAACTAGCCATCGTCATTTACATGAAATGCTTTTTAAATTTTTTGAAAACATTGTTGTAAGATCAACTCCTCGACAGAGTCCACCTTATAAAGCTGGTCTCAAATGTCCGTACGTACGCACGTACGTTCGTTTGTCCACAAAAAGTTTCTTTGATTTCAATGAAAAGGTTGATGAGTAATGCATGACGGTATGCAGTATGACCCGATCCAATGTCAAGCTCACGAGCCGTTCAGAGTAGGAAATCCGGCTGTTTTCAAAAGCTATCTCCTCAACCATTTTCAATGGGAGCTGGCAACTGACCACGGATTCTTGAACTAGGGCACAATATCTAAATTCGATTGGGCCGGATTTCTGATATTTGTCCTACTTTTTTTGTCACGTGATTTTGACGTTGGCAGAAACGTCAGTTCTGGAGAGTCGGCTGTCAGTCGCGTACAGGGCTAATTTATTATTTTAAAATTTTGCTCTCAGACTGCGAGAAATGTCTAGATGTTTCGACAACGTTGTTGTGGCTGGCAAGATCTGGACATGGATGGACTGTAGCTGGACGTGTGGGAGCCTGCAAGTGGGGTTTGGGGGCTCAAGGAAGACGTGTGGGATCCCAGCTCCCACTTAATTTAACCCCTTGATTTATATAAATATTTATTAAGGTTGATGACTAACCAATCATGTACCAACAGTACAAGTATATATCCCAAATCGTCTAACGCCGAAGGCTATTTTTAACCACAACATGATGAAGCATTTTCGTTGATTATGTGGAATATTCATATTTAATGTAGAACACGACCAATTACATCGCCGTATGTGTATGCGAATAACTTTTTACGAGCGGCAGCAAAGCATACTGGGAAGAGGTTGTCATTTGTTTTCTTTGTTTACATAGCAGTGTTGTGCACATGGATTGGACTGTTTTGGTTCATGGTTACTGAGGCGGAGGGCCCCGTACGGTCTCCAGGGCTGTGATGTATCCTGATGTATTTGTTTATTCCGGCGCTATATAAATTGCTTGCTTACTTAACTTCCCTACTTACTTACTTTCTTCCTAACTTATATACTTCCTTAGTTATCTACTTCTTTAAGAATAGACCCGTTCAATTTCCATGCCGGAGGTCATAATAGGCAACCAAACCCGGCTTTAGTTATTTTGTTCATTTTGTGTTGTAGTATATTTTGCTATGGATGCATATTTGCTTCTGTTGTGTTAGATTGAGTTTTTTCAGTACTAAGCCAAGAGATTGGCTGGGAAGAACGTCTCTGAAATGACCTATTTTGTGTCGGGTGCGACGTAAAACCTTAACTAACTCAAACTGAGGCAGAGGAATCCATACTCTGGAGGCTGGGACATGAGACTTGTGTTCTGAGTAAGTAGAGTTTTGACGTCCGTTTTCAACATAAACCTGGTTAGCCATTTCCTCCACTCTTTTCCTCCATTTATACCGGAAGACAACCTTTGAGAATAAGTGCCACGATTGTTTTTCATTCTCGTCACCATCCAGCGGTGTCAAATCACTGCAGGAAACACAGACTACGGATCCCAGTCGCCTGGACATGTCATTTATCGTACTTCAGCAGACTCCTGGCGGTGTGCGCTGAATTGCTTTAGCACTGGCCAAGGCCTCTGTGCTGCAAATCTACACAAGTAGGGCTTGGCGTCCTCTGATAAATGCAAATGTGGGATGTACAAACAGTGTCTCACATAGTAAATGAATGACCTAGCGAACGATTTGCCAACATAAATTGTCACCCGTCAGCTACAGGTCTCGCACAGGACAGGGAAAGTTCGCTGGCCAAAGACCGACGTTCTCCCACTGTGCCACGCAACCGAAAGCACTCACTAAATGAAAATGCGGCATGTTTGACATTTAGTTGTAGAGTAAACATTTGGAAAACCTGGAAAAGTCCCTTAATTGGAGGAAGGTCATGGAACTGTTAAGGTTTTAATGACGTCATATGTCAGGGAAATAAGTGCTTTTAAAAAATTGCATTGGATTAACGTCGGTAATTTGGCTAGTTCGATGTTTAGGACGACCAAATGCACAGACGGAGTTTGTGTCTGGGAAGTGGTCATCTGTAGAAAACCTGTTAACGTATCCTTAGAGATTATCCTCAAGAACTAAGGAAGGAAAAGGGATGTGTGGAAACTGGCTAGCCCAGGTTCAGCTGGTTATGGCTGTGAAAAATGTTGATGATGGTGGTAATGGAATTGGTTGCCTCGGCTACTGACTTCCTGTCTGCTTGCCTGCTCGAAGTGATGGATTCAGATCGGCTTGACACTGATAGTTTACACACGACATTCAGTGCATAATGACTTTGATGAGTCATCACACGTTAAATTATCTCATCAGATTGTTGTAAAATCAAAAACTGTTTGTTATCTAGTACTATAGGTAGTGAAATGGATGGTTGAGATGGCTAATGTCTCTGAAGTGGTGTGTGTTTTGTGATGTGTGGTCCATAGAAACATTTATTTGGATTTTTACTGTTTACCGGTTTTAACTAGAAGGGCGTCCAGTAGAGCGCATACCTCCCCACCAACCTTCACCATGACCTTCCAAAATTTAATCACCTCGTCCCCTGTGGCCAACGGTATGACTGACAATGTTTGGTGACAGTGGGACTTGAATTGGAGCCAGGAAGTTGTTCACAAACACATATACCTATATTCTACGTACATACCGACGCTGGCGAAAACATAACCTCCCATCACCTTAAGATGAACTGTATTGTCACTTTACTAATGCATACTAATTAGGTTTTAAATCAAATTTTGGTTTAAAACCAAGTTTATGAAGGTTAAGCGAAAGATTAAGTCGTTTAAGTGAAAGATAAAGTCACCCAGTGTATGTATTTGTCAGGTTACCATCAGAATTTTGCCACCATTGATCACCCAGCCTGTATAAACTCGAGTCATGCTGACGCCAGGCATACATTCAGAGCACCTGGCCTCACTGATAGACAGGAAACCAATGTGGAAAGTGAATATGTCTTTGCCATATACGTTCACACCTATGATTATACAGTGTGTTTTTTGTATAGTTTATGGGCACAATAATCGGGCCAGCTATCCTTTCAGCTGACTTTTTTTGCTGTGCAGCGTATTAGTTTGGAATCTTCCCTGTGCTTCATCTCGCATCGATGTATTGCTTTCAACAAACGGAACATTATTTTTATTAGCAATTTTGCAGCTGGTGAGTTTCGCTTCTTTCTATGTCGCATGGAACCGTGCTGTAACCTTTGCGTGATGACAGACATATTATTTCACGCACCGTGTATTATACGGCAATTGTTTCGGCGTCGTTTAGCAAATTTACCGAGTATATTTGTAAATAAATGTCTGAAAGTGTGTAGCCTATATGTATTTTTGTTTGGATGTGATGGTTCATGTGCTGTATTAGGACTAGCTTGAGCAGTTAGATTGCCTTGTTATTACATTAGATTGCTTATGTTGTATAGTGTACATGTAGGTATTCAAGTGTTAATATATTGCATTTGGGCAACTTTGCAATAATATGTAAGTCTGGTTTTGCCGTTCTCGATGCTTTTAATAGGTGTGGTTTCTGAAACTGTGTTTTTGATAGCTGATAATTTGTGTTGATTGTACCAGGATGCAGTGTATTTGTCAGCCGCACAAACAGATAAGTTCTGTTGGTGTGTGTTCACATTTTCTTCTACACGTCTGTCTACCGACTGCATATTTCTTGAGCAGTGCATAATTCTTCATTATTTCCGGACACCGTGTAGATAATGGTGACGTTGAATGTAAGAGAACTGTGATTTTACAGACTCCATTAGTGGCGTCTGAGTGTCGACATGACGATACTTCAGTCTGATGTCGGTGATCTAAGAAACAGTAACGTTCATTGGGGTGATTTATCTTACCCCAAGAATTAACACTTAATATTTATAATATAGTTTTACCTTAAAGGTGTGATATAACCTAAATTGTGTTGAAAGCGCGTTAAACCTTAACCAAACAAATGATGGTTATCAGGATGATTTTCGTTTGTTGGTGAAAGACCTTTGAGTTTGGCTTAGTGCTCTGACAGTTGGGTTATTTTAAGGACATCCGGCCTGTAAAAAACCTGTTCTCATCAACGTGGAGTGACGACAGTACGATCCAGTTCGTCAAAAAGTATTCACATTTACAAACTAGGACCAGATTTTGTGTGGTAGTAGCTTTATATTTTTTAGTTTTTTTATTGTTAGTTTTCCTTTGTGGTTCTTTCTGGCTACCCATCAGCTATTTAGTTACTATATCGTTGCTTGTGCAATGACTCTTTGGGCTAGCCTATTGTACACGTGTGTGATCGTTGGCTTCTTTTTTCGGTGTATTAAAAGGTCTGGCAGAATTCTGATGAAATGCGGTGGATTTATATTGTATTGATGTAGCACTATGTACCTGTGGAAATGGTGTGGCAGCATTCACCACAGAGTTGCAGACTTTCCTGCCGTGCATTTTTGCAGCACAAACAGTTGATTGTTTATAGTGAACTGCAGAGTATTATCACGCTGTCCGCATCCATAGCGGAACACGTAATGTAACGGTTTGGTGTCCGCCATTCTGTCTGTCTGTCACCAGGGGGCAGCATGTGATGCGGCTAGCATACATTTCAGCTCGACAATTGCGTATGTGTTATTATTGACAAGGTTTTGGTCATGTCAGTTGTAACAGACCAACGTCAGCCTGTCCTTGTCAAGGATTTGCACTGTATAAATTTGTATTTTTCAGCTGCTAAGATTAATTCCGTGCCACTGTATTGAGTTATGCACATGTCTGATTTCTTTGTTTGGTGTCAGTAAAACTTTTGTATGCAACATTTATCTGCTTGAGAATGGGGCTGGATATAGGAGTGATTAGATTGTTTGTCCGAATGGGGCTTAACAAATTTAGGGTCCCCAGATTCTGAAGAGCAATTTTTTGGGTATTTTGCATTCATCACTGTCTATCACTGCATAGAATGACCTCACTAAATGCTGAAAAATGAATATTATTGGACTTAAGGTACACTGCATATACATTTGTATCAAATGAATGGGGTCCAACGTTTGTAAATCCAGCGGAGATTGAGATGTTCCATCGCACTGTTGGATCTGGTATTTTTCGTCAACGATAACAAAAATGACGAAATTTACAACATTATGGGCGTGACCTGCGGTTTTGTCTGGACGTGTATTCAGTCGTTGCGTGGTTCATAACTGTTCTCTGCTGCATTGCGTACCATGATCGTCCACAGCAATATGCACGCAGACATGAACAGCTCCTGACTGAGGGTCCTGGAAAATGCTTCTGATGTCCAGGAAAGTCGTGGAAATTTTTGTAACCAAGAGAGTGGGAACCCTGTTCATCCCGTCATCTCCGCTGCTGATGCTTATGCTATCATGTCATTGTCAACTTGCAGAGTGACTCAATCGTGCATGATTTACAGTAGCAGTACTTCGGCAGTGTGGATACGATAATGTGTTATTGCTGTTATTTGAGAGTTTTCGTGTATTCGTGAACAATAATGGCCTCCACAAAACCAGATGCTAGTCACATTTCTGCTCATTTTACAGCCATCGTCGTGTGCCGACGTGGTACCACCATTAAAGCTGTGAATTTTTCGCGGCCAACAATCGGAAAATTCGCGGTCCGCTCGTCACAAAAAACTCCAAATTCGTGGAGAATTTCCGCTCTCAGTTACAACAATATAAAAAAGCTAAATCCGTCTTTTAGATGTAAAAATAAAATACTGTTTTTTGCTTTTAATAACAAACTTGTCAAAAAAACATTTATCATGGATAAGTCATAATTGTCAGTGAGTCTGTAACATCAGTTCGGTCGGTACATTTCATCCAGTTTTATATTGAATTGCGTGTTGTAAAAAACTTGTATAAAATAAAATAGTATACATTTCTATGTTGTAGTTTATAGTTTATGCTGTTGTTTTGACGCTAACGGATGAAAGGAGTCAAATTCGTAGTATTTCGTGGCAAATTACAAGAATTCACGGCAGTGGGCCAATTTTGCATATCCTTCGATGGCCGCGAAAAATGTAGAGCCCTAACCGTCATATACTCTCCGTTAATGTGACAGACTGGAATATTTTTATTTGTGAGAGTTTACAGTATTGCTGAAGGTATTACAAAGCCAGGTTCCAGTTTCAGCTTTAACTAAAATACTCATCAATACTGCGGCATGTCCGCTGTGCAGTACAAGGTGACACAAAACCAACCCATCGGCCACTAAGCCAAAAGGTGCCACATTTCACAAGGTAGTGTAGTGACATGTTGAAGATGAAGTGGGGTCTTTAATGATATCGTTATTGCAAATATACTTAACGATTGTCTTAGGAAAAGAACTTATGAAAATCTGTCACCGTACGGCAAAATTACGGCCATGAGTCTAATGGCAATTTTTCGTTCACATTATTTTTGCGCCATCCTGTAGTTTTGAAATCAGCATTATGAATATTAAATTAGGAATCGTCTTTCATTGCTACAACACTGTTGATTGGTTGACAGGAAACGTGCCTGACCAGTAAAAAACATAATGCAGGGATCTTCTGATTTCTCCGATGGGATCTTTGGAATGAACTCCAGCAGAGTAGGCAAGTTAAGCGGAAACGAAAATAGCAGTACTCGTCATGCACGTGGTAGCGAGTATCAAGCAGTGGTTTTTAACTAGCCATGGTGTGGCTTAAGCTGTGGGCCATGTCTACTTGCGTCTGTGTCCATAACGTTGGACAAATACTTAAACGTATCGAGTTGTTATTTGATATCAAAGTTACTACCACAGAACACGGCCACTTTTTATTAGATTGGGATTCGGGTCTGCTTACAGTAGTCCTGATCTGAAGTTTTTCTTGGGTGGTGGGGCGTTGAACTTGCTAATTTTTTGGCAGTGCAATCGTTTTGACACATACTTGTGATATATTAACAGAAATGGGGCAGTGGGCGGCCACATTATCAGTCACCCCAGCTTGCTGAGAGCTCTTATCTTGACCGTGTTGCCAAAGTGATAACGTTATTGTATTACTTTTGATGTATGGTTTTTCTTCTAAGTGTTGTTTTCCTGCAAAATCGGACTAGTTCAAACTGTTGGTTTACGTAAACAACACAGGTCTCAGCTACCGCTTCTGTCTTAAAATGTCAGCAGAGTTTTTCCCGAAAGCCAGTTTATTGTATGCAAGGCCATTTGTCTGGCAATAGACTGAAGTTTTTCTGTGAATTAACTACACAAGCCGTCACGCCGCCCTCGTAAGCCACGCCGCGACGTCGCGATTTTGGCTTGCCCGCCACAGCCCGAGCCCTCTATTCCGGCCCGCAGCCGGTCTGCGCTCGCCGCCTGCCGTCCGTCGGTCTACGTAAGCCACGCGCGTTGCCACACATCTTCACAATCCGATTATTATATATAGATTATTTGGAACTATTAAGCATGATGGTGATTGGTAGGTGACGAGATTTCATGCCTTTTATGACCGTGGGCCTCTTGAGTATTGATAAATTATACAATCATGAGTATTAGTATATTATATGATCTCTGTGGTAGTTAGTGATTGGCTCAAATTTACGTCAGTGCAAGTTACTATGAATGTTGCATATTTATGGCCGCAGTAAGGGTGGCGCTATATATACAGTAGTTCTCCGGTGCATGATTTTACATTTATCAGTGCATTATGCTGCCCCTGCAGGGTGAGAAACCGGAACTTTAACCAAGTCTGACCATACCCACATCCGTTCACTGCTCAGGGGCAATTTAGTGTGCAACGTGCCACCCATGGGGCGAAAAATCAACTTCTTGAGTCTATCAAATACCGGCAGCTCTCCGTGGAGGCAGTGTTGCAGGTAATAAATACAAAGTCACAGTTGCGAATACTTTCTTTATGACGAGTGGCGCATGTCGAATGTATGATAATGTCAGAGTGTGTTTTTTGTGACCAATTGGGCACAGCAGCCGGGCTGCAGTAGCTTTAATGTGGGCCTATATGTACTGAATACATGGTGTGATTGTCTCCCCAACAAATCTAGAGATGATCCCTGCAGTCACGGACAATCGCTCTATGTATTCACAGCATCACCTGTCGTTGAGAAGCGATTCCATTCTGTATCCGGATCAAAATGATGTTGTATTCATGACAGCTGTGTTGAATATACGTGTACGTTGGTGACGCATTGGGTTCATAGTTCATCGTTCATTTTCTTGTCGTATTTATGTATTTGTTTTCTTACTACTGTGAACGTGTTGGAACTTTCAGTTCTGTTCGTTAGATTCTGTCTGCTGTACGCACTGTTGACCAGTACGATGTAACAGTGTTTGACGGCAAGTTTTGTTATCCGGGTGTCGTGTTTTTAGAGTTTTCCAAACGTTGGGGTAAAAGTTGCGGAGAGCGTTTTGTGCAGTAGTGAAGTTGCTGCGGAAAATTTCTGCGGCTGCTAAAGCCATCATCTCTTACAGTGTACAAGTTTGTGGATAAATCACATCGTATTTGCAGCACAACAACAT
>Ga0209780_1005514_pt1 | contig 10009 bp, 4 predicted proteins | sample WorMetexBAHAMAS2_FD_187384 | JGI IMG/M metagenome (GOLD analysis project Ga0209780, IMG submission 187384) | Marine gutless worms symbiont microbial communities from Max Planck institute for Marine Microbiology, Germany - Inanidrilus exumae... | ecosystem: Host-associated > Annelida > Digestive... | reverse complement strand
GACAGAGAGGAGTTTATATTTGATACGTTCATTTATTCTGAGCCAGTGAAGAGATCTAAGAACAGGAGTGATGTGACAAGATTTTGGGGTTCTGGTGACAGCACGAGCAAGAGAATTCTGGACGTTAGGAGTCTTTTTCTAAGGCAGGGAATCACAAATTTTTGTGAACTTTGCTCCCAGAAGCCCAAAATCGATGTAACCATCACGCTAGAAATGCGTTCGTGGAATAGCGTGCGGCGTGTGGACGTAGGATCAGCATGTGTGGATATACGTCCGTCCCCGAAGACGTACTTGTTGTGATATTCTGCATTTTCATGTGATACGAGCATTCTTTTTCTCAAACATAGAAACTAATGTGATGTTTTCATCAGATCACTCAATGTTGTTTGGTAGAGATAGAACCGGAACAGTTACTGGTACTGTTCCGGCCCGGAACAATGTCGGTTCGGTCCGGTCTCGGAACATTTTTTGTTCCAGAGCCGGAACATGCTAAGCATTTTCTCTGTTCTTAGTGCAACCATCGCGACGGTCTCACTTAGTGCACCCTCTACCGTCACGCACAACAATGCAGTTCGGCGATAATCATCTCAACGACGGTCATTTTCCGCCTGAAATGCCCCCAATAGACGGCCGCCACAGCTTCAATTTCGTGTGACAACCGTTGCTCGCGGTGTCCTTTGCAGTTCATGATGCTGCCGGGACGACATAGGTGGTCAATCGGCCGGCGGTGCCGGCCGAACGACCACCTACGTCATAGTCGTCTGCGGCATCCGGCTACAGTGTGAACAGGGGGATGCATGCGGAGTGGGCAAAGTACACATGAAACAATGCGGCGTCTTGTGCGGTCGTTGTTAGGGTTAGAACGATACCAAGCTCAGCACCCAGTACCCAATACTTTGGCTTCTAACAATACCAATACCAAATACCGATACCGGAAGTGGCGTCATTGGTTCTAATAAAAATACATAAGTACTACTGGCGAGTATAAAGTAGCGTTCTCACTGTGGCCGTCGACGGCCGTAGCACGCCTGCAATCAAACGTGTGCGAACGCGTGGGACGGTCTAAAAATTTAGCATTGAAGGCGTGCTACCTACGACTGTCGACCGCCGTAACACGCACGTTATGGACGTAACGCTCGACGATCGTAAGGTGCGCGTTACGACGATAACAACGTGTGCGTTACGGCCGTAGTGAGAATGCTGCTTAACCAAGAAGACCCGCAGAGTTGGGCGAAAGTGACCGCGAGAATGGAGAGAGCCACGAAGTGCAAGCATGTACTTGTCACCTGGCCGCCGGTGTCGTTCACTCATTTCCTACGCGGACCACCCACGCCGCTGACTGACATGCCGGGCGCTGAGTTATTCCAGTTTGGCGGCAGATTATTTATGACTGGCGATTGCTAAAGCTGTTGGCCGCTGTCCCGTACGTCTGAAGCTGTTGGATGCGGCCGAGGTGCGTGTTGGCGGCATCAAGCAGCTTCAGTCGTTTGAGCGTCGCCGGGAGTGGAGAGACTTGATGCATGACAAATTAACTATTGGTATCGGATTTCACATGCGCACTTTGCCTGCACCCCCACCCCTGGTTTCTATGTATCGCTTTCCCACGATCTGCAGTGAGGCAGTCTGCCCACATACGGCTTATCAGATCGTCGTGGGTGGCCAGCGCGGATCTGCGTGTGTGGTTCGGTTCGGTTCCGGCCAGAACAAATTTGTGCAGTTACTGATTCGGTCTCGAAACAGCAGCGGTCGGTTCGTTCGATCTCTATTGTTTGGTTTTTGTTTTTTGAAAATCTGCCCATTTATAGCTTGCAGTTTGCCATAGTAGCCATCTTGAACTTGAATGTGTTCTAGTTGGGACAGTTGCCATTAACAGTGATCGGCAATGGTTTCCGGTACTGAACAGCATTCACACTATACGTTCTTCCAGTAACAGTTGCCGTCAACAGCACACCTATATCAGCAACTGTGTATTCTGAGTGGAACTTTAGTGACTGTTTTATGAATTAGCAATTGATTCAGTAGTGTGAATCGATTCCTGTCTGCCATTCTGAAGGGCCGCTATTCCGAACGTTGCTATTCTGACAGTCTGGTCCCTAAACCCAAGCCTAAACCCTAAACCTACTAAATCTAGCTCTTTGCGACCATCAGAATAGTGGCCGGTACCATGTGAACCACTAAGCCATTATGTTAACAACTGGCTGGATCACTAGAGCTAAGCAGTTTGATTATGAGTTTAGCATATTTTATTGGTTAAGAAGATAAACTGAACAATGATAAAGACAATGTATTATCTATTCAGACTTTGACGCTATTGGTCTATATGCTGTTTGTTCTGGTGACTAGGCTCATACCAGGCCTAAATGCCATTAAGTAGGCCATCGTTATAACTGAAGCTGTCGACCATTGCTGACAGCGGTCGAGAACGCTGTGGTCCGCCGCCGTTGATGACGCAGCTGCGTCTAATTTTGTAATCTACAGAGTTAATGTATACGGACTGAGTTTGAAGTTCAAGTTAGTAGTTTTTCATTCAGTTATTATAACAGGCTGACTGCTAAATTTTGGAGCAACAGCACTGATAGAAGTGTGATGAGGAAGTGCTACAGCTTGTTATTCTTGGAACTTAACCGGCTGGCAGAGTATAGGCAGCCGGGGGAGTTTTGATGGCGTGACATCAGTGTTGGCGGTCTTCGGTGACTCATCTCCCAACTGTGCATCAGATTACCATATCGAGCCATGTTAAAGTGTTCTGGGGTGACCGATGACTATCGTTAGCTAATTACCGTCCATTGAGGCGCCCGCCTCAACGCACGTGCAACGCAACGTTGCTGCCTGCGGAGGTTACATAATGAGCGCCATCAGGAGCAGTCACCTGAGCCCAAATCACTGCTAATGATCAGCAACTGTTTTGCCTGAAGATGGGCTCCAGTCTACAATACAAATCGGCGCCCGATTCAATTTCACAACGGAATTGGTATTGGTTTAGTATCAGTACCAAGATCGGTTTGAATGCTACCAGAAACCATGGAATTGTGGAAGCCTGTTCACCACACATCACTATGAAAACGTGAATTCTAGTACTTTGACGTCATGATAAAAGAAAAATTTTATAACTGACTACATTTGAGTGTGAAATGTCTGGAAATTGTTTTATTTTTTAGCAAACTGTCAAAATTTACGACAAATTTTGTCTCAGTTTTCCATTATAATATCAAAGTGGATTTATCAATAAATTATATTGCCTAAAAGGGACCAAACTAAATGGAACTAACAGCAGGAGCAATAAAGGCCACATAAGTGCTTAAGTTATGAGATTTGTCTGCTCGTTGGTCTTGAAGGTTAATAACTGTTTTGTTTTTGTCTTGTATACTGAAGATTACTGTCTCGGTCTTGGTCTTGGGACCCATTGTCTTGGTCTTGAGGGTTACTGCCTCGGTTCGGTCTTGGTCTTAAGACTTGGTTCTTGGTCTTGGTTCTGTCTTTACTGTCTTGGTCCTATCACTACTGAGCATCTTATAAGGCTACACCATTCGGGCTGTCCATCCGTTCATTTATTTCTTTGTTCATTCGGAAGTTTTTTGTTCGTTTGTTTATTGTCTGGACAGAACTTTTACGACTATATCTCATGAACGGCTAAAGCAGTTTCCATTAAACTTTCGTGGAATATTCACTAGGCTGTACTGATGACTGGCTATGATTCTGGAGGTCAAAGGTCAAGGTTACAGCAGGCTGCCGAGGTGGCAAAGGTATCCACGTAGAGGCTTGGGCGTCAAAGTCTTCTGGTTTTCATTCAGATTATTTGTATTTTAGCTTGTAATTAGTTGTTTGGTAAACTCTTTAACATATGTATGTATGTATTTATGAGATCATTTGCTTAGGAAATATGTATGATTTGGACCTTAACGTTGTCGCTGATGCTGTAAAATGATGATGGCTCCTGGAGCTGCTGGTATTTTCTGGTTTGTTCAGAATATTTGGACATGTATCTGTTTGAGCTGATGTAATATAAATAACTGGATAGTTACTGTTGGAATGTTTTGTGTACTGGTAATTTGTGTTTTGCTAGAGGAGCACGTTTTTTGATCAACATTCATTTAAAGATGTATCACTACAAGAAAAACCATGACACTGCTGTAACGTTATTCGAACGGACTGTTCGACGGAATCCAGACAAAGTGGCTTTGGTGATGGTCGATGGAAATTCTTGGACCTTTCGTGATCTTGACTTGTATTCAAACTCTGTTGCGAATTGCTTTCGGGAACAGGTTGTCGTCACGTACTTATTTCCATAGTTAGTTAAAAGTTCCACTGATTTAGCAGTGTAATTATTGTGACAGTTTTTACTTTTGAAGTGAGTCACTGTTGATGAGTTACATCAGTAATTTGGCCGAATTAGGCATGAAGCATCATCTGTGCCGAAACTGTGATGAGCTTTGCTAATACAGATGACTTATTTGTAGTATAAAACAGCAGGAAACAGACTTGCCTTGTATATCATATGTTAGGCAGTAACACAGCAGTTGAGAAATTTCGTGTTGATAAATGACTGCAGCGTACATGTACATGAATATTGTGATATGCAATGCAGTATTCTTACATGCTAGCTAGGGCTGGATTTAGTCTAAATGGAGCCCTGTTAGGAAAATATCATATGTTGATGCCCTTCCTTGCATTAATACCATTGCCCAGTTGCCGATTGCTTTCACACGCAAAGTTGTCATCATCGACATGCAAGCATACCTGTGCTACCGCAATCTGGTAAAAGCCTGGTATATTTTGAGACCAGCCTTTTTGCAGCTTGATTGATTTTTTGGCATATTGCAGTAACTTAATGCATGTGGAGGCCCCGTTTGTGTGGGGGCCCCTGTTCATCTGAACATGCTTAAATCCGCCTCTGATGCTAGTTACAAGATGCCAGAACATGAAGTTTTGGTCGTCCTTAATAAATCACTGTGGGCCAGTCTGTCACTGGCTGATTTCAGTTCTTCTGGATCGTAGGCGGCAGAAGCTATTGAGCCAGGCAGGCTGGGCCGCCCATGTTTTGGCCACTATGGGCTGCAGCTGTTTCTAGCCTTTCCACGTTTTGAGCCATGCGGTTCTTTTAAAAAATTAAATGCATTAAATATTACACTGATGTAATGGTTAACTAGCTGAAAACATTCTTTAGTTTTCTTTGTTGCAATCACAAGATGTTGTTGGCGTATCATTAGGATGAGTTCCATGCTAAAACAGGAGGTTGGCCAATGGCCGTTGTAAAATGTTACTGTTGGAAATCCCGAAGACGTGCTTATATGATAATTTATTTTCATTGCCAAATGTACAGCTACAGAGTGGTCCAATTATTAAAAAGTCAGCCCAGCATAGAGGATGCAGCTATATCTTGTGGAGGGCAAAACAAGATTGACATAGGGTTACCTATACTGCACACGACTCTACAGTGCCCCACATGCTCTTGCACTACTGACTTCTTATCAGGCCTGCCCGCTTTTCAAATGTTTCGGCCACCTATTTTATGGAATAAATGTTAAAAACTTAGCGGTGTATTTTGTTACAGATGCATTTTTTTGCTTTAGTTGTCATACATTACGTTTTTCAGTACTAAACCAAGAGATTGGCTGAGAAGAGTGTATCCAACATGGCCTATTTTGTGTCAGCTGGGACGTCAAACCTGAACTCAAGCAATCAATTACAAGGTGTGGGGTGCACATTTTTGGCCTGTCCTGTTGATTTCAGCATTGGCTTCTAACACGGCATATTGCAGTACGATACATATGCGCGATGAGGGCTGTAACACAAGTTGGTTGTACAATACGCCTGTCATCAAAACGTCTGTTTTGTGATCTTGCTGCATTTAGGGATTTCACAGTGGTGATGTAGTGGCTCTGTTTATGGAGGCTCGCCTGGAGTATGTTGGGCTCTGGCTTGGGCTGGCAAAACTTGGCATTGCGACGGCGCTTATCAATTACAATCTGCGGCATGAAACACTTGCTAACTGCATTAACTCGTCTCATTCTAAGGCTCTGATCTACGGCGCAGAACTGGCTGATGGTGAGTCTTGGTACCAGTGTATTTTAGTAACTCAGCTGAAAATAAGGCATAAGTGTGTCAGATTTCGGTTGATTTCAAAAATTAGTGCAGACTCGGCAGTAAATTTGTAATAAACTGCTAGTCAAAGGTCCCACCACACCCAAATCACATTGCTGCACAGCCTTGTGATAAGTCGTTAATCGCAATACATATCATGTTGTTGCTGTTGTTATGACATTAATATTTTACAAGGTAGTGTAGCGACACATTTGAGGTATGGTGGGTTATTTTATTATCACTTTCCTGGGAATTTATTTCAAATTCTGTTGGTTAAAATAATTTTGAAAATTGGTCAGCAATTAGCAAAGTTAGAGGCAAAAATATACGACACCTTTTTTTCCAGACATGGTCTATATAACTTTACTATTTTCTGTCTGCAATACCAGGACACTGTAGCATAAATTAAATACTGCTTTTGTTATTAGTATTAGCACTGTTGTTGTACGAGATGCAAGAGCAATAAAATGTAGATTGTGTTTCATTTTTATCTTGCAAAGCTGTAATATCACGGTATATGCTGTGGCCCTGTCTATCCATCACAAGCCAGTATTATACCAAAATTGCTCAATATAGGATTGTGGAAACAATGCCATACAACAGCACAGGGACTCTAGTTTTCTGATTCCAATGCGGCCACCACCAATAGGGGCACCAAATAGAGGTTTTGTAGGTTAAATCAGCGATTTTCAACCAGTATCTCCATATATCTCAAACGGTGCAACATTGGGACATAGTTACTATGGAAGGCTAATAGGTACTCGTATGCACTGTGTGGATTTGTGCTGTTTCCATTGACTCTGAACATGGAAACATAGTTGCAATAATAAATTGTATGTGGCCTATTGAATGGCATCAATACCATTGACGTTGAAGATCACTTTTGCTGTCCAAAACCTTCCTAACTCCTATAATGGAGGAAATATGCCATGTATTAACTACAATATATTTATGCATTAATTATTAAGCACACATGGCTTGTAACTTCAACTGTCTTTTCAAAAATGAAGGACTTCTCAAGTTTACAGGCAGTCTTGTATGCTGTACAGCTGGTAATATCTCAGAAACGGTGCAAGATAGAATTAGCGACATTGTTATTACAGACCTAATAGCAAATGATGTATGGCCGATCGAATAACAGCAGTTCGGATTGCAAACCTTTTTAGATGAGATTTTTTTCTACAGTTGTACAGCAGTTGATAAGATTTCAACTGACAATGCATCACATGGTCCATCTGTTATAGCTTAGCTCCTTTTTGATAGCAGTAATTTTGCATGTTACTTGTGAAATGCACTTTCGTGGTGTTCCTGAAGGCAATTTGTTTGTTTGATTAAAGTGTTGTAAATGTTTGGCAATTAGCTGTACGTGATGCAAGACAATATCTTCATAACCAGATAGCACTTTACTGCAAAGGAGACTTCCAGATGGATGGTCTGGTGGCGATGCATCTTGACTCCATGTTGGCAAAATCTTCTGATCTGCGAGTTCCGCCAGTCAAAGATGCCCAGTTTCATGGCAAGTTGGGTTCATTATGATGCATGTGCAAGACTAGTTGGAAGATTATTTCACTCTTTATTTAATTTGTCTTTTCAAATAGTGTCTATGTACGTAAAGCGCACAATTGTTGAAAATGTTTGGTGGGTCTTATACTATGAGTGACATGTCACTGGCACACGGCTGCTGCAACTGCTGCTGTCTAGACACGTGGCACCCGCTTGCAGGCTGACAGGCCGTGTAGGCTGGTGAGAGGGCAGACTTGCAGACTCTAATCCACAACAGTTTAATGAACGGAAGGAGAAAGAAGGGGAGAGCACACAGCATGATAAAAGACACTTAGGAGAGTGCATTTAAAGGTGGTATGGCCTTTTTCGTCTTGAGTGCCATAATCATAACATTGCATGAATTAATATTTGCAATTCATTTTTCACTTTGCAACGTAACAGTTATTGATATATGCACTGCTGCTACACTAGCTCGGGAAACAAGTCAAGTGCATAATGATAACTTCCAGTCCTATCAGCCGCAGTTCTGCACCACTGCCGATGCACAGTCTAAAACAACATCCAGTTTATCTGCACAACTAGTTCGAGTTCACGTTCAGTTATTATAGCAAGTGTTCAAGATGTCCTCCTTTTTCATTTACACAGGCCTGATGTCTCCTGCCATTCGTCAGTAACATTGTCCACTATGCTCTGCAACAAGCTGTGCCATGTATCAATGAAGCGCTGTCTGAGATCAGTCCTGTTTCAAACTGGCGTCTGATACACATGATTCTGCATGTGCCCCATAGTCGACAGTCAATAGGACTAAGATGAGGACTGTTCAGAGGCCATAAGTCCAGAGGAATGAATTTAGGAGTTTCTCACTGAAGGAGCTCAATCGTCTGATGTGCCCAATGCAGAATTTAATGTTTCCCAAGGTAGTGTAGCAGCAGTACATAGGTGAGGTGGGTAAATTAATAACTGTTATGTTAGAAATTAATTTAATACACTATGTGCCAAATATGCTACACAGAAACTACAGTCATATGAATAAGGGGCGTTTTTTCTAACCACAGTGTAGTATGTATTAACTACATTGTTCGTACATAAATTAGAAAGTGCACGTGGCTTGTAATTTGTTTGTTTACTTACCTTCCTTCCTTACTTTCTCCTTTTCTTGTACTTCCTTCCTTACTTATTTACTTCTTTAATCGTTCACTTCCTGACTTATCAACTACTTCCAGAACCCATTCCATGTCCAGGCTGGCGGTTGAAGGAGGCGACCAAACCTGGCTTTAGTTTTTTTGGTTCATTTTATGCTGTGGTATATTTTGGTGTGGATGCGTGTTTGTTTTTGTTGTGTTTGCTTTAGTTTTTTAGTACTAAGCCAAGATGTTGGCTGGGAAGAACGTCTCTGAAATGACCTATTAGGTGTCAGGTGGGACGTAAAACCTTAACTCAATCAGTCAACATAGCTTGTAATTTCGAACTGTCTTATTGAAACTGACAGAGTTTTCAGGTTCACAGGCAGTCACATACACATGTGGTAATATATTGGAAACAGTGCAAGATAGAGAGGTTGTTAGACCACTAATAGGAAGTGATATATTGCCTATCAAGTGGCTTCAATTCCGTTATCCTTGAGTGACCTTTAAGGTCATTTGCCTATTGTCAGCTTTTTCATATGAGATTCATTTGTACAGATGTGCAGAAGTTGACAAGATTTCAATTGACATATTGTGTCACTTGGTCCCTCTGCAATAACTGAGTTTCTAGGTTAACGTTATTGTAGGCAAGTTGCTGTACATATACACTTCTGGGACAACAGGACTGCCCAAAGCTGCTGTTATCAGCAATAGCAGGTAAAGTTATGCATTATTATTTCTCATTAGGTTGATGTAATAGTTTCAACTACAGAGTTATGCAAAAATGGAACTCACTGCCAAGTAGCACTGATTTTACATCACTTAAAAGATTTCATAAATCCCTGGCTGCTGAATTACTGCTCCCATATTGTAAGGTATTTTTTATCTAGTTGTTCGTAACGCGTATAGACAGTTTTATGTTTTTTCTAATTTATTTTTATGTGCATGTAGTTTAAACGATTTCTATACCGGTATCTATTTCATGCATATCAATATTAAGTGGCCGATCGGTCCTTTTGTTTAATAAATTGATTTTATTTGATATTGAAATTGATGTGATTCTGTTTGCTTTGTGTATGGTCGGTTTTATTTGTTTATTATTATTAAAATCGTACACAGAGTACAAGTAAAAAGAAAACAAATACAGACACAAAAAAGACACAAAAATACAGACACACACATAAAAAAAGAAGAATCAGAAATAAATCCAAAAGACGAATCACGTAATCAGCCGGTGCACAGAGCCGTAATAAAACACGAGATATTGTCCATACTGAACATTTCGTCACAAAGTTCTGGTT
>Ga0209780_1005513_pt1 | contig 10010 bp, 7 predicted proteins | sample WorMetexBAHAMAS2_FD_187384 | JGI IMG/M metagenome (GOLD analysis project Ga0209780, IMG submission 187384) | Marine gutless worms symbiont microbial communities from Max Planck institute for Marine Microbiology, Germany - Inanidrilus exumae... | ecosystem: Host-associated > Annelida > Digestive... | reverse complement strand
CCATTGCATATCTTAAACACCTCGATGAGATCCTGCCTATTTCGTCTCTCTTCGAGTGTCTATGTGTATACAAACTTTGACGACTCTAGCTTATCCAGAGATATGATTCGAATCCCCAAAATTTCAAATGGGGGACACATGAAGTTTAGCGGTACTCATAAAAAGTCATAGGAAATGCATTGACTATTTAACGGCATTGGTACCTTTAATTGCTGAAAATTAAACAGTGAGTGAATGGACGTGTTATGAAGTTTAGAGGTACGTATTGTAATGCACAGTATTGGTATTTACGGTTGTTTTTTTACTTTTTTACACATTTATTTCGCAAATGTAATGGTTCCTTTGCTGGGCCCCAGACCCCACCCCCATTTGTAATGACACAAATTAACGAAATAAAGTTAAATAGATTGCATGAAAGTTTTTTATGCATTTCCAATGAGTACCGCTAATCTTCACTCTAGCCCAAATGGGTCACGTGACCCTGACAGTGCCCCTTTCACGGGTAGTATGTCATCCCAAGGGCAGGCCAACATTTGTTATTGGTTACCTGCATACAAAATTTGATGACTGTATAGCTTCAGTGCTTCATTAGGTTGGGTATAAGTTTCTGTTAGCCTTCCATGGTAACTATGTCTCTATCTTGTACCATTACTGAGATATAGTGAGAATTTTAGGTGTTGGTCAAAAACTGCCGATTTTAACCTAAATCTACGTACCTGTATTTGCACCCCCATTAGCAATGACCTCATTCGAATTTCACCGAGATCTTTGGCATCACAAAACTAAATTCCCAGGCTATTGTGCAATATTGTTTGCATCATGATATGTTTAACCCATTTGATCGAACACCGACTTGTGATGGACGGATGGATGGACTGGTGGACAGACACAGCACCATAGCTGTAGCATATACTGTGCTAGCATGGCATCTTGTGGTAAAAATAGTACAATATATGGACATTGGACGGACAATAGACAGCTTTGCACAATGATGGCTTTGAAAGCTATTTCATTGGTAACTGGTCACTTCGCCTACGGGACACTTTGCCTACTGGACAGTTCGCCTACTGTTTGATCATTTCGCCTACTGGAGAGTTCGCCTACTAGACATTTCGCCTACTGCTTAGACAGTTTGCCTACAGATTGCCCATTTTGCCTACAAAACTGCCGGAATAAAATCAGATGTGTAGATTATTAATAAGAACGGCTATCCAAATCCAGAAAACATGCAGACAAAGATCTTTGCCATTGTGCATACAAAGACGAACACCATATTCCATTATTTTATGGTCTGCATTATGGTCATGAGGATGCAAAATGGTTTGGGCCATAACCATGCTGTAATTGTCAACTTTTGCTGCTGATGCAGAGCTAGAAGAGGCGTTTTTTCTGTTTGACTACGACAAGGATGGGAGAATAACAACACGGGAAGTTGGTGCAGCTGTCCGCTCTGTGGGGTTGAATCCAACCGAAGCAGAATTAAAGGAGATGATCAATGATGTCAACTCAGGTTAGCTTTTTAAAAAAATTTTTCAGCTGAATATGTATTTGCTGTTAGCAGTAACAGATTGCCGAGTTAGTCTTTGGTACTTTGATGCTGTTGATTTAGCATCATCAATGACATTTGTCCTGTAAAAACATTTTCAACAAAACCCAAGTTTGCATTTGGGAGATCTGGCCTAATCTTGAATTACTCTGCACTGTAGACCAGTTAAACAACAAGACTTTGGCAAACTGCTGAGATGGTCGATGTGACATAGTGAGCACCAAAAATTTTCAAGTCCAACTCTTCACCTCCAGAGGAAGGTCTCCCTTTCTGCAGACAGATCTGGTCCCCATCTGATACAAAGTGGTTGATGTTAGTGTTCATATATCTGTCTGTCTACCGGTCTCTCTGTATAAAGGTAAAGGTCAGATTCTTCTATAGCACTACTTACGTGGTGACGCCGCAACTAGCCGCGCTGTACAATAACAGGAAGTTGCAGTTGATTGGCAAGAGCCAATGGTGCGGGAGCACAGTGCTGCAGCTACAACACACACCACTGCCCCAATCAACCACACCAGGCCTTTACCCCGTAAGCATTCACCAGATGGCGCCGCCAGTACGAAGAAGCAAACATCCGGTTACAGCTTACTACTCAGTTTATCGACCTCAAAAGGATGAAAGGCTGAGTCGACCTGGGTGGCTGGTTACATACCGAAATAAAGTGCCGCCTCTGGGAGTCGAACCCGGACACGTCACCCATCCCAGTACTAACCGGGCTCGACGTAGAGTAACTTTGTTGATACAGCCAACTCCGTTACCACTATGCCATGCCGCTAACCTGAGATGGTCGCTGTATGTTACAAGAATAACTCCAGAATTTGTGTGGATTTTTATGAAATTTTGGAAATACATAGATTGTGAACGGAAAGAATTGGTTAAATTTTTGATGCCACAATGCACCAACGTTACAAACAGACATACACAACCCATAGGTTAAGCCAAAACATTACCACGGTTCGCTAAAAAAAGTGAAATTTGTAGTAACCGATTTACTGCCTTTTGCATGACCATAATGCAGTTTGTTGCATCTGCAAGACAAGCCATCGTGGAAAGATGTTTCTGAAGTGAAAGTAAATGAATGATTAATATTTTTATTTTAAAATATTCTTAATAGTTCAATTGATTAACATTTCTAGTCATTCTGTAAATATTACTCCTGCTAATTATTTATTATTTTTAATACATTCGCAATGCATATTTATGCTTTTTACTGCTGGTATTAGACACGGTAAAAGGAAATTCGCTTCATACAGCGTTTCTCGTGTAGACAAAAAGTTAATCTGTCGTACTAATCATGCTATTTTGTGCTGCGTAGTTGGTGGAACGGTTGATGTTGCGTCGCTGTCAAAAATCATCGTCAATCGTGTTCGTGATCTTAAGACGACACCTGAAGAGTTAAAGGATGCATTCCAGGTGTTTGACAAGCAAGGTACTGGAATGATCTCCGTACACGACCTAAAGCTGTCTCTGACGACACTCGGAGAACGCTTGGCTGATGAAGAGCTGGATGAGTTAATTAGAGAAGTTGATCAGGATGGAGAAGGAATGGTCAACTATCAAGGTGTGGCTTATTACAATGTTATTACTTCCACTACAGGTTGGCGGGTCTAATGTTTTTCTGTCTGTTTGTCCGGTCCAAAATTTATGTGCGTATTTTCGGGAAATTTTGGCATTATGTAGATTGTGGACCAAAGGAATCGATTAAATTTTTGGTGCTCCAGGACATATTCTCGATACCAGTATGCCATACGTGCCGCCACACTGCAGCTGCTGTGAGGCCACTGTACACGTCTGTGGCTGTACTGGTACAATAGCCAATAAAATATTATCATATTTATCTTACAATACATACATGCACCTGCTTCTCACCAGTGACGACACTGTGTCAATTTCAATGTGGTGTGGTGAATGTATGCACTCTGCTGAGTGTTTTCAGTTGCTACTATCATTGTCATCATCACCATCATCATCGTCGTCGTCGTGGTAACCACTTACATGTCAATTAAAAATACTGCCTGTAGAATGGTCAGCCTTTGTCACCTGAACGTAGCCATTATGGAAGATCTTGCTGTCAGTGTTGTCTATTGCCTTTACCAAGTTAAAACGACCCAAGTCAGTTATCATGCTGAAGTTCATCCTTATCTAGGACATCAGATGATACAGGTGAGGTATTAAACATCTGCGTGTTTCACCAATATGTAGCTATATTCTTAGATGGTACAAAATAGAATCAAAGTTTTTTAAAGATGCTAATAGGAAGCCATAACACTGATGAATGATATATGTTTTATTTGCACATGGTATGGTGCCAATTCTCGATAAGGTTTTGTATTATATTATACTTTTGCATGCTGTGTAGTCAGCTATAATGTTTAAACTCCGAGATATGATGACATTTGGACTAGTTCATATTGTTAAGTGCTGGTACACGTTGATCTTTGACTTATACTGATGTTGTTTAATGCTTGCTGGAGATCAACACATTTGTGACCTTGAAATTTACCCTTCTGTTCAGTTTGACCTTCAATATTGACGTCTGTTTGTGTCTTGATAGAGTGCACAACCGTGTAAAACCATAATATTAACTTGACAGACAAGTCTCTGCTGCCACTGACAGACCGCACGACTCAATGCCTCGCGCCCACCGTGCTCTGTACAGATGTCAATGGTCAGTGTGATAAACTGGTGACCAGATACCAGTTCACCACACTGACCTTCCACCTAAATTACAGCACCTGAGATGATCAGCCGTTCCAGAGATATGTTTGGTGCCCACCAAAATTTAAGTGGTTCATGTGACCTAACCACGCAATCCCGGTCAGGTAAGAGGGTTCGACGATGTCCTCTGTAAACTGTGACCGTTGCTGATGCCTTGATTAGCAGCGTCAAGGTATCAGCCGCGCTGAAGTGAGAGCCGAAGCAGATAGATATGGCTATGTCCACTGGCTAGGCGCTGAAGAAGAGTCAGTCAGGTGGCCAGGCGCTGAAGAAGTGCTGGTCAGGGCTGGCGCCATGGCGCTAAATAAGCGCCAGTCTGGGCTTAGGTAGGCCACGCCTAGAGGGGGCACGCTTAGAAATACACGACAAGCTGCTCACGCCTACTTAAGCCTTCCTCCACCCTACACAACGCACGCATACACTGCACTCACCAATGTGGGTTGACAACATAGCAGATAACGCTGACATCAATCAGTCGCAGGCAGCCAATTACCATCGACTATTGAGTCACGTGACACTAGGCCTCGTCGTGTGCAGGAAGTAAGCAGATTGTGCACAGATAGCCGAGCGCTTTGAGATGAATATTGTGTTGTGAGCATTCCACACAATACATCCATCTAGTCTGATAATTACGTTTGTTAATAGTATGTGTACTGTTTCACATACAGTACTATCAAGTGGGAAGTACTAAATACTGTGGTATTGTTGTATTGTTTTGCTGTAGACGTGGTGCGAGTGCTTCTTGCCTAGGTAGTAAGTGACTGAAAACAAATATCAACTGACGTTTGTCAAGTCCACGAACGTTCCAGTTCCACTGTTCTGTTAGATTTTCATGCTGTTGTTGTTTTTATTTATACATTAACTAGGGGTCTGTTGCCAACAGAAACATTTGAAATTTTGTTTTATTAGTTGAACATATTCAGTTGTTCATTACTTGATTTTTTATTTATCTTCACGAAATAATTATATTATATTTACTTAATGTGAGTTTCAGAAGTTTACTTCCCTGCATTATTCCTGGTGTGAACATCTTGACGGTAGTTATATCATTAAAACAACACTAAAGCTTTTAATCAGACATGAATGATTCACCATTGTAGCATACAAATATTTTCTGGACGTAGAATGCATCTCGGCACATTATTATTACGAATTGTAATGTACCTGTTGAGTGTTGACTTAGCACTACTATATTGTACCGCCCATGATCCCTGAAAATTTTACATGAATCGCTAAAGGGATACGCCCGTAAAGGGCGATAAATGCCTAGAATTACGAGATAATTTGTTAAAAGACGTTAACTTCCAGACGCACGGTATGTAACTTGAAATTTGTCCATGCATCATTTGTTGATATAAGTAAAAGCCTCTTGTCACGATCACCTGCCTGGATTCCCACTGCTCAGCAGTAATGTTAATGTAGTGCATGGTGAGCCACAGAGTAAGATGCAGTCAAAATGTTTCTGTCACTTTTCAAGATGATCTACATACACAAGAAGGCCATCATCTGAAAATATACAAAAAGAAAAGATTACTAACATTGGCCTGCAATGACCCTTATCGAGTTCGTAGTTTTTATTTTTCGCGCGTAGTTCCTCTTAGAACATGCGTTGTGGCACCATTACTGTCTGCCGTAGTATTTCTTTCCCATCAAAATCTCGCCTGAGACTTAATATGGTGAAAACGGTACCTTACAGAAATGCACAGTGGCAAAATCATTTTTGTTGCAATTTGTTCCGGATACCCCTCCATGTAGGCTATTTTGACAGGACTAATGGTAGTGGGAAACGACACCTTGTTTGTCCTTCTATAGCTTATCTGGGGCCAGAGATATGAAATTTTTCAAGATGGCGGATAGAAGCCATCCTGCATTTTGCCATCAGGAAGGTACCAAACCCCCAAAACGACCATGCCAGAGTGTTTGTCATGCCAATATAAGTGAAAAACGACAACTTGTTTGTCCTTCTAGCTCATCTGGGGTTAGACGTATGATGAAATCTTATGATTTTCAAGATGGCGAATGGCGGCCGTCTTGGATTTAGCCATCAGAAAGGTAGGCCTACCAAAGCTCAAAAATAACCATTTCAGGGTGTTCGGCATGCCAATGTTAGTTGAATTCGACACCTTGATTGTGTGTCTAGCTCATCTGGGGATGGAGATATAAAATTTCATATTTTTTAAAATGGCGGCGGCGGCCATTTTGAGAATCGGGCTCTAGCGCAATTAGCCGTCACTTTTGAGAGGTACATAGCAGCTCATATTCCTTTAAAAAGGTTCAAGTTGTCAAATCATTTGAGAAAAGGGGTAGGAAAGGAATGGTCACGGAATTGACAATTATGACCCTACTATTTTTTTAAACGATTCCCTGCAGTATAGACCAATTAAGGGGAAGATTGGTCCCTCAACTTTTAGGTTGGGGCACCAACAATGTATTGGACCTTCCAACGTCTTGGCTGTAGTTTTCAAAAAGCAAGACATTTCACATTAAGTAACGTTTTATAATTATTATTCGATTGTTTTTTGGATCTAACAACCAGGGGCGCAATCCGGACAGAAAAGTTGAATTTTTTTGCCCTTGACAATTTGACATGTTTGTTTGCTCGTATATGCACGTTCTAGGGAGCCCACTACTGAGCGTAGTAGTCACCAGAATGCAGGATTTAGCATATGCGTTTTCAAAAATTCATCGGGGGTAATACCCCCGGACCTCCACAGAGGGAGCGGGCGCGCACCCACTCCCAGCCCGGACTGTTGCCGGGCACGGGACCCGGAGTTGGGACCGAAAACCTTGGCCCCTCAACTTTTCAGCCATGATTGCGCCCCTGGTACAAAATGTTGGTGGGCATAATCAATCTGATTTCCTTTCCCGATTGCTTAAGGGACGTTGCTATGGTTATCGAATACCGATTTGGTGGCGAATCTGCGAAAATTGCCATGCCGACCTTCATTCGATGCGCTGCCATTCCACAACGGATGGGAGGATCGCAAAACGGACCCGTGCACTCGTTAACATCGCCGAAGACCCCTATAGGGCCTACGTCGATAAAAAAATTGGTGAAGTTTGGTCCAGTATGGCGTGGCCCATAATCCGCTGGGTTTTGCTGGCGCGTTTGCACACACAGGACGATCGACACGCCGCGCTTTGCGACGCGCGCTTTCGGTTTTATCATATTCGCCAGATGGCCACAGTAGTCAACGTAGATGCTTGGTTAGCGTTGCGAGTCTGCGTGCCGGGCGGGCTCAGTCTCACGATGAGCTTTGCCACGCATCTTGTTTTTAACGGTCCCCTTGGAGACCAATTTTATTATCTCAGAGTATTACTGACCGACATTAACCAAATTTTCGGGATATGTAGGTCTACACGTGGGTGGGCATGATCAATCCTACCTTCTTTTCGCGATCGCTCATTGAATGGAGTATGGACGTAGCTTGATACCCGAATTTTTGGCACGAAACGGCGAAAATTAGTATACACACCTTCATACTGTACGCTGAGATATCTCAACGGATGAGCGGATCGCCGAAATATGGATGCGCTTTAAGGTGGCCAGCTTGATGGGTGTTATGCCCTTTCTGGCAACCTGCCACGCATGTGAACTATTCTATTGTACGATTCTTTTGTTTGCTTCTGTTTGAGTGGCGAATAAAGTTCTCTCTCTCTCTCTTTCTCTCTCTCTCTCTCTCTCTTTCTCTCTCTCTCTCTCTCTCTCTCTCTCTCTCTCTCTCTCTCTCTCTCTCTCTCTCTCTCTCTCTCTCTCGTTAACACCGCCGATAAACTCGACGTTTGATAAAAATTTGGTGAAGGTACTACAGGGTGGGCCAAAAAAGTGATACCTCTCGTACGATGTAATGTAATGTACGAGAGGTATCACTTTTTTGGCCCACCCTGTATACGTTTGGTCCAGACATAGGCCTATAGTAACCCCTGAGTTTTGCAGGCGCGTTTGCGTCGGACGAGCTACACGCTGGGCTTTGCCATGTTCCATCTAGTTTGTCGAAAGTTCAGACCCGCGGTTTCATCTCTGGTGATTAGGCTTCTGTTTTTCACAGAGCAACGTTAATTGCTCAACTCGTAGCGGGTAAAATCGTCCGTCAATGTCTAGTCGTGCAATTTTAGCGCTCCAGACCCGTGGTGTAGCTAATTACTCTTCCACTTCGAATTTCACGAGATCGGTTTATCGTGTCGCCCTTGAGAGACGAAACTCCCCAAATTCGACCGTATTTTCAACTTCAATAATCTCTGGTGGTGCTATCTAGCGGCGCAGAGACACAGTTGTCGTTATCGACGACATCGTGGTGATAGGCCTATGATTGAAGTCTATAAAATTTTACATAAGATTTATGATCCAGAAGTCAGTACTGGCATATTAAAGCTATCACCTGTAACGAATACTAGAGGCACTCTCTGAAGCTCTGTACACAACTGTCAAGGCTTGAGATTCGAAAAAAAATTGCTTTGCTGTGAGAGTTGTTAAAGTGTGGAATTCTTTACCTGAGGAGGTTGTAATGTCATCAAGCGTCAAGGCTTTTGAAGCAAAACTGGACAAATACTGGATTGATCAACCTGTTAAGTTTGATTACAAAGAGGAACTTCGACTTTAAAGATGTGGTCATAGAGAAAAACTGCTTCCTGCGACCAGTACTTCTATGATGATGATGATGATGAATTGAACTTGAACGCAAACCTTCCCCTACGCCTATTCATCGGTATAAAAATCGTTTGAGTTAAAACAGCTTAATGGCGATCTGGCGTTCACAAACTGTAGGGACTGTTCAAAATCGTAACTTACAAACACAATAATCCAGCTTTTCGCCCACAACCCGGCGGGCACAAAGTGCAATTAGCTGCACCATAGCTTAGCCTACTTGGCATGTTAAAAAATCTGTACCATTTTTGCACTTCCAAAACTTTCGGATCAGACGTATAATTTCGCTGCTGGGACGCTAAAAATTTAGGAGAAACGAACTTACGAGGTTGGTGTGTTTATATTATCACATTTCGTAAAATTTAACATTTTTGGGGTTACACGCAGTACCAGCGCCAGAGTCTATAGCAAGTAGGGGGCCAAAGAGAGTTTTTAGGGGCACATAGCGAGCGATACATTAGGAAAAACCCTGGCCACAGCCCCGCCCAGAGGGGGGGCAATTTTCTTGTGGGGGCCAGGCCTATACACAATTCGTTGTTTTTGTCTATCCACTGAATTGTACTAAATTGTAGTGTTTGAATCATCCACATGTTTTCACTTTTTCTGGGAGCGGCACAGTGATGAGATGACATGGCGAACGCAAGCCTATATAACGGGGGTCAGGGGGCAGAGTCCCTGGTCAAAGAGGCGAAGCTCTCTAACTGAAGCTGAAAGCAAAAATTATTTACAAAATCAGTAAACCACGAGTTTTTGTGATTTATCCCTGTTAAAGTGAGAACATCGTCAGCGAGCTCTTTGACAGCGAGAAACTGACAACTTTACTGTTCGTGACTCGTGAGTGGTCGGTGCGACCTCGAGTGAGGGCAGCTCAAGTAGTTAGGGGAAAGAGTAGGCTTGGTGAGGTTCGAATCCGAATAGAAACATACAAAATTGTCACTGGAAAATACCAAGGATGTGTTGCACCTAGTCTTATTAAAGAGGAAAGCTATATAACTACAGGAAATGATTTCAGACTCCAGAAGCTACGGGTTAGATATGACTTACGCAAATTCGGTTTTTCCAATCGGGTGATTAATAAATGGAATAGTTTACCTAATTCGG
>Ga0209780_1005512_pt1 | contig 10011 bp, 3 predicted proteins | sample WorMetexBAHAMAS2_FD_187384 | JGI IMG/M metagenome (GOLD analysis project Ga0209780, IMG submission 187384) | Marine gutless worms symbiont microbial communities from Max Planck institute for Marine Microbiology, Germany - Inanidrilus exumae... | ecosystem: Host-associated > Annelida > Digestive... | reverse complement strand
CGTTGCATGCCACAAATAAGTAGCCTGTATATTGAAAATAGTGCAAGGCTAGAGTGAAGATTAGCGGTACTCATTGGAAATACATAGAAAACATTCGTGCAATCTATTTCACTTTATTTCGTTAATTTGTGTCATTACAAATGGGTGTAGGGTCTGGGGGGAGGGGGCTTTGCCCCTCCACAGCAAAGGAACCATTACATATGCGAAGTAAATGTCTAAAAAAGTATAAAAATACAACCGTAAATACCAATACTGTGCATTACAATACGTACCTCTAAACTTCATAACACGTCCATTCACTCACTGTTTACTTTTCAGCAATTAAAGGTACCAAAGCCGTTAAATATTCAATGCATTTCCTATGAGTACCGCTAAACTTCATGTGTCCCTAGTGCAGAATAACCTGTGATAAGTGCTAATTGATTTGTGATTACCGATGGCATGAGCAGTTTGGATGACTAGTAAACAAAGCGCACAGCTAGGGAATGGAACCCGGGTACTCGGGTACCCGAAAACCCGGGTAACTCGCCCGTTTTCAAACCCGTGAACCCGGGTTTGTGTGCGGGCATAAAACCGGGTTTGATGGGTTTAATTTCGGGTATCAGTACAGCACAGCAATGATAGATTTTTACGCTGAATCGCTTGCTTACTGACATCATTACTCACTGCTGCTGGTAGGCCTACAGGCACATCAGATCAGTCGCGCGCCGTTTTGTGGCTGTCACGCTGCACACACAATGTATAATGTGCTATTCCTGGGCGCCCGGGATTCCTTGGAATTGTATCGCCCGTTCCCGAGTTCCAGGGAATAAATATGTGCGTTCGCGAATGGATTCCCTAATCGCATCTTGCGTCACTGAGACGCGAGCGAATCTTCCGGGTGATTTGCAAGCGCTAGCAACAGTGCTGGTTGTGCTGGAGCTGGACTCATTTTGGAACAATGAATGTTGAACATAAAACTGAGGTAGGCTGTCCACCATGCCTCTACTGCGTCGGATGCTGTACCCTAATACCATCACCTACATGGTCAGCCTTAGTTCAGGTTTCTTCCTCCACTTGTAGCAGACAAGAATCTTTGGGGATAAATGGCACAGATATTTTTTACCTGCCCTTGTGGCCGAGTGGTTAATGCACTCGGCCGCCATGTGCAGTAGAGCGTGACACGCTCGGTGGCCGGCGTTCGACTCGGCCCGGGCATGTCCGCCTACCAAAGAATTATTTCTAATAATTCCTATGGACATGATGAACAGGGAGATAATCCTGGGCAGGAAAAGAGGGTTCAACGGTGTCTCCTGTATAAACTGCGACCGTTGCAGGCACCTTGACCTAGCAGTGTCAAGTCTGCCTGCCGTGCCGGTGTGAGTTGAAATAAACAGACTTGGCTGGCTGCTGGGTAGCATAATACACAGCGCCAGTCAGGGCTAAGCCAGACAGTAGGCCACTTCTAGAAGGGGTGTGCTATAGAAATACCCGACAAGCTGCTCACTCCTACTTAACCCGCCTTCTCTGCACGTCACTAACACACATCGCGCACACCTACCAGTTCCTTTCCTCTCCCTGGGCAAGCGCACTGGACCACTATGGTCTCAGCGCTGGGGTCCAGAGTAGGCTGGACACCTGCCCGCAAAGAACGAACGAACGGCACAGATATTTTCCCGGCTGGATGCCCTTCGTGTCACCCAACCATCAGTATGAAACCACTAAAGGGACTGCATGTCTCTCCCTAATAATAGGTTTTTTTCCACTAATCTGAACCATATTAATTATACCTGAACCGTAATAAAAACTCATCTTCATTCAGTACACACAGTCTGGCTGCCTGTACAACTACTATGACTTCATCAGATAGTACTTTCAACAAAGTATATTTTTTGGAAACATTGATTCTTGAAAGACCATAAAAGAATGTTTCATTCATCTATATACTTATCTCATAGCATAAATAGGTTCACAGTGACATAATTTCTGCAATCTATGCCAGCTGTTTGGGTCACCATGATGTAGGGAGAGGTAATGTAAACACTTTGCTAGTGATGTGACGATTGTGGTTTTTGTCTCTCAATTCGATTTTTATAAAGAATTCGATGTTGATTTGAATTCGATTTTTTCGCCCCGATATTCCGAGCTGAACATATACCCCCACACTCGGCGTAGTCGGCGTGATCGGACTTGTGGGGTGTAAAACCCATTTTGTGACTTCCTACGCCGATCGCCGGTCCCTATAGGGCAATACGGTATCGGAATTGAGTCACACTTGCTCCATAAAATTGCGATATCGATTCCGTTCAATTTTCCTTTAAAAAATCAAGATTTTGATCTTGATAATCGTCAGATCACCACACTTTGCAGCACTGACAGTTACGTCGTCAGTCTGGTGCTAGCATGAAGCTGTTTTTAAACTTACTTATTCAGTTTTATTTAAATAACGTTATTGCCGTGCATTCACGTGGGATAACGAAATTAATAAGACAAATATAGTAAGTAAGTTACAGACTACCTGTGGCTACCTGTACCACTACTGTGACTTCATCAGTGCAGCATACATGCAGTACGTGTAGTATGTTGCATTGCATATGTATTTCCTGCACTTAATAATGTTGCTTGCAGATTCATTGCAGAATGGACACATCTTACTTCCAAGCTTGCTGACGAGTGAAGTTGACTGAGCTAGGTCTGAAATGCTGAACCTTTTGCTGCACTGAAATTTCAAGTTGTGCTGGATAATTAGGCAATGAATTAATTTAGATGGCATCAGCAAAGTTGTCTCCTCAGGATAGCAAGGACCTGGAGAAATACCTCCGCCACTTTGTGTACAAATGCACACAGGTTATAGTGCAGTCACGTCTTGGCGAGCGCATAAATTTGCCTTCGAAGCAGTTTGCGACTGGTGCAGATTGGTTCAACCTGACAGTACATGATGATTCTGACGTGTTGTCTGAAGTGAAACGGATCTATCCTGGTTCTGGTGGTGGATTGGCAGGTGGCGACAGTGTGTGCATCGAAACACTGTTGCGGACTGCCAGTGGTAGTGCAGTGCTGTTGGAAAATTGGACAGTGAAGTTGGTATCACCGTGCGATAGTAGGGTACGTGTATCTTTTACTGTTTACAATCGTATTGGCATATTGCTGAAGTCATTACTGATTGCTACCCGCTCTGTACCAGCATATCAATTGTCGCGCCGCTGCTGTTCCAAGGCCTGTGATTATGGTATTTACTATCGTGTCTACATTGGTGAACCCATGCTCGATCTTGGCCAGGCCTTCAGTAGCAGAACAGTTGGGTTGGTCCCAACTCCGCTTGGAACTATCCATCTTTCAGTTGCTTATCGAGCACAGATTTCGCTTGAATCAAATGCTGCAGAAGCGAGAGATCTGGAGTTGCAGGACGATCACTTCTGTGCCGACACATCTTCAGTTTCCACTTGGAAAACTGCTTCTTGCTGGCATGCCATCAGCAAATGGCAACAGTTTGTGGATGCTGAAGCTCAAGAGCATGAGTATCTTTCGGCCAGTCCACCAGATCACAACAGAATGGTTTCATTACCTTCTGGTCTGAATCAGCTCACTGAAGACGTGCATGTTACCAGGTCCAATGATGGGCCGAGGATTGCCGCATTTGCTTCGTCTGATAGACCTACACCCCAGTTCTTTGATTTTGATATTGATGCAGCTCTTCCTTTTGGTCGACTTCTTGAACACGACCTGCCGGGAAAGACGAATAAAAATTCTGAAGAGAAAGTAAGGGATGAAGATGTGAAAATGGGAGATGGGGCTGAATCAGTGACACTGACAAATTCAGAAAGCAGACTGGCATGTCCGGTTAGAGGTGGTATGGCACCAGACGTTGTTGCACATACATTAAAGACACCATTTGCCAGTTGTACTGTAGCTACTGGCAACAAAGAACAAGAGGGTGATTTGGGCAGGTTTTATCGAGAATGTCAGTCTGCTCCTTCACTGAGCATGTTTCAGCATCCACCGGCTGATGTCAGGGAACTCATTAACTCAATTACGGACCAACTTGCACTCTTTGAGGCTAATGCCAAAGAGTTTGACGAATTTGTAAATTCATTCCAGGAATCCTGAATGTTTTATTTATGGCCATATTGACTTTTAATTGCAGTTGGCTTCAATTAATTGTCTCTGTCTGATCTCATTAGTTTGCATGTTCAGTATTTACGTCTAGCATTCTGATTCTATAACATTGCATATTCCATGACCTGTTATGTTCACTTCGATGTAAGTAAGTAAGTAAGAATATTTATATAGCACAGAAAATCATGTTTCACACTGTCACATTTTTGGCGCGCATGACTAAAATCATTCCATGGCAAAAACTGCTGTTTCTTAAAAGTGGCTCTATATTTGAATGTGAAATTTTCACCGATATTCATCAGGTTTTCTACATCATCCTTGTATATTTGAGTCACTTCTGTTAACAGGTGTCAAGAATAAGAATTAAGTACAGATTTGTAACTTGCCAACCAGCAGTGCAGTATGGCTGAAAATGTGCCGTGAAGAAAATTGCAGTTTCTTGATGGTGATTGTAAAAAGTCAGTAATTATTCATGTAATTTTAAATTTTATTATTTTGTACAAGTTACTTGCAGAAAAATAGGAGTGCAAAAACTGCAAACTTGAGTTTGCAGTTTTTACCCCCACGACGCTATGCTAGTGCGATACTTGCTGTCATTGTGTGTCCGTCTGTCTGGCTGTCCATCCATCTGTCACACGCTAGTTTTGTATCAAAATGGCTAAACCTAGGATCACGTAAACAATGCCGTACAATAGCCCAGGGACTCTAGTTTTCTGACGCCGACAGTCGTTGTTGGGCGACGCCCCATTCCTCCTGAAATTTGCGCTCAATGTTACTCACCCCCCGCCGTTCCAACACAATTTCAACCAATGTCTGCTCATAGTGCCTCAATCGTGACAGCTAGCAAAAACGTTCAGTTAGCACTAATAGGAAGTCGACCACGCTTTCCAACTTGCCATAGATGAACCGTGTACGTTACCCCTTGTACGTTACCCTCAAGTCCCCCAAACGGTGGCACAGAATGCAATTTTGCTGTTTTTTGCCAGTAAAATTCAACTTCTGTTGAAAGATGTCTGCTGCAAAGTTTCTTTGTGTGAAAACTTCCAGAGGCAAAGTTGTAGCTACATCATTACTCTATCTAAAGGTCCATAGACGGTTTATAGGCGATGTTACCATCTACTTAAAATTTGCACTCAAAGTGACCCACCCCTTCAGAAAATGCTGATTTTGACAGATTTTGCTTAATAGTGCCTCAGCCAGCTAGCAAAAAAGTTCAATTATCACTAATAGGAAGTCGACAATGCGCTTTCCGTCGAGCCATAGATGAACCCTGTGCGTTACCCCTAAGTCCCCCAAAGGGTGGCTTAAACAAGAATTTTTACATTTGCGTTGCTTTTCATATCTTTGTTGCAGGTAATAATAGACATATCAAATTTGGTATGCCGATTGATCACAGCAAGTCCCAGCCTCCAAAGCGGGCCTGCAGGCGGCTTTGAGTGCGCAGGCCAGGCGATGACGTCATGCCACCTGCAGTCTAATTATAGCTCCACGGTAACAGTGAAGTGAACGGTCCCCCTCCTCTCCAGCAAACAACATCTGAGCTATGGTGATTGTCTGGAGGGTAAGAGGGGAGATTATTTGACCAGCTCTGTGCTGTTGTACATGATAATTGTGCACATCATATGCACACCTATATAATGAGCAGTTCATATTCGGTTGACTGGATCGGGCTTTGATCTTGATTGGCTTAGCTGTCTTCCGAGCACCTCTGTGTCTTCGGTGTACTTGGTGCTATATGTAGAAAAATTTTTTGATTACATCCTTTTCTTTACCTTTTAGTGTGCTGAGCCTGTGGATTGGTCCTTGACCTGGAAGACTATCATCCAAGTGCTATTACACTGTTGGTTGGGTCATCTGACCTGTAAAATCGTCTCCGAAATGACTTATAATGTGTTGAGTAGGACGTTAAACCCTACAATACTATACCAAACGGCGGGCCAATCGTGTTATGCCCCGTTAGGGCGACACCTTGTTTAGGTCACATTGCTAAACAGTCTACAAATATGGCATAATTGTGATACAGAGACAGCATTCGCATTTGTGGGGATTCAGTTGTTTAGTATAGTAGTATAGTCGTATAAACTAAGATGTAGCGTATGTACTGTTGGCTGGCAGCTTGTATAAATTATACTTTGTATTTAAATTCTTGATTGCTTTATATAGATTAACATAATTTCATAAAATTTGTAATTCTTGATGCAGCCAGACATTCAAATAATGGTGGAAATTTTGTGAAGAAATTGCTTTTTTAACAAGAAAGCATGGTGTTTGTTGTGATATGTATTTTTGGCTAAAGTCTGCACTTGTTGACTAGGTTATTCTGTGAATTTTGTGAACCTAACTGTATATTTATTTACCTGTTTGCCACGATGCTACAATATAGTCGCTGTTTTGCACATTAAACTGTGTACAGTTTCTGTGATTTTTGTGTGCTACATTGCTGCAGACTTGGATGCCGTTGTAAAATAGTTCTATGCTTCTGCTGTTGGTGTTGTTCAATGTACTTAATCATGACTGCACTCGGTACAAGCTGCAGGGTGCACAAAAAGTGCCTGGTCATTATTAGTTATTTATTTGTTTAATTAGTTAAGTTAACCTGTTTTGTGTCTGATTAAAATGATTACTGCCAAATTTGTGACTACTTAATATATTGTTCTTATTTTTCAGCATGTTGTAGGTTGTGGAAGTGGAGTTTGTTGCCACAAAATGACTGCTTTGTGAAGCTGGAAGTTTACATTGCCTTGTTTTATGATTGACATGTAATCATATTCTATCTTTCTGTGTTTATGTTCAGGGAGGAATAACATAAAGGGACCTTTGTCTTTGTTCATATACACTACAGTTTTGTTGTACTAGATGCAATTCTTTCTGCAATATAAATACTAATGAATGATAATTTTACCAAAGTATGTCTAGTTTCATGTATAATAGTTAATGTGTTGTATTTATTTTGTAAGTTGGAATGCTTTCTGATAGTGTACTCTTAATCTCACTATGCTGCATGTAGGGCCAGTGGGAATTCCCATTTTTGAAGGTTAAACAATCATGTTTAATCGAGAACTTACTAAAGGGCTCAAGTTCAAGATCAAGACCTTAATGTCTGTTCTTGACCTTGACAACTGGATCTTGAGACCAAGACTGCACACCAAAGTCTACAGATCACTTTCAGGAAGAACAGTGAATGACAACTAAAAAGGAAGTTGTCAAGAAACTGTTAAATTCATTGAAGGAAATTGACAAAAGCCAACGTTACTGATAATATAGATTCATCATATCTAATGTGCAATAAAGGGACATTTTAAATACATTTTAATGATTTTAATAACCAACAAGCTTGAGAGGCCAACACATCAGCTGTTCATACCAGCTCCTTTGTCTTACTACTGAATTCACTTTTAATCCCACATAGATGCATATTTATGAACATCAACCACTGAACCATTAGAATTTGAATCGGGTCTTGATCTTGGTCTTGGTCTAAAGCCAAGACATTTGCCTTGATGCCAAGACCAAGACTTTTAGACATTGGATTCTAATGCATTTGAAACCTGATACCTTGCAATCACAAGATGAAGTTAAAAGTCCCCCCTTAGCACCAATGTTCCGGACAATTCTTGTTGTCAAAAAAGTATCATCGTCTTTGTGTATTTGAGTATACTGAACTTGTACAGGAGTCATGTGTTTGCTGAGGACGCATATCTGTTGTGTGTTTATTGAAAAATAATTGCATTGTTTTTGCAGCCGTAATGAAAAGATTATTGCAAAGTCTAAATTCACAGTACTTCTGGCTTATCATACATTTATAGAGTTACTCAGATACTGGTGGCACAGGAGTATACTGCTTTCAACACATATGCTGACACTTCAGTCTGTGTCAGCTGTCTCTTTGATGGCAGACATTGACAGCTGACAATGTCAGATCCTGAGACAAATAGGCCAACACTGTCGTTTGTCAGTGTCGGCCATGAAAAATATCAACTCGACAGTGTCAATTGAAAACGTTGGCCATTATTGGCCGTCAGTATTGGCCTTTATAGCATTGGCTTTATGGGCTCACCCTGTAGTTATGTTATCTGTAGTGTGGTAACTGGTACGATAGACGTAGTGGACAATGACATAGGCCTGCTGGGCTCACTGAGTCTGCTGTTCGTTGGCAACTAAAGTTGAAAACAGATGAGTTTTACATAATGCTGCACTATCAGAATCCAGAGAAAAAACTCAAAAATCGTGGGAATTGCAGCTGGTAATTTCAGTGATGATGGATTTCGCGGGAATTCCTAATTGGGAATTCTTGGTGGCCCAGGTTGCATTGCATAGCATTTTGTGCAGTTTGAAGCTGCTGTGTCGTACTACTTCATATATCGCACACCATACTGTCAAATAATGTCCTGAGTCAGTGTGTATTACTGTGTATTTATTTGACATCATGTTTAATTAAACGTTTTTATGATCTTTAAAGACTTCGACTGAGTTGACCTACTTAACTTAATTATTAACTGACAGGCACCATGCTTTCAATTGCTTTGAACGAAACCGTTGCATTGCCCTGTCATTCAGTTTTCTGTATTGTTGAAGTACATGATTAACGTTGAGATCTTACTTGTATTAGGCCTACCTATTTTCTTCCTGTTTTTTGAGGCAGCAATAGACTCCGGAAACTCTGGCAATTATTCATTTATTCAGCAAACTTTTCAGAAACGATGCTGAATTTTATAGGCTAGGGCCCCCTATCGCAAGGCCAAGGGGCCTACTGTACACTGCAAACCGAACGGTTCATAACCAACAAGTCGTGAGATTTCTGGCTTAAGACGTCACGTAGATGATGAAAGTGCATGGTAAAGATCAAGTGTGCATAGTTCAATGTTACATAAGTACAGGAAGAATGTCATCTGTCGGACTAAACAGTGTCAGCCAAGCATTTATCAGAGCACTTTCCTCAGATTCCTACCTTCTTGCCCCCATCTGCCTGACATTTCTCGCCTCTCAAAGTTCCCAGGAGGTAGACTGGCCAGATTGGCATGAGGGCCATCGCGAATCTACCGTCCCTGAATTTCCCGGGCAATTCTAGGAATTCTAGACTTTTCACTTTAGCTTTTTGCTTTATGTTAAACATCTTTTTAAATGTTTAGTTAAATCTGAACTACACAACCAACCAATCTTGAATTTTCAGTGAAAAGAAGTGAGCAGCGACAGTGCGAACAGTAGGCCTAGGCAGTGGAACAGTAGAACCGTCCGTTATCTTACCAGTTACCACAAGTTACGACACAGACGAGTACTACAAGAGAACTCTGTTCGGCCAATCAAACTGCGATACAGCCCATAATGTCAGACGAGTGGTACTGTAGGTGGTCGACAGTTTTTATGACCGATAGTGACGGCCGACAGCGTTGGCCTGTGTGCAGGCTATTTTTCAGGATTTCGAATATGGGGAGTGAACCAACCCTTGGACGTGAGTGAGTGAGTGACTAAGTCAATTTATACACAGCGCATTAAAAGCCAAACTCGCCAAACAAAAATGTCTTTTGAATTGCCCGCGTTCAACGTCAGGCTGTCCCAATGTAGCGGAAAGACTGTTACATACTTTCGGACCCGCCACCGAAAAACTCCCGTCTCCAAGCCGAGTGTTGGTTCGCGCGACAGTGAGGGCATTGGCGTCAGCCGAGCGAAGACAGCGCCGTCCGGAGTAAGCGATAACCTGGCATTCGTCCGCGAGGTACGATGGCGTTTCGCCACGCAGCGACTGAAAGACGATAATGGCCAATTTGAAGACGACCCGTTGCTTCACTGGCAGCCAGTGCAAGCGCGATAGAACTGGTGAAATGTGGTCGCGTCGCCTGGTGCCCGTCAAAAGGAGCGCCGCCGCGATCTGGATCGACTGCTGACGCCGGAACAAGTCCCTGATACCGTAAAGCAAGC
>Ga0209780_1005511_pt1 | contig 10011 bp, 6 predicted proteins | sample WorMetexBAHAMAS2_FD_187384 | JGI IMG/M metagenome (GOLD analysis project Ga0209780, IMG submission 187384) | Marine gutless worms symbiont microbial communities from Max Planck institute for Marine Microbiology, Germany - Inanidrilus exumae... | ecosystem: Host-associated > Annelida > Digestive... | reverse complement strand
GTGCTGTGTGTTTATTAGACTGGAAAAAACGTCATCCTGTAAAGTAGCTCATTTGATTTCACGAGAATTTATCTGTGTTATCATGGGTTTGTTAAATGACTCCTTTTACTTGTCAGAAATTTTTTTACTATTGTTAAACCTTATTTTTGCAATTTTGACTTTTAAAAATATACTATTTTGTGGAGTATTTCTCAGTAGCAATAGAAGAATTTAATTGGCACATTACAGATTGAATTGCTATTGACAGCAAAGTACACCGTGTCCAGAAATAAAAGGTGCCACTGTATTTTTGTTTCTAACTTGCCAAGTGCTGTCCTAGTGTAAAAGATAAAAGTATTATATGCTGGCATTTTCATGACAGGTGCGTGCTTGGATGAACTTCACGACAGCTTCATGGTACATATCACAAATCCGCCGGCACATCGTCCACTACATGTGCAAGTTTGCCGAGAAAGACTTGCGTCTGGCGGCAACACGCAACATGACCGACATTGTATGGCAGGCGCTGAGAGAGCCGCGAGGCACCATCACCGTAGGTGGCGGCGGTACTATCAGTGAGGTGTATGCACTCGACAGTGACGGCCTGGAGCTTGCATTCAAATACTTCACATGCTCAATGCTGACATTGCGATTGGCCGGCATTGCACAGATTAATGTATGTATTCATTTACTTGTCTGTGTTGTTAGGTCGACTCTTCAAAGCCTCAAATGTATATCCGCCTATCCACAAAACGTTTCTTTGATATCAATGAAATTTAGCATATACGTAGAGGTCGATGAGTGATGCATGACAGTATGCAGTATGACCTGATCCAAGATCAATGTCAAGGTCACGAACTCTTCAAAGTCGGAAATCCATCCATTTTCAAAAGCTATCTCCTCCGACATTTGCAATGGCAGCTGGTAACTGACCACCGATTCTTAAACTAGGGCACAATATCAAAATTGAATCAGGCCGGATTTTTGATATTTGGCCTAGCTTTGGTGCCACATGACTTTGAAGTTGGCAGAAACGTCAGTTGTGAAGAGTCGACCGTCAGTCTTGTACTAATTTAATTTGAAGTTGTTATTCACGTTGAACATGGTATGTCTCGGTCTTCACTTTACAAGCAATGTGTGATGTGTTAAATGTTTTGACAGTTACTGCTGTTGGCAGTGTTTGACAAGCGCATTCAATACAGGGTAACTAAGTACATGGAAAGCTTCGAGGTGGGATAAGGTCCAAGAAATGTCCAGCAATTCTTATTTCTAAAACCAGCTTCATCTTCTTAACAATACGTCTACGAATTCAAGAAAATCGTTTCAAACATTTTGTTGGCAGATGAAACAAATTTCAAACACGAAGTATCGGGGGTTCTTAATAACTGATACAGAATTTATATTGGTCAGTAACACCAAAAGTAATGCACAGTTTGGTGAGCATGTCTTCTTTAGTGAAACTTTCCAGATGTGCTGAATCAGTAATGTGGTGTTAGTTGATGAATTGTTGTGGTATGGTATTTTAGGCGTCAAAGAATTATTACACTCACCAGTTTGCTTGTTTACCTGTGGTATGTTACAGAGCCAGATTACTGCCTACAATGAGCTGATTCATGCCGATGGAATTACTGATGTCGAAGTGTTTGGATATCAGCTGGCTGATTGGATCATAAAGAACAACGTTGTCGAGCAGATCTTTGGACCGAATCTGCATGTTGAAGTGGGTACCAGTGTTTACTCTCTCCATTAACCTTTAAGTGGCAGAATGTTTTCGTTCTGTCATTGTTGTTATTACCTTTTTGAATTGCCACTGGATAATTTTGCCAACATTGGCTTTTTACAGAAAGTAGTGAAAACTAGAATTTTCACAATACAGAAGTCACTGCGGTTTATAGCTGTGTTACATGCATTAGTGATGTTCCGGCCACTGTAGTTGCCATGAGATACATTGTGTGATTGCTGACCTCACTACTAATGCTGTTGATAAGCTAGGAATTTGCCTTTTTAGTATCCCACATTTTTGTAATTTGTGGGCACTTGACAGATTATCAAGCAGAGCCAGATCATCCTGAGCTTCCTTGCTGCGGAATGCTGCATTACTAAACAGCACATTGACGTCATCTGGGCTGCAGCACAGGTATAAACTACTAAGTTTACTGCTGACTGTTGAATACTTTGATTATGCATCAGTTTGACTGCAGATCAAACAGAGTACCCGTAATTATTAGCTGCAATCATGGCATCAACTCGAGGGGTTGGAGTTAAAAACATCTGATCATCAGAGGCAGGAGCAAGGTATATTGGGTATGCTTCCGTTAGAAAATTTTGAAAATATGCTTTGTAAAGGGATGGTGGGTAACATATCCTCCATTCCCTGGATCCTATCGCTGTTCTTCTATTAGCCTCATCGAATGAAGCAGATTCATAGTTTCATCATTGGGCCTTAATGGTCAGTATTGTGTTACCTTTCTGCAGTGTTGGGAGCTGTCAAGAGTAAACTCCCTCTATTTTTATTGCGTGTGTGTTTGTATGTAGCTAAAGCATTGTGGCAAGCAGGTCTGTGAGCTGCTATTGACTCTGGTAAAGAACCTTGATCTAGCACCAGCAGAACATCTTCTCAGCTTAATGTCGCAGCTTGAGGCTTCCGCTCATTCGGAACAGGTAACATTATCATTTGACCAACTGCAACCTACTCCATTGATTTGTCAAAGTGCATTCATTAGCCATTTACTATAATCGAATGTCCAATAATAGACCTCACACACCTAACTATTCATGAGTCAGTACTGCATTCTTGACATGCCAGTATTATACTAGTCTATTATACGTATTCATAAAACATTACATGAACTGAACCACAAAATTATTTTCACAATTATAGAAATGTGATTTGGCTTCTGACACAGTATTTTAAACTGATAAGTATTTTTACATATATTAGGTCGACTCTTCGACAGTCGACCTAATAAAGCCGGTCTTAAATGTTCGTGCGTACGTACGTCGTACGTACGTCTGTTCGACCACAAAAAGTTACGTCGATTTCAATGAAATTTGACATTTAGATAGAGGTCGGTGAGTGATGCACAACGGTATGCAGTATGACCTAATCCAAGGTCAAGGTCACGAGCTCTCCATAGTTGGAAATCCGGCCATTTTAAAAAGCTATCTCCTGCCAAAAAAAAGGTCAAAATCAGTTGATGTAGTTCGATGTTATAGCAAGCCAAAGCAGTGTCGTTTTTTTAGACAGTGTATATACAACAGCATGTGAATATGATGTCATATGTGATAGTGGTGAGTTGACCTATGGTCAGCACTTCATAGGATGAATACATACCATTAAGGGGTTAAGAGTGTTTGCATGTGACTGCAGACACTGATATTGGCGTCGGCTCTGACAAGGCTCATGTGGAGCATCAATGCAACGATGCAGAGTCGGGCAGTAACCGTCTCACGTTACCATGCGTCTCAGCTGCCGCAGCCACTGCCTCAGTACTACACCATGATTGGTCGTGGTGCCGCTGACGACGACGACGCCGACCTCTGTGGTTGTAGACATTTTCCTCAGTACACACACATCTGCATATGTACCATTTTCCCTAGCCAGTTTAATGGACCAAGTATTGCAGTCGGTCTGGGTGTGTCTGTCTGTGTGCCCAGACAGTTACTTTAGAACGAAATGATATTTAACTGAGATATTTGGCATTCTGCTTCACATTGACATTGTCTCGGTCAAGTTCAGAGGTCAAGGTCAAGGTCAGAGATCACTGTCTCTGGAGTGAAGATGTTCCTTTTTACCGCACAACACTATGCAAGCGCTGTATATTCTGTCGTCGTGTGTCTATCCGTCTGTCTGTCACAAGGCAGCACTGTGCCAAAACGGCTAAATGCAGGATCACGGAACAACGCCATACGATAGCCAAGGGACTCTAGTTTTCTGATGCCAAAGATCTAGGCGAAATTCCGACAGGGTCAGTGGGTCACCCATGAGGTGACTGCACCAGTTTTTAGTGTAATGATGTTTTTTGTTTGGTTAAGGGTATGGAGACAGCATAAGTAACACGGCTATACAAATGCACTAGTGGCCATTGGCAAGGCCAGATTAACCTGGCTTGTGTTTGTGTGCCAGGATCACGTCCCAAGAGTGGCAGTTTCAGCAGCAGTGGTCAGTCTGAGAGCTCCGCCGGTGGAGCGGGTGGTGCCAGTTCGGGGAACGAGACGGAAGAAGGTGAGGTGAAGGCGCGGCACTTGTTGGTAGCAAATCACGGCTCAAACGGTCAGCGCGTGCTGGTGAAGATACGGCCACCAGCACTGCCGGCGCACCGGCACCGCGAAGGCTCGTGCTCGACCGACGGCCAACAGTCTTCCGACGAAGAGGATGACGATGATGATGATGACGAAGAGGAAGAAGGCGACTCCAACTCGAGTGCCGTGAGTGGAGAGACGGATACGAGCCCGGCTGCTGGTTCCATCGAAGGCATTCCTCAGTCGAGCGCCGGCAATTTGAAGATGAGAATTGCAGCTCCGGACCGGCGCCGAGTCATCTCGCGGCCGTGTGTGCCGCGAGGCAGCGTACAGGCTGGCCTGGCACACAGCAAGGCCGACCTCTTCCCGCATCTGCCGCGGCTGACGCCCAAGTCGGCCAAGTGCAGCAAACTGGCACGTCCACACCAGCAGCCCGAGGATGACGACGAAGCCACCCAGATGTCAGATTCGGAGGATTCGATGATGCGGCATATCAAGATGAAAGTGGTGCATCGGGCAGCAGATCATGCACACCGAGGTGATGACGATGACGACGAAAACGATGACGACGATGACGATGATGGTGACGAAGAAGAAGAAACGTCCGAGTATGCTTCTAGTCCAGGCTCGGCTTCACAAGTGGACCAGTCGGCAACACCAAAGTCATCCCGACGCCGCCACGGAGAGAACCTAAACTCCGACGAAGATGGAACGCCGAAGCGGAAGCGGTCAAAGTCTGATGTTGACGGTGGCAAAATTCCGGGAAGGGATGGAGCAGACCTGCCGGAAGACATCGGCAGTAAGGAAGTGGACTCGGTGAGTAAACTGCTGGGCCCTGAGATTGTTGCGGTGAATGAGCCGGACCAGTCTACCGCAGCTGAACAAGAGCAGTCATCAGGTCCTGCCAGTGTACATGATAATATGGCTGCTTCACAGGTGACTGATGCATCATGCTTCGTATTTAATAATGATACGCCGGCTTAGCTGTCTCTGCCACAACTTTACAAGGGTAATGCTTTGATGCGTTTGTCCGTTAGCAGGACAACGCAAAAAATATGGGTGGATATCGTGAAATTTTGGTAACCGGTCGATTATGGAGCAAAGAAGAGTTAATTGAATTTTGCTAGTGATACAGAATATACTGCACACATTTTATCACATTTATAGATAGTCCAGTTTGTCAGGTTTACATGAAAAGTGAATGTGAGGTTGGAAAAACCAGTTATAACACAGTGCGGGAGAGTTCAGGCACCTGTTGCTTGCCCATAATGACACTGTGCCAATTTCAGTATGGTGTGGTGGAGATAAGCACTCTGTGAAGTGCAGTCTTGCTTCTATGTACATTTGTACTGTAGTTTTTGATACCAGTTGTTGCCGTGTCAAAACTGTAGCATTAAATTAAGATTTAAGGTTTGTTATGGATCTGATAGTGTAATGTCTGATTATTATTGAAGCGTTATATTTTAGTTGTATGTGTGGGTCCATTCAAGAAGAATTTGGAGTTAATGTTCAAAAATTCCATTACTTTACTAAGAGAACATGACGCTGGTTGTTACAGGTTGGTTACCCAAACTGCAACATACGGTGTAATAGCACTGATGGAAATTGGAAGCACGGACCCAAGCCACGATCCTCATCCGTCCATGCATCACTGTACTCCTGGTTGAAGGGACGTTGCTGCATTTAGGATGCTGGGGCTGAGAAGTATTCATCTGTGACTGACTGCTGTGTAGATGAGTGAGGATGCTGCTCTGCTTCAGCAGTTGGAGGGTGACAGCAACTCCGACGATGATGAGCATGACTCGGCCTCTGTCCAGGTCATGGCGGCCGACATGCTCTTCGGCGACTTTGACACAGACAAAGATCCCAAGTCGCTGTCTCCGGGTGAGATGGAAACATGTCTGAATGAAATGCAGATGGCAGCCAGTCGTGGTCATGGGTCAGTATACATATCACATTATCATTAGAGTCGACCTAATAAAGCCGATCTCAAATGTCCATCCATCCGGTCATAAACGTCTGTCCGTCCGTCCAGAAGAAGTTTCTTTGATTTCAACAAAATTTGGCATGTAGGTGGAGGTCGATGAGTGATGCATGATGGTATGCAGTATGACCCGATCCAAGGTCAAGGTCATGAGCACTTCAAAGTTGGAAATCGGGCCATTTTCAAAATCTATCTCCTCCGACATTTACAATGTGAGCTGGCAACTGACCACGGATTCTTAAACTATCTAAATTTGTTCTGGACGGATTTGTGATATTTGGCCTAGTTTTTGTGTCACGTGACTTTGAAGTTAACAGAAACGTCAGTTCTGAACTCAGATTCGCACCAGTGGATCTGCAGAATTGTTGTTACTGTGTGTCACATAGATGCTAGTGTAATAATCAGGTGTTTAGTTTTGGGGGTACCCTCCCAGATGTTTTTTTTCAGTGGGCAGAAAATCACAATTTATGGGACAAAATGTGGGGTGTTGATTGATTAAGTCATATTCGCCAGGTGGTGTTAACTACAGAAGAATGGGCAACCTCACTGTTGACTCGCTCCAACATCTCTAGTTTTAAAAGAGAACTTTTAGAGGTAAATAGCTCAAGGTTTTAGAGGCTGGGTGCGGTTGCAATCACCCGACCAGCTGTGTGAAACCAGTGAAAGGAAATTGAAACACTGTTGTTGTCAGCTGGATGAAATTCTTCTCGTGGCGAAGCAGTAGATCAGTAGTGCTAGTGACAAATGTTTGCAGAGATCTGATCGAGGAGATTCTGAGTCCGGAGGAGGACGAGGATGGAGGAGTGAGGTTTAGCAGAGGCAGCTGCTGTAACAGCTCGCACTTCAGCGACAACAACAAGTCGGAGAAGAACATGTCGGACTTTGACGGCGAGGGAGTCTTGAGTGATGAGGAGATTGTCACGCTCAGTCGGTCGATGACAGGCGTCCACGGTCACCTCTGTACCTCCGACGCCCTCCCGTCATCGCCGCGTCGGATTCCCGGAGTTGCTACAATATATCCGAAGCATCATCTCCATGGTCCAATCGATTCGACGCAAGGTTGTGCGTCCGTCTTGTCTGTTCTTTTACACGTTGAACTTTGCCATTTCTGATGCTGTCCTGTGAACTGGCCGCCTGTTGAGATTGGTGCATAGTACAATCACCCACGTCCATATTTGTCTTTCTCACTGTGGTTGTTGTAAATGTTTCGGTTTGAAAAATGTCATGTTATCCTTTATATTCTTTTCTGTACACGTACACAACCATTTTATGGCCATTATTCAGAGAACATCCCCAGTTAAGTACTGGAGGACTTTGTTGGAGCAAACGTTTACTGTCCCGAACGCTTGCTGGCAGCAACTCATGCATTTGGATTATGGAGAAGATATTAAGTTGGAAATCCGGCCATTTTCAAAATCTATCTCCTCCGCCATTTACAATTGGAGCTGGCAACTGACCGCTTATTCCTAAACTAGGGCACAATATCTAAATCTTGTCGGGCCGGATTTATGATATTTGTTCTAGTTTTTGTGTCACGCGACTTTTAACTTGGCAGAAATGTCAGTTGCGTAGATGAGTCGTTTGTCAGTCCCATACCGGGCTAATTTTTTAAAAATGTGTACTGCATTGTCTCTGCAATAGATTTATGACATTGTTGCAAAGATTGGCAGTGCTGTCTGTTTTATCCTGTGTATGGTGAAAATAATATGAAAAATGCGTTGAACCTAACTGATGCTGAAGACACCGTTAGGCTCTCAACAATCTGCACCAGAGGCTGTGAGTCATGTGCAGCCATCACAAGTAGCACATTTGTTGCCTATTAAAAGTGACATTATTATTATTATTATTGAGTTGTTGATAACACCAAGCTCGAGGCATTGTTTACGGCATTGAATGTTACTGTCATAGACAGGGATGAGAATGTCATAAACTGTTATAGAGTCTAGAATTAACTTAGTGAATCTGTCAAGTGATACGGTCCTTCATGCCACGTGTGGGTCCCGGGGCTGTAAGTAAGTGGGAAAGTGTCTATAAGTAAGTAAGTAAGTGACAAATTGTTGAAGTGCAGAAACCAGAACACGCTCTCTCCGTTTCCAGGCCAGAGGTCGTAGGAGGCGACCAAACCTGGCATGAAATAGGTAATTTCAGAGACGTTCTTCCCAACCAATGTCTTGGCTAAGTACTAAAAAATAAAACAAACACAATAAAGCAAAATATACTACAACATAAAATGAACCCAAAAGCTAATGCCAGGTCTTAGCCAAGACATTGGTTGGGAAGAACGTCTCTGAAATTACCTATTTCATGTCGGGTAGGACGTAAAACGTTAACTCAATCAGTCGGTGAATCTCCAATCCTGTACATTCCCTTATGTAGACCCGGCCTAACCTAGAATTACTTGGAGCCATCTTGGCTGGATAGTTGTAGAAGTAGATACAAAATGATAAGGAATGGTGTACAGTCTGCATGGACATGTGCCTGAACCATCATGCTGCAGTGACATGCACCTTTACAGAGAGTAGAAGACCTGAATGCCCTTTCATTTATTGTTTCATTTTGTTTGATGAGAATCTGAACTTAAGTGTTTCGAGTCATATTGTATTGTATTTAATTTTTTTTACTGTTTGCAGTATTGGAACCACAGTTGAGGTCCACTGACGCATTGAAACCGGCAGTTTGTGGTATAAAAATGGATGAAATTTGTCTTCCTGGAAACACACTGCTTTGGGATCTTTTGCAGGATCAAAACATTGTAAGTATTGCTGCAGTTGTGCTGGACAGTTTAGGTTTATATAAAAAGCTTATTTGTTTCAGTATTTTCCAGTTAGATATTTGCATTTAATTATTTGTTAAGTGATACTAAGTGCTGCAGTTGATCTGATGGGATGCAAAAGCAAGAGTAGTAAAAGCCAAGTTAAACTGTTCGGCTATGGAAATCAAAGATTATTGTAAGGGCTGCAGAAGTAAAGATGCATAACACGATCATGAATTATTATTCAACCTGTTGTCGAATGTTTCTGTGCTATTTGAATTTTTATTTGCATTTTCTTTTACCTTTGTAGGAAAAGCTGCCTGAAGGATTGGCGCAGGAAGCCGAGAAGGCATTGTATAATTTAGTGTGCTTCTCGACCGAGAGGACAGTTAGAACAAAGTTTATTCAGGCTTGCGTTGAAAACCTTGCGAAACACCGGTGAGCTATGCACAATGAATACCATTTCATTTCATTAACTTGGTATTGTACTTTTCAGTTTTTGTTGACATTCCAGCAGAGTTAGCTTGCCTAAATTTTTGTTGTGTAGCTGTCTGCAATATTGTGATATTGGCACTGGACAGCAGGCATAAAGGGACAGCGGTGGTAGATAAAGAAAAGGTGAGGCCAGACCACTGGTATGGGTTAAGGCTTTGAGATTGCTTCAGTGCTTTGACACTGCTGGTTGAGTGCCAGGAAGAGGAACAGTCAGTTGATAAATGGCCAATAAACAATGTTATAGATGGTGTCTGCATCATGTTGTAATTGTAATGATCTACATCCATAAACTTGATTCCTTTTACCACCTATTTCATGAAACCTCTACTCAGCAAGTATGATATTCGTCAATGAAATTGGTCATTCACTGTTGGCTTCTGTTGCCTTCTGTTATTAACCCCGCGTGGGGCCGGGGTACCCCTTTCCGCCTTTGCTCCTCCCTTGTCCATTCATTTCCTCATCTTTTGCTCTTTATTACTTTTTCCCTTTTTCCTTTTCTCATCCACTTTACTTTTTTTTTTCTACTGTCCATCCGATCCCTTTCTACCAGAATAGTCCC
>Ga0209780_1005510_pt1 | contig 10012 bp, 5 predicted proteins | sample WorMetexBAHAMAS2_FD_187384 | JGI IMG/M metagenome (GOLD analysis project Ga0209780, IMG submission 187384) | Marine gutless worms symbiont microbial communities from Max Planck institute for Marine Microbiology, Germany - Inanidrilus exumae... | ecosystem: Host-associated > Annelida > Digestive... | reverse complement strand
TCTATCGTCTAATTTGTTAAACGAAGTAGGTTTGTCTCTTTTTCGGTATTTTGAAGTAGGCCTACGTGTGTGCGATATCGTCGTTAACAAGTACGTTCGCTATCTCATCTCCTGATGAGTTCTTGTAATTACGTGTGATCAACCATGGACGGTTCTGTGGGACAGAGGGAACACGCCCCCACTTAGATGCCTGGCCCCCGCTAGCCCCAATGAGATGTATAGGTGATTTTTTACAACTGTAATTGTCATCCGGTAATGAAAAACAACTGGAAGCTTTATCAGAAACAATCAATGAACAAAAAATTATTTGAAGCGAGGTGGCCCATCTGAAAGTGCGGCCCCCATACTGCCACCCCCAAATGTGGGAACGTTAGAACCGCTCGTGTGGTCATCGACGTCACGTAGGCCTAGGCCTGTGTCACAGGGCATTTCACGCGGATGAACTGCCATGCGAGAAGAAAGGCGTGTTCATCGAACTTGCGCACGGAGTGCTCGAATGAAATGAAATGGAATGGAACGCTGTGACACAACGTAGCACGCTAGCGGTCTATTAGCCAATGCAAATACAGTGAATGACGTATACCTAACTGTAGACGTAAGCCAGTCGCCGTACCTGCGCTCGTCACAGCGGTGCAACCAAGGTCTGTGGCAGGCGGCTAAGGCAGAGTTACAGTAGTCTATTCTAGACATTATACTGTTTCTGCAAATGCAAATTATCCAAGAGATTCATCGACTCTAATTCTAAAGAAACGAGTGGAAACTAGTGCTCTGCTGTTAGTATATAGTAACTGTTTATTTGTAGCCCTAAACAAGGACTATAAAGCTTTTGTCTGTAGCGTCTTTCATCTACAGAAATATTTAACGTGCTGATTGCAGACAAGTGGGCAGACATGAATTTGCGTGAAACAATTCACCAGATCGCCATCGTGGTCGTGGTCTTTATCGTGTTTTGTCTGGTGACTCCCATCGAAGCTCGTACGTAGACATGACGTATAATCACGTTTTTATCGCACGTCAGCATGGCTCATAGCTATACAGAGCGCCATACTGATTGATATAGCAGTTTAGTGTGCCGCTTAATATCCTGCTGGTATTTCTATAACAACTGTACGGATGGACAATTTAATGTGACATCAACCAGTCTGGAACATTGCAGCCGGCTGCCGCAGACCCGCTCTCGCAGTTATTGATTTTTTTTGCTGCGTAAAGCGCCGCAGCATAGACTTACTATGCTTTTCAGTGGGCCAGACAGCCCCCAAAATCGCCCTTTCCCGTTGGGATCTGGACCCCATCTAATACATGGTTCATTGGGCCCACCCAAGTCAGCATCTCGATCAGTTCAGCAGTCTTTTCAGGGCTCACGAACGTGACTGACAAGACCACGCTACTTCTTCTGTAGCATTATGCTGCAGAGAGTGCGGCCTAACCATTCTGCTGATGTTCCGACGTACAAGTGCTCCACAGATTACTACAAGAAGCTCAGCTATCGCCGAGATAACCGCGCGACGCTCTGTATCAGTGGAAATGTTCTACGGTTATACGAATAACGCAAACAGATCGCATGTCAGCCTGAGTAGCACTTTCAGCAACGGCCATGTTTTATTCCGCTACATGCACAGTTTTTTAGCGAACGTGAAGTCACGTTCACGTTCGCTATATGCTATCGCCGTTCCGTCTGTCTGTCTGTAACGTTCGTGCGCCCTACTCAGCCGTTTAAAATTTTCGGCAATTTTTCTTCGTTTGGTACCTTGGCCATTCTTTGACATCCACGGAAAAGTCTACAGAGATCGTCCCAGGGGAACCCCTCCGTTGGTGGTTTAAACGCAAAAGGGGTAGCGAAATATAGCGATTTTTATCTTTGGAATGCTGTATCTCCGAAACGGTGCAAGATAGGAGGTAAGTTAGTATTAATCACTAATAGGAAGTCGAATATGAGCTTTCGATTGGTACCAAAATCGGTGACCTTGAGTGACCTTGAACGGCGAAATGGCCCTTATTTTGCACTATTTTTACCGAATTTGTTTATTTCATGGGAGAATTGCGTAAAAGTGGTTGACGAAGCCATAACTATGGACAGTTTACGATTACTGTGTTTAGTAGTAAACGTCTGCAGAGGGACCGCACGACGCCCACGGTATAAATTCCTATAACCAATCTTGTTGATGTGAACTGGACCGTAACTGTGATCAACCAAAGTCGACTACCACCAGTGTTGTTGACGACACCGCATATTACTCCACCAGCGCATCATCATGGAAGCGAACCATCCTGACGGATGGACGCATAGGTTTCAAACAAGGTCACTGAAGGTCACCCGTAATGCTGCCATTCGATAGGCCACGCCCATTTTAGGGACAATTTGTCGTCCGTAGGCTTGGAATTGCTAGCCTATGATCAATCGGCATATCAAATTTTATGTTAAAAAATTCTCGTTTTCAGCCACCCTTGGACTTAGGGGCAACGCACAGGGTTCGTCTATGACTCGATGGACAGCGCATTGTCGACTTCCTATTAGTGATAATTGAACTTTTCTCGCTAGCTCTCGTGGCTGCGGCACTATTAAGCGAAATCTGTCGAAATCGGCGTTTTCTGAAGGGGTAGGTCACCTTGAGCGCAAATTTTAGGTAGATGGGGACGTCACCCGCAATCCGTCTATGGAACGTTAAATAGAGGAATGATGTAGCTACAACTTTGCCACTGGAAGTTTTTACATAAAGAAACTTTGCAGCAGACTTTCGACAGAATTTTACTGGCAAAAAACAGCAAGGTCGTGTTTTGTGCCACCCTTTTAGGGACTTAGGGGTAAAGGACACGGTTCATCTATATGCCTCGTTGAAAGCGCGTGGTCGACTTCTTATTAGTGCTGATTGAACCTTTCTCACTAGCTCTCACGGTTGAAACTATGAGCGAATATTGGTCGAAATCGTTATGTTCGAAATGAGGGTAGGTCACTGAGACAAATTTCAGGGGGAATGGGGCGTCACCCACCAACGTCTGTTGCCGTCAGAAAACCACTCGAGTCCCTGGGATATCACGTGGCGTTGTTTGCGTGATCCTAGGTTTAGCTGTTTTAGTACAATACCGGCGTGTGACAGACGGACGGACACACGATGACGGCTAATACCCGCGCTAGCATAGCGTCGCGCGGGCAAAAACCACGTGGATAACATAACATAACATATTCGTTTAATAAAAAGCTGACAAGCCGCAGCTCCATACAGGTAAAATACAGAATAAAACAAACACACAAGTGGAATACAGCGGATACAGTGGATATGACAATGCAACTGTGAATTTTTGTAGTATTGTCTGCTGTCGTTGATTTACGACGAATAAATTTGAATATGTAAGCAGTACGAAAGTGTGGTTGGTGTGGTTGGTTTAAAAAAGTAAGTGTTTATTTCAAACTGGCGGTCATGAGACTGAATAGCTCAATAATAAAACAATGTTCAAACAGTACACAAGACATAAAAACACTGCGACACTTACTAACAATCTGCAACATTAGAACAGAGTTAAAACTTAACTCACAAAAACGTGTTTGTTTGTTCAGAATCCAATCATGCGCCACCGAACTCCGACCGATTCTGTGTGCGTGAACGCTATGACAACAACTCGCGGTGCTGCTCTGGCGACGTCTACGACAAGCGATACAGCAAGTGCTGCGGAAGCAGACTTCATCCATTAACGCCCTACTACTTCTTATCCTGCTGTGGGGATGCTTCATACAACCCTAGCATGCATATTTGTTGTCCCGACAAGAAAATCCGCTATAAGTTATTTGGTCGATACACCGCTTGCTGTGCGAACACAGTCTACAAGCGAATCACGCACGGCTGCTGTGGCGGTCAAGTCTACAATCGTCAGCACTACGTCTGTTGCCACAGTCTGCTGAGGCGCAAGGACCACGGATACGAGACGCGCTGTTGTGGGCACTACACGTACAATCTGGCTACGCACGTGTGTTGTAACGGCGTCGTTAGTCCGATGCATCACGACGTGTCCACTATGCGTTGTTGTGGTACGTCGACCTACGATTACGTGCGACAGATTTGCTGCGACGGTCGTGTGAGATACCGCGAACACCACACGAACACATCCTGCTGTGCGACCGAGGTCTACGACTACCAGACCCACACGTGCTGCGGTGGAAAGGTTCTGGAGAAAACGCACGGCTATCACTCCAAGTGCTGCGGCTATGCTATCATCGACACTCAGTATCACTCGTGCTGCGGTGGACAATCTTATGATAAATCTACCAAGATGTGCTGTTATGGCAATTTGGGTTATAGCAAGTTTGGGTCGTACTCGAGTTGCTGTGGATCGGCAGTGTACGATTCCAGCAAGAGCCAGTGCTGCAATGGAGTACTACACAGAAAGTCGCCAGGATCTTATCCCAAGTACTGCTGTGGTACGAAGCTCTACACGCCGTCCAAACAAATCTGCTGTAGCAATTGTTATGATCACCCTCAGCAGCCACAGTACCCCACTACTCGCTATCATCAGCCACAGTATACCACAACCCGCTACCCCCCTCATCACCCAAATTACCCAACAACCCGCTATCCCCCACATTACCGCACAACAACTCGCTATCCTCCTCACCGCCCACATTACCCCACTACACGCCGTTATCGTCCAGTACACGGTCACGCAATTGATACTGCAGCTGACCAGGGCAACAAATGAAGAGACAGAAGTCGACGATTTCCTTGTCTGTCGATCCGCAATCGAGCATACTTGATCATTCCAGTGTGGTGACATTTTACAAGACAACATGACATTCTAAAACTTTTACTGCAATTTTAACTTAAGACAGATTATTTATTCAGAACGCTTGCTTCCAGTGTGCGCATAGCCAGTTTTCGACGTAGTTTGTTTTTCACAATTTAACATTACATTTTGCAATAAAGTTTGTATTCAATTCTTTGTAGACTAGTTATTTCAATACAAAATATATGAAGTATACTTGAATGATACGAACTACGCAAATTACTGTTTAATAACCCCAAGCCGCTGTGAAAATGAGCGTTAAGTGTAGGCCCAAGTATTTAGTATACATAAACAGCATTCCGGCTTCACTTCAACTAGTTCTTGTGCAATTCACGTAAAAATATAGATCCTGTATAAGGACGACCCCGTGGAACGTTTTCACGCAACGACAATAAACCACATCTACTAGAGTGCAGTTATCTAGACGTATATTATTACTTGAGTGCAGAATGACGGCAAAAAGACGAAGCTGAGGCCTGCGTAAAACACGCAGGCGAGTCGACGTGACTGTTGACGACTCTCCGGAGATTGTTATAACGTCTGCAGCGGTGAACACTAGCACGATAAATTACATACTTCGTTTAACAAATTCGACGACAGCTAGGCAAGTACTGCGCAATAACTCTTGAATTTATGAATCCGCTACATAATTTCCACTTGGCAGTTATAGAATATTTATACCGTGGGCGTCGCGCGGTCCCTCTGCAGACGTTTACTATTAGACATTAATCGTAAATTGTCCATAGTTACGGCTGTCAGTCACTTTTACACAGTGTGCCCTGCGCCCCGGAAACGGAAACTACCAAATTCGCCATTTCGCCGTTCAAGGTCATTCAAGGTCACCGATTTTGGTACCAATCGAAAGCTCATATACGACTTTCTATCAGTGATTAATACTAACTTACCTCCTATCTTGTACCGTTTGCGAGGTATAGCCTTCAAAATGTCAAAAATCTCTATATTTCGCTACCCCTCTTGCGTTTAAACCCCCTGACGGAGGGGTTCCCTGGGACGATCTCCGTAAAATTTTACGTGATGTCAATAGATGGCCACGGTATCAAATGGCGTAGAAAAATTGCTGAAAATGTCAACCGGCGAAGTAAGGCAAACGAACGTTACAGACGACAGACGGACGGGCGATAGCATATAGCGAACGTGAGTTCGTTTGCTAAAACTGGATAAATTTGCGCTTCGTTTGCACTTCCGTAAAGCTAAAATGCTTTTCAGCTTTCCCCCTGACCAGGGGCTCAGCCCCAGGACCCCGCAGGGGGCTCCGCCCCAGACCACCATTATAGGTTTGCGCTCCGCACTCGCCATGAGCCCCCCACTATTGCGAAGAAGTTCGCCTATGCAAATGTAGTTTTGACCGTTACTCACACATCACGTGACTTGGCGCATGCGCACACCGTTGTATGGCCTTTAATACCGGGCGGAGCGGATGTTTTATGTTGATCATAGAGCCACGTAAGTGGAAAAGTGAACAGACTAATCGAGGTTAGGGATGTAAAAGTATAAGAAATATTTACCCCCCCCCCCCTTACATATAGGTAACGTGCTACAGCGCATGCGCAGTTGGTGTAAACGCATTGTCAATGGTGGGCTATGGCAGACGTCATAACTCAAGGACGGACAGGCGTCAGATGTAACGTGGTGGACCACACGACTCGCTAGGTAAGACTACTGTCCAAGGTCAAAAGGTCAAGGTCACGTACAGTATGAGCTATAAGAACGATGTAACTATACAACAGATGGTCATATGGTGTATAGTAACGTTGACTTAAATCACCAGCAAGGCTCAAAATGTCCAGTTATGACTACCGGGTAAGTTAAAAAAGGAAAACGTTACGTGGCAGAACACTCTAGGACGTGATACCTGAAAATGAAGCTAGTGTTCCACTACGGGCTTCTTTCTAATATCTTCAGTTAATACACGAGTCACAATGCCGTGTCATATATATTTCAGTATACACACAAAATGATAAAAACTCACAAAAACTGATAATTATATCAATATATGTAGCATGCTGCAGACTGATAAACTGTTAATAAAATGGTGACACTGATCACAGTAGGTCAAGTAAGCAGTCACAACTGCATTCATTATGCAGCTCCAGCAAAAGCCGAGACAATAATAATAATAATCTAGCTGTATAGCGCCAGTATATCAGACTACAGAGACGCTGACTCTCATGAATAAAATTAAAATTTAAGATTAATCACTGCACCTCTATCCTGCAGTGAACTTTTAGAGGTAATATTTTTAAAAACCAAAATCCAGTTCAGAAAGTACAAAAATCAACCGTTCATTTGTATATTATGTCAATTTCAGGTCTCACTTAATTGCTTTATTTTTGCGCCGATCAGTTCATTGAAATGTAATTTTGCAAAAACAATTATAGTGCCAGAAATCACATAATTTTTGGGAACAGAGGTGAACTGAATATTTCATCCAGCAATCAAACTTGGTCTTGAAGGTCTGACAGGCATCATGATCACTGTGCATGACAATGTTACTGACGGTGGAACCTGAGCTTAAATATGATACGACTTGAAATGCAGCCTAACTGTAACAAACAGTTTCTACATTTCAATTACATCCGCAGAAAACCTACTGCTACAACTGTACAACTGTTGGCAATATATCAGCCAATATTTTACAATCATAATTTGGTTCCTTGTAATGTAAGCTAAAACTTCCTACCTTGATACCACAAAAGTAAAATGTCACACGCGAGAAATTCTAACAAATCGGACAGACAACTGCAATGACAGCCCAACGTAAAACTTTCGATGACTCTACACAGAATTATTACATGTTCCGCTAGCAGCAGATAAGATGATCACAGATTCAATATGATTCTATACATACTGACTCAACTACACTTAATAAATTTCACTTTTCCTTATGAATGACAGTGATAATAAAGAAATTATTTTGTTTTCCAGTGACATGCTCAAAGTCAGGTTTCCCGTGTACCAACGGTCAGTAGCAATGGTCAGTTACAACTAGACTGCCAGTGACTGATGAATGCGACCATCATTTCAGCTCATATCACACACGGACTGCTGCCCACAATGAACCAAAGCATTCACAACGCAAACTGAGACACAATGGTTAACACTTAAGAAACAAGTTGTTGGAGAATTTGACGAAATGTAAAAGGCTGCATCGCCGTCTTGTCACCCCTCGCATCACAAATGGATTCGTCCAAGCTTGACCCCTTCTAACACGTGCTTCCTTGGACCACACCAGTTACCCCGCCCCCCGCCCCCAAATGGCATCTCGATCGGTTCAGCCGTTTTTGTGTACACTGCCGCAAAAGCTGCCAGTGCTTTACACGGGGCAGGGCAAACAACCCCCAAAAACTGCCCTTCCCCTGCGGGATCTCCACCCCCATACAACAGACTAACACATGGTTCATTGGGCCCATCTGAGTCTGTAACCCAAACGGCATCTAGATCAGTTCAGCCGTTTTTTCAAGGCTCACGAACGTGACCGACTGACAGACAGACAGACCATCCATGCTACTCCACGTGTAGCAATGGGTTGCTATTGCAGCGTAAAACTCAACAAACATTCAGCATGGCATAATGACATCTTTTGAATGTACTGCGACACAACACAACGGTGGAGCCACTCAGTAGCCACAGACGACAATGACTAATAATACTCTACCAACTACGCATATACACGCTACTATGTCAACCAGTCGACATAATAAACAACTGTCTATTGCACAAAAATACTAAATAGTAGTGCTCAAGAGACGATGTAGCTGCCAGGTTCAGACATAGCAGTAGCAGCAGCAGTAGCACTGGTGGACAAACTTGAGGGCTACTGATGAACTGAGCACATAAAGATGGCTGCGACTAATATCTACGTTTAAAAACAGACCACGGACATACAGATCTATGATAGGTGGTCAGTCAACAAACTTCCCGGAATGCTTTGCTGCTTGCAACTGTCCACCATTGTGACGTGTTTATTTTGGGTGACGACCTGTAGCCACGCCCACTGCTGCTACGTGATTGGTTGTCATCCGTTTAGAATACTTAAGTACAGGTCTCTGTGGGTCGGCTTGTCCATGTGACACACTTCTGCCAATTAATACAGCACTGACAACAATGTATGTCGCAGAAATAGCGATAATACTGTGTAAAAATGCTAATGATGATAATTAGAGCAGGTTGCTACCAGCCAGCTGTCAGCTGAACAACACAAATGTAATGAAAACCGAAATGAATACTATATTGGTGTAAAATATGACACGCAGGGCAGCATGATACTTGTCAAGTAGAACTAGACAATGAGTGACCCAAAGCGAAGCATTTTGAAAACTCTACAATTCAGTTCTATTGGACAAAACTGCAGATCTAAAACCAGACAGACCCAATTCTCACTCATTGTCAAATACTAACGCATGTAACGTAACTTCACAAACAGCAAGTTTTTATGACAACTTCATGTCAGAATTATCGCATTAAACAACTCAAGTCAGCAGTCACTGAATTGACTGTAGTAATACTATTGACAGAGCAGATTCAGATTACCAAATGTGAGCTAACACAGACAATCAGAACAAGCCAGCAGCCACAAGAGTGCAAAGACCCACGTGGGCAATGTCGTTGTGACTCATGACCTTGACCTTTTGACCGAGAAATAAACAGAGCTCACCGCGGAACATTTCTATGTCACGTTTGGTGATCCTAGCTGCATCAGTGTTTGAGATATCGTGTGAAAAAACAACAGTCAACAGACGAACGGAGGTATAAACCCTACGTAGCTCCATGACGACCATTAACAACACTTGCCAACAGCCAGTGTAGCATGATGACATCTTGACTGTGAATGTAATTTAATGACACGATGGACGCCACAATGAAACTGTCCGCTGAGTGTTGCGTGCCATCACAAACAAAATCAATCAGTCAGAGACAGAACACACCGCCCGCCGGTCTGTACAGCAACCATGGTTCACTCGGCAGACTGTGTCTGTCTGTCACATGAGAGTCCACACTGTCAGTACATCAACTGTCCAGTCCACCACCATCAACACTACCGTGTACACACTGAGTAGACCATCCGTCTCATCAGGCAAAGTACATGACTTTAATGGTGTCCGGGTGCACGAGGATGGCGCGAGCCATTGCAGCCAGATTTCGTTCATCACTGTTACCTGACAGCTGACTGCCTTCACCACTGCACAGAACAACGTTTCACACAGATTCACGTTGTTTG
>Ga0209780_1005509_pt1 | contig 10012 bp, 8 predicted proteins | sample WorMetexBAHAMAS2_FD_187384 | JGI IMG/M metagenome (GOLD analysis project Ga0209780, IMG submission 187384) | Marine gutless worms symbiont microbial communities from Max Planck institute for Marine Microbiology, Germany - Inanidrilus exumae... | ecosystem: Host-associated > Annelida > Digestive... | reverse complement strand
GTGCAATACAGTTTATTAAACTGTAAACAGTAGTAAACACTGTTTTAATCGTCAAGTCAACAAATATATACTTTGCAAGTGCACATCATTTGCTGGTAAAAAGCGCATATTCTCAGGAAAAATCTGGGGGTGTTCAGATACGGGTGAACACCACCTGCCGAAATTATGGGGGTGTTCCAACACCCAGAACACCGATGGATCGACGCCATTGCATTGAGGCATGATTTCGCTAATAATCTTAATAACTTTTGGGCACTGTGTCGCTCAAAGTCGAGGCCCAGAGTGTCCGAAAGTAAAAACTAAAAATGGTCGTTTAGCCAGCCTGGCGTCGAATCCCGTAGTTGATGTCCCCATTTTGGAACTCTGGGCAAAAATGGGTTAACTTAACAGCTGGCATATCACTGTGTAAATCGGGCACTGACAGCACTGACATAGTGTTATTAAACTGGGCATTAACTGTCCTAACAGTACGCACGCCGCTGCCGCATTGTTTGTGTCCCCACATTGTCGCGCGGTCCCCACAACGCTTCCTGCCTCGCGGGACCACACTCGACGCGGCGATCAATACAGGTGTGTTGTCGAATACGGCGTCTGTGGCCGCTCGCTCTCTCCGAGCCGTCTAGCACCGGTTGGATGTCGCCTGCGTGGCGGCCGAGGGCCGAAGGGAAGATGCGGAAGGGTTGAAGCGCTTCATCCCGACGGCTGATAGCGCTAGGTAAGTTGCCAGGCTGCAAAGCGTGCTACGGTTGCCATGGTTACTCGGCGCACCTGACGGCTCGTGTGAGCCGCACTGCTCGTTTTTCGGCCAAATGACCGCTCTGAATACACCGCGTAACTAGAAATCCATAGAAAGCCCACTTTTACGCAAACAACCCAACAAACGCAGAAAATACGTGCTGCTGTTACTTATTTGCAGTTTCAAATTCAGATCTGCTTTTTAGTCGACGGTGCCCTTGTCTCTAGTGATTTGCAGCAATACCTGTTTTAGGAACTAGATACCCGATTGCAGTTAACGGGTACCCAGACCTGGTTTTAAATTCGTTTTATAAAGTAAGTAAGTCAGTAAAACTGTATTATGGTATTTTGTTTAATACCAGAAATGTATCCAGGAGTGGGTATAAACCTCCAATCGTCCCCTGTTACACGAGTCTCACTGTAATTTTTCTGCTATCCCTTTTCGTCTATTTCAAACTAAATTTATAAATTATCCGGGAAGCATGCTCCAACCCCATAGTGGTTTATCTGTGTGTGGAAATGTCGACAACGTTGATAATCAGTAGCGTAAGGCTATTGTTCGTCACATTATTCCAAATAACAAGTTGGCACTTGGAAACGATTTACACGTCGTAGTTATTTTGTAATTTCTATTTAATTTTTGCAGATGTAGTAAGGAAACTAGACGGGTTGCAGTGTATCTGGAGACACAGTGCAATATAGGCTCGAAGAGAGCGTTTCCCACTTGCATACTCGACAGGTGACACAACTGTTTACTTATTTACTGACGCGCAAGCTGTTTAGTTCCTGCAGTTGACGATACCTAGTGTCACGTGCCTGCGACTGAGTGATGCCAGCGTTATCTGCAGTGCTACTTATTAAGTTTCCAATTCAGTCTGTTTTTCAATATATCGCTCGCTAGGCCGCACCAGGTCTGCAGCGTACTACTGGTTTTAATGCGCAATATCGGAAATCGGACGATGCCGAAAATTTGAGTAGATACTTTTCTTGTGCGGAGCGTACATCCCAGAAGAAAGACTGCATTAATTCTACCTTTAAAATGGAAACTAGACATCCCGTATGGTATATGGCCAGTTTGGCCGTTAATTTCCGGCGATCTGTAATCATTGCGGAGTTATGACGGCCAGAAGTCGCAAGACCTGGAAATTTTGTGAGCAATTTTTGCGTTTTTTTGGAAAAATACCCAATGTGATAACAGTTTTAAAATTCTGTTCCAAAAGTTTTTACCGCCTCGCCGATCGACGTTGTTGTGTTAAAATGTCGTAAAATTTTTCCGACTGGTAATCAGCGAAATCGTGCGTTATTTACCGGACAAACAAAAAAAATCGGCATTCTCTCAAACTGTCGCTGCTGCGCGGATCGCGACCAAAATTTGCCAGCGCCAGCTCCCAACATTTGGCTCATACCGTTCCAGATTTCATCCAAATCGGTTCACTTTCGGAGGCGTTATAGCCGAACGTGTGAAGGCCGTTTTTTGCCCTATGGAGTATTTTCATGAAAGGCTTTTTGAGTCTGTAATAAGGAAATCAGATAAGACACATTTGCGCGGATATAGGGCCGCTCAATTTGGACATAGCATTTAGCGGCGGTCAACGGGTACGCTTGCAAGCTTGGTCAAATAACTGATTGCTTTAACCCTTTCATTACGGATCAAATATGCTTCAACCTACGGCACTTTAGTTCGTCATCACGATGACATTACGATATGAGGTTATAGTGATGTATTTACGTATTAATTTTGTGATTCCCATGATAGCTAAATATGTAACGTCAAACGTAGGACGTTGACGTCGCAAAGAACAAAGATCATAGTAACTAAGTAAAGTAAACAGTGTATAGCAATAGCAATAACTTATGCTTCACCGCTACGGAAAACTCACATGCAATATGGGATCACGCAGTTTTACCTGCCACCCGACAGAGGTGAGAATCCCGCCTTTACTCTCAGCCGAAGCAAGTACTAGTAGCAGTAAATTTAGCATCGGAACTCGGAAGTAGAAATACATAGGTTGACAGTGACGTAATTTCTCAATTTCTATCTATGCCAGCTGTTCTGGCGGCCATGATGTACGGCAAAGAAATGCAAACATTTCGCAACACTTACAATCAGATCGCCTATCTGGCGCTGGCAATACGTTTTCTTAAACCGTTTATTTAACTAACATGACAAATCTTCAGCAGTTAACTTCGTAAAGTGTACGACATCAGGCCGTACAACATGGAGATCGTATATTGTGGCCATAGATTAATGTGACGTCACTTCACCTTATCTATACCGTTACTTTTGCCAGTTTTGCGCATGCGCAAAAAGACTGACAAAAACACGGACAAGAACCTAATTTTGGGCAATTTTTTGATGGCTAAATATAAACAGGTATATGACATACATAAAACCTGATAGAACTTCTAATTCACGGTGTGGCAAGACGTTGCAACAACGTAGATATGTGCACACAGCGGCACATAAACCGTCGCAACGAGTATGTATACGGTGACGCAATAAATTACAACAATATCGATTCCTTTACAAAATGACGCAGATAAATGCAATAAATCAGATAAGACGCACGTACGCGGTAACAAAAACGGCATCATAAAAGAGTTTCGGAAATGTAAGGATATGTGATGACGCAAAAAAACGTTCAGCCACTGCATGTGAACAAAATTTGGCCCTAATTCCGCATAAGTAGCTGAAATAGTCGCAAAATAGACCAAATTTGTAGTAAATACAGGTTTAACAAAAATAACAGGTGATCACAGAATTTTGACGAAAGGCTGTATCGCCGGGGGCGGGGCGGATTTTTTCACAGTGGATAACGTATAGTGTGATGCCGACAAATTGGGAGCATTGCAGTCGGCTGCTGCAGTCTCGCCATCATGCCATCATTGAGAGTTGAATGATCCCTTTTGCTGCGTACACCGCAGCGGAGACTCCCAGTGCTTTTCTGTGGCCGGACAATCCCCGAAAATTGCCACGGGAATGTCGACCCCATCTAGTACATGGTTTCTTGGGCCATAGCGAGTCAGTCCTTAAACGGCATCTCGATCGATTCAGCCGTTCAGACAGACACACAGACACAAAGACAGACCACGCTATTCCGTCTCTAGCAGCATAGATATTGCTGCGATGTGGCCTAAAAATTGCAGTTCTATGCGATGTGCATAAGCGTGTTTTCGTTTTTAGCGGACGTGAACTCACGTTCGCTATCTCATTTCCTGATGAGTTCTTGTCTCTTATTTCAGTGCACCGGCGCCTCATTGAGAGCTGTTTGTCTTTTGTCGGCGGTGTTTGATGGGTACTTTTTTCGATGGTAGAACGTTTGTTTCGTCTTTGCCATTGGCCTCGTCGGCGCTGAATGCTAGCCGAGGAGATTAGCGAAGGTATTGTCGGCGCGGTGGCAGCAGCATACAGGTGTATCCATCCACGCGTGTGTCGCCGCGACACCAGCGCCGCTGCGCGGAGGTCGCCTTGGCGGGCACGACGCGCACCTTGTCGATCGATGGGAGAGATCGCTCGACGCCTTTGACGTCCGCGCTGTGCGTGCCCTGGCGAGGCTTTCTTGCCTCGTCGCCCATCACCTGTTCGCCGCTGGTGCGGATCATCGAGGGACTTATTGTCGTCCCCGCGGACCGAGACTGCGCGCCACCGAAACGCGAGTGCTGCGCTGCCTACAGGTTATTAGACCTACCGCAGCGACGGATGCAATGATAAGGTCCGAGCTTGTCTTCAGTCCGTCAACAAAGACAGTAGAATATAGTAAAAAAAGTAAAGTACTTATAGCAGTTCGCAAAAACTCTACCACACGCCCACACCGCTATGGGAAACTCACATGCCATGTGGGATCACACAGTGTTACCTGCCACCCGACAGAGGTGAGAATCCCGCATTTACCCCCAGCCGAAGCAGGTACTCGATTTAGCGATCCCGGAGGGATGCAAGGCTGAGTTGACCTATATTACGTGAAAGCGGACCGGCCGGGATTGAACCCGCGACCTGTAAATCGCAAGTCCAACTCCCTACCGCTAAGCCACCACGCAACACTAGACGTTTGCCAACTTGTGGGAAAGGTGAGGCATTACTACAGGGATCCCTAAATAGAATCGATCGATCCTTGTATCAAATTGCTTAAAATGGTACGAGGTGGAGGCAAAGTTGCAATGGAAGATTAATATATGACGTATCGAACGATGTCAATATCAATGACCTTCAGCGACTTTGAAGGTCGCCTGAGCTGTCTGAAACGTTTCTAAATCCCATAACATGATATTATTTTATCGTATTACTTCATTTTATTGTTTTATTTCATGTATTACTTAATTTCGTTATATACATGCCGATAGGCAAGGTGTGGATATACCGTTTACTGTTTGTTTGTTTTTTTCTTTGTACGGTTACGGATTACTCCGGCGAAGATAAAGCTGGCGGCGTCAAATTTTGCACCGTGGTTCGTCAGCGTCCTAGGCAGGAAATCTTCCATTTTAGGGAACTTTACTCCCTCAGAAGTCCAAAATTGGACGAATCGGCCAGCCACCGGGAAGTATGGTTTAGGGTGTATATCCTTATCCACCGTAAACGTCACGCTAGAGATGCGCCGTTCGTGGAATATCGCGCGGCGTGTGGACGTAGGTCGGCATGCGTCAGTCCCCACTGACGTACTTGTTTTACTATTAATTTTATTTAAATTAATGTCAAAACTTCACAGTTTAAAACGGCTTGTAAGGACGAGGCCAACGCGATGTTTGCGCATGCGCCAAATCACGTGACCTGTCACTAGATGGTCGAAAACAATTACATATTTGGAATCTCCGACCCCAATTTGCCTCTTCTCTATACAACTTTTATGGGGCTACGATGACGATTAAGTGTCGTTTACAGGTGAGCATGTCAACGGTCGCGATGGGGTGGTGGCATTGCACAGCTGGGCGAAGTGTGATATCTACGATTGCTTTGTTTGTGTTAGTAGCAAACTGCTAAAAGTTCGCATGTTTCGAAAAAAAACATAACAGATTACCTACTGTTTGCTCCTTTTACCCAAAAACTTGTATGTGTCAATGGCACCGGAAGTTAGCGAAGGGTCGAGTAAAAGCGGATCGGGGATTAATAATCGTTGTTTACCGACAATACACGCCCTGTTCCCGCCAACAGTTCACCACGACAAAACTCGGTCCCAGAGTACCCAGACTTGCAACTGGTCTTCTGGTCACAGTTCACCGGGTCGTCATTTTTTTCTGGGTCAGGTCACGGGTCACTGTGACCCGGTTGTCGTGTTTTAATATGCCCATTTTGTCGCAGTACTGCTTGCAGTGGAGAAAATCTCTTGTGGCGGTGGTGTACAGCGGTCGTTTCGGAAGCTTAACAAATGATTCCTCGGTTTATTACGCTACCGAAACAGTGGCGGATCTATGATTTTAGAGGGGCGACTTTGCGGCTTTTATTAATTTTACAGACCACGATAGCACGACATAGCTGCGTATCTGATAACTGGACACATACCTGCGAATTAAACAAAGAATCGGTTATTGAAGTAGCACATTTATTAACTGATTAATCAGTGAACTGATTTCTATGGACGAGTACAATGCCATCAATCAATAAGCCTGACACTCCACGCTCACTGCGTTCGATAACCATACTCTTAATTTACTGGTATTCACCTTCTAACATTTGTTTTTTTAATTAGCCGTTATAAAGGGTGACTAGTCATCCCTGGCCCTTGTATCCGTCCCGTTCGTGTGAAAGTAATGATGTGCCGATCTATTTTCGTTAAGCTGTTTTTCAGATGATGTTGCTACACACGAAATTGCGCAGCGCGTTGGTGTGAGAAGCCAGAGAAGACTTAGCGTTGTTAATGATTACAAATGTAAACGCTGACCGCATCAAACAATGAAGTGGGCTATACTTTGGCCAAGATGGTCACTACTAAAGTACTAAGTTTCATTGCCAACGCCGACATTTGTCTGTTTATCCGCATGAGGTGTATTGTGATTCTGTATTGTATGCTCCCTTGTTTTAATGTTTTAATGTTTTAACGTCTCACGTACAATCCAGCATTGAGCTGCTATACCCAATAAACCATTATTGTGTATGATATTTTGCACGGTGGTAATTCATCAGCGTCCAGGCAGGAAATCTACCATTTTAGGGAACTTTACTCTCTCAGAAGCCCAATATGATTACGAATGTAAACGCTGACTGCATCAAACAATGAAGTGGACTATACTTTGGCCGAGATGGTGACTATGTTTCATTGCTGATGTTTGTCTGTTTATCCACACGTTCTCAAAAACCGATGCAGCTAGGATAACCTAAGTTGACACAGAACTGTTCCACCATGAGTCCTAGAAGCCAGTTTATTCTGGGGTCAAAAGGTTACAGATCAAGGCCTCAAGGCACAAAAATTGCCGTCGTGGGTTTTTGCACTCTTGTGAGTGCCGGCTTCTTCTAGGTTAACTGCGTCACGTAGCCTGATATTTAACTAGTGTCGTTATTACTGGCCCGCCTACACATATAGTGTAGGGGACAGACTAGTAACGGTCGCACTCGCTGGCGTCTGTCGTCGTCGTCTGTAACACTCGCATATGCAATGTAACTCACCAGGGGCAGTACGCAGCGGGCCAGTAGTGTTACGTCCCATTAGGGCGACACCTTGTTCGAACAGCTTAGATTAGTGAAAGCCGATTTACCGTACTTGCAAAAACGTATGTTCGTTGAAAAGAAGACGCGGTTTAGTTACGAGTATTTAATTATGTATTGTAATATTGATAACCACAATACCCGACGGTGTTGTAGAGCAAACGTGTTATTTTTTAGTATTAAGCCAAGAGATTGCCTGGGAAGAACGTTTCCGAAAAGACCTTAACTCAATCAATCAAAGCAAAGGTGTTGTAAAATATCGTTATAGATAGGGTGATGTCACAGTAATCTATGGTGATGATACGATATCCCTTCGTATGAATGATGTCGTAGGCCTACTTTGCGAAGTTAACTGGCGAACATTTGTCACATTATTTAAATAAAAATGAATCTGTCCGTTTATGAAAAGCTTAATGCTATCTCCAGATCGGCGATCTGACTTAAGTGCTACAAAATGTTTACATTTCCTTGCCCTACATCACGGCGGCCAGAACAGCTGGCATAGATGGGAATGAAGAAATTACGTCACTGTCAACCCTTATAATATATACATGTACATGTGGTGACAGATATGACGACCATACAACCTGGAAGATCTCCGGCGTCGGCGGGTGAGGATACTTCAGCGCTGGGTCCTGCACCTTCGCCCCCAGGGCCGCCCACGTTGGTCACCCCGGTCGGCACCGGCGACTGGCGGCCAACTCCCGGCAGTTCGCCCATGCTGGGAACCAGCTGCGACGAGCTGCCTAAGCTGGTACCCCTGACGACCGGGCAAGAGGACGGCAAAGCTGTGGCGACTGCGTCACAGCGACTACAAGTTCACTGGTCCCACGGGAGAAAGAGACGAAACAGCGGAGACAGCCATGAGGTCTACTGTCCTGATCTATATGTCTGTCTGTTTGTCTGTCTGTCTCTCTGTCTACCTGCCTGTCCGCCCGTCCGTCTGTCTATCTATATATCTATATATCTATATCTATCTATTCTATCTAATCGATCTACATCCAATTGATGATTTATCGGTTGCTTTGATAAAAGTCCAAACGTACGATTAGTGAAGATGATTTTAGCTACCGTACAAACTATAGAACTACGTTAATTTCACGTGTTTTGTGTTCGACCTACTCTAAATTTATCAGATTTACATATTTTTTTTAAATTCGCCGAGGTGTTATATATTTTTCTTGCTTTCTGTCTGCAGAGCACAATATGAGCTTATTAAGAAGCTGCTGATAGCGTATTTCATGTTTGAAATTCGTAAACATTTTTAATCGTAAAAGAGATCCGCGAGTTAAACTTAATGTAGGTATACTTTTTCGGCGCTCCCTGTGTACCGAAGTCGACGATTGCGAGATGTTTTAGCTATTCAGAATCCGGACCACTGCATCCACTCTCTCCTAATACCCAGCAATATATGTTCCTCGTACCAAGAGCTGGGGTCACAATAATTAACTATCAGCTCCCAGTGGTCACTCGTAAACAACATCACCATTCACCAGTCGTTTGTGCCACGATATCTTTTTATTGGCCCGCCTACACATAGTGTAGGAGGGCCAGACTAGTAACTATCGCTGGCGTCTGTCGTCGTCGTCTTTCGCCTGTAACACTCCACGGCGGGCCTACAGGCGGCTTCACCCGCGCAGGCCACGCGATGACGTCATGCCGCCTCCAGTCTAATTATAGCTCCACGGTTGCACGGCGGGCCAGTGGTGTTACGTCCCGTTATGGCGACATCTTGTAAATAATGTCCACCGCTTGTATTGTATTTTCTGTTTTGTGATTCATGTTTTTATTCATGTTTAATTTAATTCACTCCTGTTCATGTCGCTGTACATGCTTTACAATAAATGGCTGGCTGGATGGATGGATTCTGTTTGGGTATTCAGAGCGTGGCAAAGAGCGTTGAGACATGTGCGAGTGACGTCAGAGATGACGATGATGATGATGATGACGACGACGATGACGTAAAGCTGCAGTCATCAGGCGTTGATCCTGACAGGCTCAAGGCGTTCAACGTCAGTATTTATACTCAGTATTTTATCTCTACCCTCTGTACGAGGGGTTTTTATCCTGTCTTACTTCAGACCACCCCGGCTGGCAGTGTATTATCCACAACCCCTCAAGCGGGATGCCTACCCAAACACCCCTAATTACATAGCCAGAAACTGTTTACAATGTTATAATCAGGCGCTCAAATAACAGTCCTGATACATACTAAAATGGTCTTCGGTTGGGGTTCTGCCCCGAACCCTGCTCCCCAGGTCCCCTAATAATTAGATGGGGAAGGGCGCTTGACCTCGCCATGTGACCCCTGCTTCCAGCTTACACCCATGCACAAGTAATTTCATGAATAAAAGCCTAATGTGAAAACTAAAAAGCTAGAACAAGTTTGTTGGTCCTCATTATCGGGCCGAAAGGTACGCTGGAGGCGTCGCATGCTGCCCCCTGGTGAGTCGTGGTAATTATGCCGACGGAACAGACAGAGAGACAAAAAGACGGACAGACAAAAAGACGGTTACACTATGCTTTCTGCTGGACGCGGCCAGCATGGTAACGCGAAAAGCGGGAAACTCGAGAATTTTTACTTGTTTTGTTGATTGGTTACGACTTAATGGCGCTTTCAACACAATCTGCGTTATATCGTGC
>Ga0209780_1005508_pt1 | contig 10012 bp, 8 predicted proteins | sample WorMetexBAHAMAS2_FD_187384 | JGI IMG/M metagenome (GOLD analysis project Ga0209780, IMG submission 187384) | Marine gutless worms symbiont microbial communities from Max Planck institute for Marine Microbiology, Germany - Inanidrilus exumae... | ecosystem: Host-associated > Annelida > Digestive... | reverse complement strand
CCCGCTAGGTGTGGCATACCGGGATCCCTGCATCCATATACATATCGGAATAGTGGGTGTCGGAATAACGGGTGTCGGAATTGCGGTACGTACCCAACGTCTGTGCCACATCCACCTGTTTATTGTCGCAGTGTGCTTGTCTGTCTTTTCGGTAAAGTGAAGTTCAAGCAGCAAAATAGTTGTTATTTAACCAGTCAACGATATGGATTGGATGTTTGGGCGACATGCCTAGGATGAGTGGTTACAATTATGGTCTTGTTACCTCATTAGTGGGATTATGTTGTGTTTTTACTTTGTATTTTTTGTATATACTGTATTGCCTTGTATTGTATTGTATTGCCTGAGTGGCGAATAAATTTCATCATTACTGTTAATTGCCAGCTGAACACTGAATATTTGTTTCTACCATGCCACTATTAGTGATGTTCATGGATATCCGCCGCTTAAATCCGGATAATTATGCAGATTTATCCGGATAATAAATTATCCGTTTAATTATCCGTATCTGCCATCCTGTACTATTTAATAACCGAAGTATTAACTATTAAGAATTAACAGTCGGCCAAAAATTGAACAAAGTAACTGCATTCATGCATTTTTATTAGTTTTCTTCATCAGTGTTATTGTAATGATTACGAATATGAACACGTATAACGATTAACGAATAACGATTCCAGGCGGGAACACCCCTAGCAGCTGGTAGCTGCTTGCCTACCATGTGATTGATGACGTAATTGACGACGTAAGTAATTACGTATCGGGTGTGCATTGGGTCTGGATGGGTAATAAACTGCTGAACATCTCAAGAGATTTGCATTCTGCATACATCCTTATAGGCCATAGTCTTGGATAAGCTACTGCATTTTCATTTTTGTGTTGCTTTTTGCCTTTTTGGCCGACTGTCTGCATCAGGTCTGTGCCTCAGTAAATCCATCTGTTTGTCTGTCTGGCTATCTGTAATGTTCGTGGATTGTGGCCAAACACCTCAACGGATCAGGCTAATTTTTGATGTGTGGGCTACCCTCGACTCGACTATAGTCACGTACAGTGACCGCATTATAGAAGGGGGTATGTCCTCCTGTGAGGCTGCTACCTCCCATTCACCCAAGTAGGGGGGAAGCTGCCCCAGTTAAACTGTGCATGGTAGCTTACAGCTGCCATATTGGTGTCCGGATAATTAACTGGATAATTTAATATCCGGTAAATGGACATCTGGATAGTAAATTATCCGTTTTGAACATCCCTAGCCACTATGCCAATTATCTCCAAAGGTCGCTTTTAGCACAAGTGGAGGGAGGAACTTAGGAAGGAAGCCAAATGTAGATTCACCTGAAAAGTGGCAGTGTAGATACTTGTGAAATATGCCCACAGTCACCATTCTGACATTTGCCGTTTCGAACTGATACCAGACTGAGGTGGATGAAGAGATAAAGGGAGTTGATTCCAGAGACAAGGTGAAAGCACCACGAAAGGAGTGATCAGTTATTTTTAGAGAGTAATGATGGATGACAAGTGAGTGCTGCGAGGACGTTGAACAGAAATGAGGTTATGAAGGTATGGAGGTTGGATAGTCTGTAAGAACTATGTAAAGTGAGAGGAGCTTGTATTCAATGCGTTCAGTTATTCTGAGCCAGTGGAGAGCATAGGATTGGAGTGATATGACAGGACTTAGGAACTCCTGTTACTTTGGAAATGGTACTTGCTCTGGGAATGGCTTGGAGCATGTGTTCCTTTTGTGATCCCACCAAAACTTTAATAGCATTTAACTTCGGAACCAGTTGACTAATTTTGATGCAGTTTTAACCAAAATTATTGGGAGCTTATTTAATTTCAACTTCTGTAATAAAATTTAAAAATTGGGCCCAGGAAGTGTTCTAAATATTTTCCTTGCATTCAACTATATCCCACCTATGAAATTGAGCATGTTCAAACTTTGTCATTTAATAACAGGGGTTCGGTAACAAAATTTGGGTTAAACCACAATAAAGTTCAAAGTCTTCTCTAGCTGTTGTGCATAACTTAAAGTTTATCATATGGAATTCAAGAAATTTGACTTTAATTTTAAGGTCTTTATAACTCCCTTTTTGCAAAGAATACTGGTATGTTTCCCTATTACCCACAACCTCTGGCAGTTCGTTTTACCACACAATATATTTGTTTTTGCATTAGTGGGATGGTATATAACAAGTAAGCAGTAATAGACGAAATATCTGAAGGCAGAAGGTCAAATAGTGAAATCGAGAGCGAAATATTGCTCACTTAATTTTTAAATTGCTTTCAGCTTTGGGGAGCTTTGCCCCTGACCCAGTCCCCAGACCCATAGACCTCACTGGGGCATAGCCCCTAGACCCTTACTATAGGCTACCGCGCTCGCCATGACTGAGGGCTGTAGCCTCCATACAGTAGCCTATATTACTGCCTCGCCCCTGGTCCGCATCTCAGTGGAATGATGATTGTCGGAATGGTAACTGCATACCCCACGTGACCAGTGATGACAGACATTCCAACTAAGAAATGGTAAGTGGGTGAAAAATTAATGTAAATCACTTTGGTAATATCATTCATTAATCATCTGCATAGTGCATACAGCAATTGCTTACAATCTTAGTACCATTGGAGTTGGACTGCATTTGTGGTATAGAAGCAGTGTCTTATGTGAAGTACAGTATATTCAGTATAAAAATAAAAATGTTTTTGTGCTTGGAGGTACCGACGAACTTGCACGTGATGTGCAAAGGATGTCATGAATTTCAGACTTTCAGTCACAATGTGTCCAGGAGTTGCATACGCCATCGAGACAAAGTTGTAGGTTTTCTCTGTATTCTTTCAGTTTGCTCACTGTATTGGACATATAATCGTGTTTCTGATGAGCTGGTTCAATTTTCCAACAGACATGTCGTCATTGCAAATCCTCATCATTGGCATGAGCTGCTGAATGGCGCTCATGAACAGGTATGGCCAGAAACATTCAATGAAACCAATGACCGCATCCAGATCCAGTTAAGATTCATGGAATACTATGGTTCACTTCCTGCAAACCGTACAATGAAACGCATTCTTCGTGTTGGTACATTAAACTTTGAGGATGTTCATGAAGGCCAGTACCACTTCGTTGAGGGCAGATGTCCTATACAAGAATGCACCATCGTGTCAAATGAGATGTCACACTTGGCAGATGTATTGTTGATATCTGAAATGAGTTACTTCAATTATTTGCAATATTATCCAAAACCGTGCCATCAGCTATGGATTGCACAACACAAGGAGTCAGCAATGCACGATCGTATTGACACATGGTTGCTACGGCGCTACATCAATTGGACAGTTTCCTATCGCCGAGATTCAACAGTTGCAATTAGTTATGGTAAATATGTTCGTAACGCAAGGGCTGATAGTACTCAGCAAACAACTGACTACAGTGCTGGAAAAATTAAACAGGTTGCATGGGTTGTCAGCAACTGTTATGCTAAGAACAATCGGCTTGAGTATGCTCATGAACTGGCCAAGTACATTGATGTTGACATTTATGGTGCTTGTGGCAGTCTGACCTGCGACACAACTGGACCAGAAAGTTGCCACAATCTTCTAGTCAAGAAGTATCGTTTCTTTCTAGCATTTGAAAACTCCAACTGCAAAGACTATATCACGGAAAAATTTTACTATACTGCATTGCAGTATGTATGATTTTATTTATTGAATTTGTCATAAATAAGGTGAACACAGAAGCTGAAAACTGAGAATACTGAAACTAATGTTTGGTTGTACCAGAACAGATAGGATAGATGTGAAAGATAAATAGCACAGTAGCGTTTGAAAGAAAGTAGTTGGTAATAACTCAGTTTTGTGTTGTGCGCAAAATACTGACCTCATATGGGCTCCCGGGTTGTAATGCTGCCCGATTCATTTGCTGATTTAGTTGCTATGTAAGTTGTTTGCTTACGTAACTTCCTTACGTACTTTTGCGTTACTTATTTGCTTCCTTACTTATAAGTTCTTCCAGAATGGGCCCGTTCCGTTTCCAGGCCGGAGGTCGTTGGATGCTACCAAACCTGGCGCCAGTTTCTTTTGTTTATTATGTTGTTTTGTATTTTGTTATGGATGCTTGTTTGGTTTTGTTGTGTTAAATTTAGTTTGTCAGTATACTTAGTTGAGACTGGATGGGGAAGAACGTCTCTGAAATGACTTATTGTGTCAGGTAGGACATAAAACCTTATGCTGGAAATGGGTCCACTCCTATCTCTATAATGAACATTGGTTTTCTTCCTCCACTTATTCTGGAAAAGAACCTTTACTTTGTAATCCTATTGTGTGCAGTTCTATACTTTTTGCATCTACATGATTTGGCTGTATTTTTGAACTTTTGTTAATTTTGATTTCTAATCCAGCTTACTGTTGGCATTTATTTTGGTTTTTAGACACAATGTAATACCAATAGTAATGGGTGCCAGACCAGAAGACTATGCAGCTTTGGCACCTCCTGGCTCATACATTGACATCCACAGCTTCGATGGTCCACGAGAATTGGCGCAGTACCTGAAATTGCTGGCAGCTAACCGGACACTGTACAACAAATACTTTGAATGGAAGAAGATGTGGTCCATTATTGACGATAGATACTGGTGTCGTTTGTGCATGATGCTGCATTTACGTGATGACATCGGGTACTTCACGTGGTATGAAGACTATCACTTGTGGTGGAACAGTGTGTGTGGAACTTCTTGCATCTGCAGTTCTAGAATGACAGCACAGCATTAACAACTGTTGTTATGGCAATTTTAATATTAAATATACAGTTCGGTCATACAAGTACAGAAATTTCATGATTGTTAGGATGTTGATCAACAGCAGTACTATGCAGTCGGGAGATGGCATGCCACCAGTTCCGCCACCTGGCAAACTGGACGAAATATACACGTCGTCTTTGATTCTGGCCTGTTTGCTTCATTATGTGAACACGACATCATACACAAAACCAGAAGTACGTACGGTATTGTACTGCTGCCATGGCCATAGGATTGGCTGATATGTGAAACATATCCCCTACAGAGACTCCAGTTATTTTTAGAAGCATTGTTATTTAGCACATTATGAAGTATATAATTCCCTTTTATTACTGGCCTGCCTACACATAGTGTAGAGGCCAAACTAATAATGCTCGCTGGTGTTTGTCGTCGTCTGTAACGCTGCAGGCGGGCGTGTGGGTGGTCGGGCGGCCGACACTCCACGGCGGGCCAGTACGGTTACGTCCCATTAGAGTGACACCTTGTTGATATTCATATTGTAATATTTTGTAAACTTTCATCCATTACCCACATTCACACATAAATACAATACATTTAATATATTTGTTAACTGAAGATTAAATAAAATCTTCATAAAATTAACTGTATTATACATTTTTAATCATGGCCCAATCCTGTTTACCACTGCTGTTAATTATTTACCAAGTTCTTCTTGACATTAGTTTGTTATGCAGCTGCAGAAAACTTTGTGTCTGTCTACAATGGTTGCTCAATCCTTCACAGTTGTGTTGCTGCTGCTGACACTTACCATTTTGGATCAGTTTTGGATCCAGTACACCACTGATGAACATTGTTTTCACTGTGTGGTACATTAGTGTAACTTTTATTTAATTATGTAAACCATTATTTTTTTACAGCTGTTGTGGTGTTATGTACAATATGTAGCACTATAATGATATTATGATATTGTAAGTTATAAGTGTGTAGCATGTAATTTTTACCTTTAGAACAGAGGTGTTGGCAAAGTGTTTGTTTCTGTTGTGATTTGTCGTCATGATGTGCGGAAGTGGTCTTACAGTTATTGAACTAGAAGCAGAACAATGTCATTGTGTCTATTCAATTGTAATGTGATATTTTATTGTGCAATAAGCAACTCTGAGTCTCTGATGCTCAACGTAGTGATGTTTTCGTCAACTGGACCTGAAGCTGTTATTATGTTATTTCTTATTCAGTGTGTTACAGAACAGGAAGGTAGGAGGATAATATATTGTGATTCATGCGGATCTGTTACTGTGACAATGTCTGCCACCACTTTTCCCCCACAAAATTGCCCCTTCTGGGGATCTAACCCCCATCTAATACAGGATCCCGAGTCAGCACCCCCAAATGGCACCTCGATCGGTTCAGCCATTTTTGCAGGGTTAAAAACGTATCCAACAGACGGACTGATCGACCGACCGACCACACTTCTCTACTCCATGTGCAGCAATGAACCGCTATGGCTACGTGCGATGCAACCTAAAAATGGAACTGGACTTAGTTCAACAGAATAAAACAGGAATATAATTAAAATTATGGAACTGCGACTATATGGAGATGAATGAAATTGCATGGGCCAAAATTCTTAGGCCCGGCCCGGCCTGTTTGCTCTAAAAATCTTCAGACCCAGCCCATTTTATTGACATTGTACGTGTTATTAATGCAGAACAAATGACCTAAATGATGGTTTATTGTTTGCAATTATAGGCCTATTCCAGTAAACTAATAGCGTAGATTAGCACATCTACCGTTTTGGGCAGGCTGAAGCTTCGAGCCTGGGCTAGTCCATCAAACATTGGCCCGGTCCGGCCTGTTGTGATAAGCAGAGTAGCACAGCCCATGCAGACCACCAACATGAAGAACTCTGAACTTTGAATATCACAGTAGGATACACTTTTACCTCAGTAATAACATATGACTCATATTATGGGCATAAACATGTAGTGGCAGTGGGCAAGGGGTTGGACTCGGTTACTACTGAATTATGCAATGAAAAAAACGGCTAACAATGACAAGTCACTAATGCATAGTCTTCAAATTCATTACTTTTTTACCAGTTTTTATGTACAGAACACCTAGCAAAAACTGCCAGAATCATTGTGATGTCTTGAAATTGCTAAAATTTTCACAGATTATCAATGCATTCCTCTACAACAGAACAGCTGTTTTAAATGCTATTGAAAGGGATCTACATTTTCCTGAAACTGTCTTCTATAACTACAGTAGATATAATACCCTGATAATTATGTACTGGAAGTGCCATTAAAAACCAGTAAAGTCCGTGACATGGAAGCAATCATTAGCATTTCTAGACAGTCAAGAAGATGTTTCTGCAGTATTGCCACAAGAAGTGGTATATTTGTTTGTTGCAATGATACGTTCAGAAGCTAGAAAGTCATAGATCTTGCGTGTTTTGTTAACATCAATTTTGATGAGAGCACGCGCATGAGCCAGCCGCAGATGTCCAAGCTTGTTACACTCGTTCACCAGTACATTCTTGAATTCAAGGTATGACTCGGGAACCAGACGTACTTGAGAGCACAACTGCAAACAAATGCAAACATTATGAGAAACTTGTCACAACGACAACTTTAGAGTGCTACACTGCCAGTAAAGCTACAAAACTACAGTTGCTAATTCACCTCTTACAAAGTCAGGCTGGGGCATGAATTACAAATACCACAGATCGTGTCCTCAGTGCCTTGTTACGACCTAAAGGACAACTATAATGGACCAGGCCATGGCAGTGCTGGCCTTGACCTCGATGTGTGGCGTACGTGCAGCTACATGCTTCGACACCACCTGAACCACGTAATCATCAGCATCCTTGTGAAAAGAAACCCACAAACATGAATTATTGCATACTGTGACAGTTACGAAGAGCATAAAATAAAAGGACTTATGAAATGACAATTTGTTTGTCGCTGAAAGAACTAAAGGCAGTGGTCGTCAAGAACAAAATCATAATGACCATATAAATACAGCTCTAACTGCCGCTCTCCAGGTGAACTGGGTCAGCTGGTCGCCACCTTGATCTTCTTCCTTCATTTGTTACGAAATAGAAACTTTTGGGTAACTGGCAGGCTGGATGCCCTTCATTACATTAGGACTATTCAGAGTGGCCTAAGTAATGAAGCTTTAATGTCCACTGTGGCTATAGAACTAGAACAAAATAATGTCACAGTAAGACTGCCTAAAAAGGTAAAGATAAGCCTAAGACTGCCTAAATAAATGTAATTTCAGTTTTCGCCGAAATGTTGCCAGTGACGAGGCAGACTGGACGTCTTCAGGTAGGCTGTTCCAGAGCCATGGTCCAGCAGTAAAGAATCAGCAGTCACCGACAGTGGCAAGTTGTGAAGGGCGGACGTTGAGACGTCTGGAAGTTGACGACCGGGGTCGACTTCTCGTGTTACCCAGTCGACGGCATCAAAGCACAGAAGGAAACAATCAGTACAACAACATTAATACATTGTCCCCGCATGCTTCTGAATTATCTATGTAGCTGGAGAGGTAAGATGTCCAAACACAGTGCACCAGGGCACTGCACAGATGAAGTCCTTCAGGCCCTGGCAGCCATGGCCTCCAGGACAACTTTTTGTGACCAAGGCCTTAAAGGCTCCAGCCTTGGTCTTGGCATTTTGGCCTTAATCATATTTCTGATATATGCACCGGTCAACATAACAGTACGCACCTGTTTCTCAGCAGCAGTCAAGCGATCATAACCTGGAAGGCCGACAACATCCAAAGGTGCAGCGGAACGACGAGCTGCAACACAGATAACTCATTCTTCCAACAAGATTATTGTATACATGTCACCAGCTGCACTCTCCGCATGTTTTACAGTTTGCCTAGTAGAAAAAGATTTTGCAGAGACTGAAGTGCACTGTGAGGAAGCTTATCCCTGTTGCAGTGCTTTAAGCTAGCGAGGGCTGTTGGTAGTGTTAGACCCAATTAAGCTAGCATACAACTGACGTTGGCTGCATGGCTGGCTCAGCAGTGAGCGCCTCTAACTGACTAGATCAACATGGCCTACTGTTATGCAGAACTGGCTGTTTCTTCCCTAGCGGTGGCCGATACCATCGCCAGTACTCACTGCGGAGGGATGGCCAGGCTGAGTTGGCCTGGGTAGCTAGTTACATACCGAGACGGTATGCCTGCATGAAGATGGTCACCCATCCCCGTACTAACCGGGCTCAAAGTAGAGTGACTTCATCGATACGCCGCTACCGCTGCATCAAACCACCAACCCTACCAGCAACAATGAAATCTACTGCAATTTGTACCTAAGGAAGCGGCAGGCAAGAAAGCTTATTTCACTTAAATAAACAAATGCCACAAATGTACCAAGTGGCAACAGTCTGCACTAAATAACAGCAAACATAGCACAATCGGACATTCCAGAAAAACCAAGAATGATTCAAGATGTTTCCATTTAACCAGATCCATGATTGCTAAGCAACATGTGCTAAAACGACCAGAAAGTGCTCATATGCTCATAGAGTTCAACCCTCTGCCAAGCTGGAAAACTCAACCAAGTAAATTTGACTTTCATTTTATTAGGCCACATCTGCATGCAGTACATATATGCGGCCTTTTGCTACAGATGTCGCTAAACCAAAATTGAGATGCAGTTGGAGGGGGGGGGGAAGCAGACTTGAGTGAGCCCAAGGAACCATATATTAGATAGAGATGCAGATCCCCCACGGCAGGGGCACTTTTGAGGGGGACGTACGTGTGCCAGACCATTGTAGTGTACCTATACACGAGTGCACTGCACACTCTTCGACTCCTGCCATGAGCGAATGTGCCTGCCTAATGCATGCGGCGGCTGCAGCGAGGGGTGACAAGATGGTTACGCGGCCTTTTGCAAAATTACTTTGGATACTTGTTCGACAGATAAGACCGTTTAATGCACAGCTCTGCTGCACAGCAATGTTGCAATGCTAGTGGCACATATCCAGTGAATTTTAATAAAGTGCACTGCACTTAAAACAATTTTTGCAATCTTAATTTATTTTTATTTTAGAAATTCGAAAACAAACCTGTCCCTTGTTTCCTTCCAAAATTTCGTGAAAATTCTCCCACAACTTTTAAAGTAATCCTGCTGACATGCAGATGGATAGACACATGCAGACAAATGCTAAACAAATGTACCTAACTTCATATTTGCACATAATGCCCAAGTTAAATGCAAAAACATTGATTCAGCATACGCGGAACAGGGTGTCTGA
>Ga0209780_1005507_pt1 | contig 10012 bp, 4 predicted proteins | sample WorMetexBAHAMAS2_FD_187384 | JGI IMG/M metagenome (GOLD analysis project Ga0209780, IMG submission 187384) | Marine gutless worms symbiont microbial communities from Max Planck institute for Marine Microbiology, Germany - Inanidrilus exumae... | ecosystem: Host-associated > Annelida > Digestive... | reverse complement strand
CCTTAACTAATAGATAAAAAGTAATGCTATTAAATTTTGATTGAAAGCCGTGAGAAAGACATGAATTTGATCGGTAAATATGTCCGCTACATACAGACAAAGATTTAAAGGACAAAATTCTAAACTCTAAAGACCTGACACTAGTCTGAATACTTGAAGTTTCACATTTCAATCATAATTTATTCTAAACCACAAATATCTGTTTTATATGTTAAATTCTAATAAAAGATTAAGTCATCAGCACGGAGAACAGTCTCTATCAAATTTTTAACATGCATCATCCATTATGCACTACCAGTATTCTAACTATTATACTAATAGTAATAGTACCAGCACTACTATTACAGTACCAGCACTATGAACAGTCTTGTTATCGAGAAGTTACTAAAGGACTCCAGTTCAAGACATCTCGTCTTGAAACAAAGATAAAGACTTTCAGAAACTGAAATTGAGTGTCTTGAGACCCGAACCCAAGTCAATGGTCACAAGACTGACTAACAGTACAGTATCCTAATAGTAACATTTCAATTTATTCAGTAATTTTTCAATGTTTTGGGACAATTAATGGGCTATGTTTAAACAATTAATTACCATAATGGATAATTATTCTATATCAAACACTATGACTTCCTTAAGAACTGAACACTGTTTTGAAAAGCCAATATATAAGCTAGTTGTCTGTACTGATATGTTAATCTGTAGTTGTTTTGGGGGTGTACACTTTTAGATGACAATGTCTAACTCTGCATACAACACCTAATTGCTGTGTCAGCTGCATAGTTCTTCAGCAAAGACAGACTCCAGTGCAACAACCAAACTCTGCAGCAGAAATGCTAGAAAATCATGAGAAAAACTTGTAAGCAAACAGCAACTAACCGGAATTACGACAAATTCGTCCGGGAGACATTGAAGAATGTTGCTGACAAAAAGCTGTTGTAGGTGATGAACCAATGATGAATTGTACTGCATAATAGTAAATATCAACAAAATTAGAACTAATAACTACAAACATGTTTAAATAATTAACTTCTGAAAACCGATTAGCAGCTGTAACTTTCAACAGTACATACATTCATTACAGTTTATTAATTTCAAGCAAGTTTGCTATTTTGTATTTCTTCTCAGTTTCGGTTCCATGTAAGCTGGCTACCCACAGCTTTTAGGCCATGTAAATATATTCTATTGTATCTCCACACAAAGTAACTTTTAAATAATTAAGAACTCATTTGTAAGGAAAAACAAACATTACAGACAAATAAAACATTTTTGCATGTACAAATAATCGAGAAAAGCTTGCATACAACTGACAGAATTGTGAGCACCTGCTGGATCAATTACCTGCCGGCGGAGACAATGACTCCACTGAAGCAATACTGCCAGATGACGGGCGGCGTGCAGCAACATCCTGTGCAACATCTGTCATGTTACTTACTTACGAAATTATCTCATACCATTGCACGTAAAGTGCGTTCAGCACACGAAATAACCATGTCCTACAATTTTCCACCTTCCACATCTTTTGTTATAAACCTTGTGATGAATAAAAAAATTCTTTCATACGTACAAATTCTGTGAGTGTTTCTTTGTTATTGTCCGATAGAGTGCATAAACGATCATCTCAATATTTCTGCATTCTACTACAGCACTAAGACTCAAGACTGGTTGGTTCAACGGTGCATTCAACATAATTCAGCTCATGACATGCCTTTAAGGTAATAATATATTATGAAATATTATAATAATTATTTTAATACAGATCAATTTTGAGTTTTTTTTTGTTCAAAATAATGAAATAAAATTTAATATTAATATTACTTATAAACTGTATAAGTAGACTGCATACCGAGTCACAAGGAATGTTTCTGACTGTGATCAGGTCCACTGAACGTAACTAGCATAAAACTAGGCACAAAGAACATCAGTTGGGATGTAAAGACACTTTCAACACAATTTAGGCTTTTAGATTATCACCTATCACTCAAGTAGAAACTTTTGATAAAGTGTATAATATTTTTGCTACATACTGAGTGACTAATGAATTCTCCAGAAGAATAATAAAGCATGCTTGGAATTTTCGCTTAAATTTATTGAAATTTCACTACAACTGATAAAACACCCGAGGCAATGCTCATACACAGCACAAAAAGCAAATCAAATAAAACAAAAATAAATAATTCAACGATTTACAAAAAAATAAACAATTCAATTTGATTCAATACGTGCCACTTTGCATCAGACAATCCAATAACTAACAGGTAATACAGCGCAAGTATTACAGCCACTTTGGTCCTTCGTAATAAAATACTACCTGGGACCACCTTACTACCAATTTAGTACTATTAGTGGTGGACGTTACTAAATAAGTAGTAGCAGTCAGTACATGCTTTACGGTTCTACTGCAGCTACTTATTCAATAGTAATAAGTTCTACAGTCCTGGATTAACAGTAACGATGGGACTGAAATGATCAAGAACTGACTGAGAACTGGAGAGGTCATGCCTCCTGCAGAAGGTCACTGCACAAGACAGTGTAAGTAAAATATAATTGCAATGGCACAGCTCAATAGATCAGACAGCAGCAAGTGGTCACCTTTATCAGAGGAGTTACAGAGCAAGGCTGTAAGGCACAGAATGCAGGAGTGGACGGTGCATGTCCAAGCTGGCCCACTGACAGTTGCGCCTGTGGCCTGCGTCCTGCCAGCATCAGAGATGGACGTCCGGCAATGGGTGATGGAGACCTCCGCAGTCCACTGATGGACGACTGACGACAAATTGCCGGCAGTACAGACGCTCGCGGTCGTGCAACACACGGCATGGTCGGTGACGCTCGGGAAATGTATGACGGCAAGCTGGGAGCAGATCCGGCTGCTGACCTTGGCATGCTAGCAACACACACACAAACCACACACACACACAGAGTCACTTACCACGTTCATGAACACGTCGACAACAGAGTAAATAAATTAGCCCCATGCAGGACTGATGGTCGACTCTTCACAACTGACGTTTCTGCCAGGTCACGTGACACAAAAACTAGGACAAATATAAAAAATCCGGCCCCATCAAATTTAGATATTGTGCCTTAGTTTAAGAATCCATGGTCAGTTGCGAGATCACATTGTAAATGGCGGAGGAGATAGCTTATAAAAATTGCCAGATTTCAAACTTTCAAGGGTTCATGACCTTACCTTGTATCGGGTCACACTGCATATCGTCGTGCATCACTCATCGACCTCTACCTACACGCCAAATTTCGTTGAAACCAAATAAACTTTTTGTGGACAGACGGACGTACGTACGGACAAACAGACAGACAGACAGAAAGACGTTTGAGACCTACTTTATTAGGTCAACTCAGAAGATGCCTCGTAACAAAATAGCGTGGTGCTTTTCACCACTAAACCGTGGCAGCACAGGTCATGTCATTACTATGTGACACTGTCATCCAGATCAGAAAGATGAGTCTTCAGCCTAGATTTAAATGCTATCAGTGACAGGCTTTCAAGTACTGCTCTAAGTAGCATGGTCAACGTTTTGGAGCACCAAAGCAATTTGGCTGATGCTGTTCATGGTATCAAAAATTACACAGCTCTTAACAGGAACTGTACTGGTGTGGATTGCCCAGCAAGAGGTCACTGCCTAGTAGGCCTAGATTGCCTGGTGACTTCCATCATTATAACTGAGGCCAAGCCGATAAGATGCTCCTGATATTCAAATTGTAAAAAAGAATTAATGGCCCATTTCAAATTAATGATATTGACAGAATTCAGTACCAATTTCCACTTGGATTCACACATGAACCACACATAAAGTGATTTTGACAATAAATGTAACTAACCTGGCAAAATTTGCAGTAGAACCTGTGGCAGCAAGATCATCATCTACAGCGACATGACAAAGCAACAACAAAGTTTAACATTCTGTAACTCAAAATGACAAATAAATGTCACTGCTTTGGTTCATGGCTTTACAAGAAATGATTTACTGAGTTAGTTTTACATTGCCATCTGTCACAAAAATAAGTCATTTCAAAGATCACCTCGTACAGGCTCTGGGGCAGTAATGTGCCGTGATTCGTGTGTTGATTATGGCACTATATACATTGTTTGTTTGTGTGCCTACTTAACGTCCTTCCTCACTTTCTTCTTTCCTTTTCTTCTTTCCTTGTGCTTTCTTTCTTATTTACTTTCTTACTTGTTTACTTACTGACTTATATATCTACTCCTTTCAGAACAGACCGGTTCAATTTCCAGGACGGAGGTCATAGCAGGCGACCAAACCTGGCTTTAGTTTTTTTGTGTTCATTTTATGTTGTAGTACATTTTATTACGAATGCATGTTTGCTTTTGTTGGTTTAATTTAGTTTTTCAGTACTAAGCCAAGAGATTGGCTGGGAAAAACGTCTCCAAAATGACCTATTTTGTGTCAGGTGGGATGTAAAACCTTAACTCAATCAATCAATCATTTCACGGATGTTCTTTGCAGCCAATCTCTTGACCTGAAACTAAATCCAACATAGCAAAGTAAACTCAAAGATGCTATTACATAAAATAAGCTCAAAAGCTACCGCCAGTGTTATGCCAAGACAGCGTGTGTAAAATCAAGTCAGTTGACATCATTATTAGTAAGGTGATGTAATGAACCAGTTAACTGCACAGCTGCAGATCCTTCACCTGAGCAGGTGTGGTGTACAGTTCCCCATCCCTTGGCATTCAGTTGGTGGATCAGCAAAGGATGAAGTCTGGTGCGTGATTTTTCCAGCTTGTCCCATCAGGCGTTGAAAAAAGACCAAGGATGCGTTCAGCCTTCTTACACAGCTCACGAGTGTCGATAGACGGTGCGACAGGTGAATTTACACTAGCACACAAAGCCGTTCGGCTAGAAACGTAGGCATATCTTTTTAGCAAAAACTGTACAATAAGCATCCAAAGCAAAAACTATGCATGCTCACAAACCGAGTGAATCTGAAAAGACGTCGGAAACAATGACAAAGTCATCAAGACACGGCGATGACGGTCTTGGCTGTGGAGTGACAGCTGATGTACAAGGAGAAAACGATGAAGACTGTGATGAAGCAAGTTTCACATCTGCTGCTGGACCACTTGCACTCACAGATGCTTTCAACTGAAACAACCGTCAAGTGTTGAGTTCATTGCTGAAATTGACAGAATTTTAACAATTTCTGTGAACAGTGTGTAGTTTCAGCTTTACGTAATTGGTGCAGTTTGGTTGCCTAGTAAGACATCTTGCCTAGAAATGGAAGGGGCTCATTCTTACACCTCGAGGAATACATGGGACCACACAATTCTAGAGAACATGGATAAACGATAATGATTGATTGATTGAGTTAAGGTTTTATGTCCCACCTTACACAAAATAGGTCAGTTCGGAGACGTTCTTCCCAGCCAATCTCTTGACTTAGTACTAAAAAACAAAAAAAAAACACAACAAAAGCAAACACGCATCTGTAACAAAATATACTACAACATAAAATTAACACAAAAATAAACTAAAGCCAGGTTTGGTCGCTTCCTATGACCTCTGGCCTGGAAATGAAATGGGTTTATTCTGGAAGGAGTAGATAGATGAAGTAAACGAGTAAGGAGGTAAATAAGTAAGAAATAAATTAGCCCCGTACATGACTGACGGTCGACTCAGCACAACTGACATTTGTTTGCTAAGTTCAAAGTCACTTGACACAAAACTATAAAAAATCTGGCCGGAAAAAATTTAGACATTGTGCCCTAGTTTAAAAATCAGTGGTCAGTTGCTAGCTCCCACTGTAAATGGCAGAGGAGATAGCTTTTGAAAATGCAAAGATTTCCAACTTTAAGGGCTCGTGATCTTGACCTTGGATCGGGTCATACTGCATACCATCGTGCATCACTCATCGACCTCTACCACAAGCCAAATTTCATTGAAATCAAAATACTTTTTGTGGACAGACGGATGGACGGAGGGACATTTGAGACCCACTTTACTAGGTCGACTCAAAAGATTAAACCTGAAACGCATAAGAAAAGAAGAAAGTAAGGAAGGCAGGAAGTTCAGTAAACAAACAAACTAACAATTTATATAGTGCCACACATGAATCACGGTGCATTACCATGCCGGAGCCCGTACAGAGCGGACAAACAATGAAATGACAACAATAAGAATACATACCATATCGGTTGTCTGTCGCAGACTGTGTGCTGCTGTAGTGCTAGGAATAGATGCCGGTCTGGACTTTCTCAAACTTTGCTCTAAAAATACACACAATTAGTGACAAAATTTAGAACTACATCCACGATAATATATTAGTTCAAGGAATCAAAGTGAATAGACAGCAACAGTATATTCTCACATTTTGTGTTTAGTCCTGAATCCATAGTAAAAATAAGACTGAAGCAACCAAAGACTGAAATAGGACTGAGGCAACAATTTTCCAAAATTTACACATTTGTTAGAGTAATTCAGCATCAACATCAGTGTAACAAAACAGACTTGCAATAATTATGCATGAATTATATACAACTACAAGTCAATTAACTGAAAAATTTGAACGTTAAATGTAAACAGCAACTGAACAAAGCATGCAACAAATACATACCCGAGGAACACAGAAATGGATGCGAGAAAAACGTTTCTAAAAAATAAACATATGAGATTGGTAATAATTTAATGGAATATCCACAAAAATCAACAGCTTTGATTTTGCTTCTTAGTCTGGCATAACAATCAGCACAATGTGAAACAAATATAAAACAAGCACAGAAATTTGACACAACAACTACTTATTAGTTCTTTTTCGTAAATGTTTCTGATACAATCTACGAGACTATGCTAGATACCAGTCAATGTATATGTTATATATATGTTATACACTCTCATACCATACCCTACTATATCACATTTTACAGCAACTAAGCGATTAAAACCAAAAGATCAAATTACGCAACACATTGCTACAGTAAATGTCCTAAAAATGCAGATCGTGTAATGCTATTATAAGTACTAATAACTAAGAATTTCAGATGAACTTCTGACCAGCAACACTACAAGATCTTCTCCTAACAGTTACCAGAAATCAATAAGAGTTAAAGAAGAACTACCAAGCAAAATCATATTCTACTTAACCAAGCACAGATTAATGTCAGATAACAATGGCTAACAGCAAACGTGCAAACTACCATAGCTCATTCTTTCCATTGGGTTACGTTTCAGCAGGCCAAGTAGCAGATTTCTCAAATGAGTACTTGTCTGCTGAGGAATTCTATAAACAAACCAGTGCATCACCTAAATATTGACTGAAATGACTAAGAAAAATTAACAGTTTGCACCTTAAATTTCCACATACACAATACACATGAGTATAGATAACCATATCTAAAAATACCCTTCTGTACTCTACCATGCATTTTGTTTAGTCAATGGTTCCAACATTCTCAAATGAGATGAAGGTCATATGCCTACTTGTCTAGGTTAACATGTTATTCTGCTACCTGCCACATGTCAAAATGAGTGACCAAGGTTCAACATTTCCCATACACATCAAACTCTCATTTTCTAACTGAACCTCGGCTGCCAGATGCCTCTTTGATTATGCTTCTTGATTTGTTCAGAACAGATAACGTTTCACATCCTGTGTAGAACTATCCCACCATGTCACTCTCTGACGTGCTCTCTCTAATTCCACCAACCTCTATCAGTCAATGTACAATATTTGATCCAATCAAACTCAACTTTACTTTCAACCACGGTGTGTCACGAGAACTTTATTATTGTTATTACTATTATTACAATTGTAATGTACCTGGGCTGCAGCTGTGCAGAGCGCTCATAGAGCTGGCGCAGCTGCTGTGGTGTTGAAGCAATGAATGGCGCACGACCAGTGAGGCACTGGTAGATGACAGTCGCAACACTCCACAGATCAGACTTGGCATCGTAGTGCATTGACATCAGCACCTCCGGCGCCTAAACATCACACAAACACAGCTTAATGGTAATCTTCCGGCTGACCACAGATTGGTCGGTTCTCTCCTTGAACATGGCAGGTAACTGGTGTAAAACCGTGTGTGGCAAAATGCTCTTCTGCTGCCAATCATGACAGTCATTCACTGGACCACAACTTCTCTGCATCCACCGACTCCTGCACATCCTTTATATCAGTTCTCCACGCCATACCCAACTGGAAGCAGAAAATGTGGTACAATAAAAACAAGCACGTCCATCTTCGCGGACGTGCCGATCCTACGTCCACATGCTGCGCTATCATGTGTTCGGTAACCAAAGGGTAATCGTTGTGAACGTCATGGAGGTGGTGGCGCGCTGGCTGATTCATCCGATTTTGGGCTTCCGGCGGAGGAAAGTTCACAAAAATGAGAGATTCCCTGCCTTGGATGCCAATGAACTGCCGTGCAAAATTTGATGCCACTAGCTTTACCCTCAGCAGAAAAACCCGTAACCGTAACACACACACACACACACACACACACACACACACACACACACACAAACAGTAAACGATACATCCACACCAAATTGCTGACTGTAGACAGAAAATACATGAAAGCAGTATTTAATCATGTAAATTTTATTCAATGAACAGACAACTTCTGCATAACAACTGACAGACAATAGAAAACTAAATTACATAAGACACAGCTTTCTGAGGTGGCAACAGCTGCCTTAATCTAAAACATGTTAAAGTTTTAAAAACGTGGAAAAATTACACGACAAAACAATTTTTACCATGTACATTGGTGATCCACAAAGTGTCTCTGCCATTACGCCACCCTCAAGAAATCTTGCAAAACCAAAATCCGCTGCAAAAAAATCCACAGACATACTACTGAAGCATTTCACAGTTATCTTAAATGAACAAGACAATTAATTAAAGCCTGTAAAACACCCACAGAGAACACAGTGCAAGACTCAATACGAACCATTGTTAGATAATTTATGCTAGAAAAATCATAATCTGCTACACTCAAATGCCACTGAGACCGGTCACCTCTGTTAAAATTAAGAATGACACTCGGTGTCTAGGGACCCTGTGCAGGCATTACAATCTCTGTCAGGCAGGTCAAGATGACTTGGCCTGTATGCATGCTCAGAGGAAATACACTTGCTGTAGTCCCAGCTGATGCAGTTAATCGTTATATCTCGGCAGTGGTTCAAGTGATTTTGACAAAATTTGGCTTGGAGATGCAGTTCGATGCTCTGGATCACTTAGATCGTTAAGAATTTAAAATTTCAAAAATCCAAGATGGCGGCGGCCGCCATGTTTAAAAATCGCCATATCTCAGGCGTGGTTTGACCGTGCCTTCATGTGGCAGATTGAAAACTGACTAGGTGGCACCACCTATTCCAGACAATGATGCTGAGTAATATCACCTTTTGTGAATTTTACGTCACATGCACACAGTGTATAGATGTGGCTTACTGTTACACATGTCAAACGTAGCATGGTCAGTGTGTCTGTGTGTTGGCCACATGGGTGTTCTGTGCAAAAACGGCTGAACCTACCAAGACAATGTTTGGGGGACAGACTTTTGTGAGCCAAAAAAACTGTGTATTACAAGGCGGATAAATCCAATCGCCACCATGCTGGATGAAAAGATGGCAATGCAGCTTCTTGATAAATTAAGTGAGACACTTGTTTGATGCATAAACTGCAGTTTTTTATATTTATATTTGCAGTTCTATTACCATATATGAGTATGTAGGTAATCATTCTACAGTTCCGGAAAATTTAGAAGAGGGGTTGAAATTTGGGTCATTTGACATCTTGAATGATCTTTTTCATATTTTCGCTATGCAAACGCAGAAATGGTGGGAAAACAATTTGGTTTTGAGGCAAAATTTGATATTTCGCGTAACAGGACAGAATGTTAATTTCGGTTTTTCTAATCCCCAAAAGGCACATCCTTGGATAATTCCGCATCATTTAAGCTATTAAGCTATTATAGATGAAAATCAGTCAAGCGGTCCGAACTCCAGAGGTGTTTCCAAAAAGGTATATATATATA
>Ga0209780_1005506_pt1 | contig 10013 bp, 6 predicted proteins | sample WorMetexBAHAMAS2_FD_187384 | JGI IMG/M metagenome (GOLD analysis project Ga0209780, IMG submission 187384) | Marine gutless worms symbiont microbial communities from Max Planck institute for Marine Microbiology, Germany - Inanidrilus exumae... | ecosystem: Host-associated > Annelida > Digestive... | reverse complement strand
CTATGACTAAAATTAACATTCTCGACTAAAATAAAATAAAAATGACAGCAAATATTAGTCGACTATATAAAAACTATGACTAAAATGAAATGGCCGACTAAAAAAACACTGGACGTAACACTACTGGCCCGCCGTGCAGTGTTACCGTGGAGCTATAATTAGACGGGAGGCCGCATGACGTCATCGCCTGACCTGCGCGGGTGAAGCCGCCTGCAAGCCAGCCATGGAGTATAACAGACGACGACAGACGACAAAACGACGACAGACGCCAGAGAGCAAAACAATACTCCCCTACACTATGTGTAGGCGGGCCAGTAACAACAGCTGCGTTTTCCACGAATAGCCGGGGTGCGCGTGGTAGGGATGCGCCTATGCACACGATAAACGTCGTGTAAATGTTTACAAAACCAGAAATCGTAAGCATCGCCGAGTCGCTGCAAAACCAACAGGATAGCCAACTACACATCCCAAATTTTAAATGTTGGTTACTTGGGGCTCCTGGCCTTCACCTTCTTACCGATCACAGGTAAATTTCGCACGCAAGACTGCACTTTATAGATGCTCTTCTCTGTCAAACTTCAACTCGCGAGGCGAAAAACTGTCGAAAAACCCAAAATGTGATCGAATTTTGAATTTTATATCCACCCAGCCCCCGTCGCCCATCAGGACCAAATTTGGCATGCGAGAACGAACCTGCGGCATGTTTTTAACGACAAATTTCAGTCACATACGTGATGCCCGGTCAATCGCAACCTCAACATGACCCTGGTTGTCTACGAAAAACGCCGCTGACGTCAACGTCCGGCGATGAACGATGACGTCACTGTGACGTCGACTGCTGTCACTCATTGGTGGTCGTGGTCGAAACGATCCCATAATGCGGCGCGTCGTAGCCATCGACGCCGTTTAAAGACGGCGTCGTAGTCGCGACCGACTTTTGATCGGTCACGTGACCCGCATACGACTCTAGCAGCGCGCACGGCGGCCCCATCATACGCGGCTGATTGTAGGCGTAGTTCGTGACGTCATTCGGCGGGGGTTCCCCGGCCGCCGGGAACTCCGCCGCTTTGACGTCATCGAATTCAGCGGTGTGAAGGAGCTGCTGCTGCTGCTGGCGTTGGCGTGCCGACATGATGTTCGTAATCGAGAAAGGATGCGTGAAGTTGACGCTGCGCTCGGCAAGCGCCGTGTCGTCGTGTCGCAGTCTCGCGCCGCCAGGTGGCAGCGCGTTGTAAACGTCATGGGCGCCGCCATATTGGTAGGCCATCATCATCATCATCTGCTGTCGCATCAGCTGGTCGTCCGTGACGTCATTACACGAGGAGGACGTCATGTAAAACTGTTCCTGATGCTGTTGTTGCTGTTGTTCATGATGATGTGATATATCGTGCTGTTGAAACGTGGTCACAAAAGCACAATCGTCGCCCGTAGACGACTCCATCTTGAATGGCGGCGCTAAACCGGAAGTAGCTTGATACGGCGTCGTAATGGCGAACTGTCGCGCTGACTCTAGCGCCAGCTGTTCGTGCACAATGTACATCATACACACACAAACTTATAATCCAGCCATAAACTTTGAAATGTTTTTAAAAATTATCAACACAAAGTTATTCTGAAAAGACTAGGGTAGCCAGTATCTGCAACAAATCTGCAATCACAAATCATGTTTGCAATGAGAATCATGTGACAGACTGGGAGAACGCCAAGGTGGTTGATCGAGAATCCGACAAAGCTGACAGGCTCATATAAGGGAGGCCATATGGATCAGGAAGACCGACAACATGAATCGAGACGAGGGGAGCTACCAATTGAGCCACGTATGGGACGAGCTTTTACATACTGACGACCGACACCGGAAGTCAGTCCTGATGAAGGCTTCCGACGTGAAGTCGAAACGTTGATAAACAGTATGTTATGGGTTGTATTAGAGTAATTTCATATAATGCTGAAACAGAGTTGTTTAATTAAGAAAAAACACAACACGTTTGTGTCACGGTACAGTTCTGTTGTAAATGTTGTAAATCTATTTTTCCAATATTACAGTCATTTTTGAGTGCAGTAATGTCTATAATAACACTGCTTAGTTTTTTTTCTACATATTTCATCTACCTTTGATTGTCAAACGTTGATCAGAATAGAATAGACAAATTATTATTCAGTAAGCAAAAATCAGAGAAATTATTGATTGATTGATTTTGATATTGATTTTTTTTGCAGCGTACGACGCAATAGTAACTCACAATGCTTTTCAATGGTCTGGATAACCCCCAAACGTGTCCGTCCCCTTGCGGTATCTGGATCCCATCTAGCACATAGTTGTTTAGGCCCACCCAAGTCTACCCTCCAATCGGAATCTCGATCGGTTCTGCCGTTTTGCAGGGCTCACGAACGTGACCAACAGACACACAAACAGATATACAGACCACGCTACTCCGTCTGCAGAAACAGGCCGCACCTATAGCGTCCTGCTGCGATGCGGCATAATAATAATACATGAATACCGTGTGCTGTTGATATCGGTAGTGAGACGATGAGAATGTTTCTTCCATGTTCTGCGACTGTGCAGCGTTTAAACCCCGATACGATCCGCCGGAAATAGCCGTGTCGTACGTCACGTGACCGACGCCATTTTGATTCTCTCTCAGTCCCGTTCTAATGCCGGCGTCGCCGACGCAGTTATTAAACCGGCAACGATCGTCGTTGGGCTTTCTTCTCTCGCCGGAAGTGACGTCATCGGTTAAGTTCCGGTTTAGGTCACGTAATCCAGCAGCGACGCCATTTTGCGGCGTCCCACCGTCGTCCGTCGTGCCGCTGTTAAGTCGGCGAAGGTCGATCAAGTTCGGAGTTCGAGAAGTGACGTCGTCAATCAACTTCCGGTTTAGGTCACGTGACAGGCTGGTACCCGACTCGACGGAGAGTCGTCCGGCTGCTGCGGTGGCCGCTCGCTGTGCGGCTTTCTGAGCCTGTCTGATGGGGCACTTGAAGCGCTTCTGTCGACGCAAATAGCAGCCGTTTTCGAACATGTTGCCGGAGTCCGGATGAAGTGTCCAGTAGCTGCCCTTACCTGCAGCACATGTAAAGATGAAGAATCGCTATGTACCGGGGGCGAAGTCTGCCAATCTTTCGTGTCAACGGAAAGCAAAACAACAAGTGCGTCGATTAACGTAACTACTGGGATGGCCGAACATGGCGTCTAGCCATGGAAAGCCGAACATTTTCTAAATCCCACAGCCACATCAGGTAGGCCTAGTTCTACCTTTCTGTGAGCGGATCAGGATCCACGTCCAATACAAAGTATTGTTCTCTGCGGTAACCATCACACCAAAAAACTACTCGATCAGCTTAGCCACATTACACAAACGTAAGTCACACGTAGACACACAACCGGTATATATAGGATAAGCCGAACTGTTACCACTTACCACGTTTACTTTTTATTTGCTTTTGCGAATGTCTAATCCAGCCTCCAGACTGCCAAATCTAAATAAATGATTTTGGTTTTTGGTTCTCCGAGGCTTTAGAGGCCTACTCTATAAATGCCATTCTATGGCAATACTACAGAGTAGCTCAAACAAGAAGCTCAGCTACCACAGAGGGGCCGCGCGACGCGCTATGGTAGTAAATTCGTGCTGCATGTTTCACGAGGTATGTGAGCTAAAAAGGTTTCAAACAGCAAAGTGACGGACAGACGGACGGACGGACACACGACGACAGCATATACCGCGCTAGCATATAGCGTTGCTTCTTAAAAACGGGACATTGTCTAAAACTGGAAGTCGAATTAAAGGTGCCAAATGTTCCACAAGGTATAGTGTAAAGACAAGGGCGTCGATCGATCCATATATAGGCTCAATAATGGTTTGGCCCCCAAAATTTTGGATCTCTTGCTTATTACACTTTTATTTGCCTGCAAAGGTTCCTTATTTTTCGCAAATTTTAGTTCGTGATTTTTCGGATTTTTGTATATTTTCCAAAATCTCCAACTTTTTCACAGCGTTAAATATGTTGACGTTAGTGGTGTGCCGTTGAGATATTACGCTTCTCAGACTTGTCAATTCTCCCCCATAAGTCGGCCCCCAGTACTGTCAATTCTCCCCCATAAGTCGGCCCCCAGTATTGTCAATTCTCCCCCATAAGTCGGCCCCCAGTATTTCGAGAGGATCAAAGACGTCGCTAAAGACTCGATACACATCAAACGTTTGCAAAACACAACACGTTAATATTGTGAATGGTATACAGGCATAGATGTAAAAACGTTCAAATACGAATAAAAAACGTTAAAAACGTAAAAAACGTAACAAAAATAAAAACGTTACCTATACTAGCCGATGTTAACCCCCAATGTCTAAGGCCTAACAGAACTGCATTGAACTACACAACAAAATTTTGCAGCTTTTTTCTTTTTCGTCGACATTCAGAAAACCAAAAAAATGTCTGTTGAATGCAGTAGGCCTACTTCAGTATTTGCAGCCCACTGAATTCTACACTCCCGTACCTTACGGGAAAATGAAAAAGTATTATATTATTAAACTGTATCATTTCGTTGCCGTTCTTTCGCTTACTTACACGTCTATTTTGCCAACGTTTTTTAAAAATAAAAACCGTTGACAAAATAAAAACGTTAAAAAACGTATAAACGTGACCAAAATAAAAAACGTAAAAAAACGTTTTTACACCTGTATATACAGGTATACAAATCGTGTTCACCTGGCCTTTCAGCGGACCGTGGCACCTTTACGAAGCAGTCGTTAAACGAGAGACTATGTCGAATCGAGTTCTGCCATCTCTGCTGGTTCTGTCTGTAATACGGAAACAGGTCCATGATTATCTGGTAAATCTCGCTCAGCGTGCACATCTTCTGCGCAGAGTTCTGTATCGCCCACGTGATTAGCGAGATGTAGGAGTACGGAGGCTTGGCGTGCGTGTAGTTGCGTCGGCACGACCGTAGTCGGGCCGCCACCGCTCCGTCCATCCCGGAACTCGGCACACCGGAACCGGAAATGGCCGCCGAGCCCGGGTGGAACATGGCACCCGGCGGCGAAGCTGCGGGGGAGGCGAACTGGCCGGACGGAGGTAGGTCGTGCGGCGGTTTAGCGCTGCCGTTGAACAGCGAGGTTGAAGAATTGAATCCGGGCAGCACGTTGCGGTGATGGTGATACTGGTGGTGGTCACGTGATATCGTAGGCTGGTACCCGTGCCCGGTGTACGGCGAGGACGCCATCATGGCGACGCTCGTGCACGTGTAAACGTCGGCACATGCGGGACCGACGTTTGATGTCGCCACGCTGTTGATGACGTCGCACGCTGACGTAATACTGCTTCCGGTGAACATTCTCGATCCTGACATAATCATTCAGTAAATTATTCCAGCAAATTAAGAATTTCCGCTTCTATTACGACTCGCTGCTCGATCCTATTATTTTATAGCTTGAAACCATGCACAGATGGTGGTTGCATGACGTGTCGTATATACAGGGTGACGCATGAAGAACCAGGTCATTGGCTACTGTTAGTTAGAGAAAAATCTCACAAGGTAGTGTAGCAACACGTATACAGCGTGGTCGAATCTTTATTAAAACGATCCAACCGATTCTATAACTGGTGAAGAAATTTTAACAATCGGTCAGCGATTGGCAAAGTTGCTAGCAAAAATATATAGTGAGTGACCATTTTTGACGCGAAGAATTAAATACAATGGACCGATTTTCGCGCCACCCTATATTCTTTTTTTATTAATTTTGTGGAATTTTTGTTCTACGTGTTTTTATACGAATTTTGTCTCTGTATCATCTGTGAAGAGAAATTCGAGTATATTTACTTTTTTCTGCATAGCAGCAACAAAAGGACATCAATACGGTACGATTTGAAAGTAAATTTAAAGAGACGCATTTGCGGTTCATTGTAAGCAAAAACCGTTTGTTTTTACATCGTAAAAAATTCAAATTGCCGAACAGAGTTGTATACAACCAACGATATACAATGCAATAATTATGTTGTTAACCACTGCACAAGTAGAAATTCGTTGGTGTAGGCCTATATATGTGAACTTTCGGAATAAAATGCGCTGCAAAAGCGGTTAAATATTTACGTTTCATCGTTGTATAAGTTCATATATACGTGCGTTAATATCAAGGGCACCGTCATGAATAAATGGTATATGAGGTGGAAAATTTGTAGAAATTTGAACATGTGTTTTTACCGCTCGACGCTATGCTAGCGCGATATATGCTGTCATCATATGTCTGTCCGTCCGTCTGTCCGTCTGTCTGTTCGTCCGTTTTTCTGCCACAAGTTGGTATTCCACCAAAACGGCTAAACATCGGATCACGCAAACAAAGCAATATATACGAGCCCGGGGAATATTAGTTTCATGTGGTCACAGATCTCGGCGAAATTTCAACGGAGTGACCCCAATATATACGGGGGCGCCAAATAGACCGTGAAGCAGGTTACAATCGGAGATTTTCGTTCTAAATATCGCTATATATCAGAAACGATGCAAGTAAAGGGACATATATATAGTTATAGAAAGCTAATATAGGAACTCGCATGCGCTCTATCGAATGGTGCCATTTCCAGTGATCTTGAGTGACCCTAACTATAGGCCCCCTATCCAAACCATCCCATTTTGACATTTCGTATCGTCTTTCACATCTTTGTGATGAGTGGAGATATAGAGACTTCAAATTTGGCGGATAGGTTGACGGTATAGCAAGTGCTAGCCCACGGATGGCAAACCATCACTGAAAGGGGCGTGCAGTGTATAGGTCACGTGAACCATTTAAATTTTGGCGGGCACCAGCCATATCTCTGGAACGGCTGCAGGTATAGAGTTGTCAGGTCGATCGTCTCGGGTGCTGTCAACTCGAGTGGATGGTCAGTGTGATAGACAGCAACTTCGCTCCCGGTGGCACCATCACCGGGCGAACTCCATACGTAACGTACGCGTCTTCTTTTATTCTATCCCATTCGTTCCATTTTGTGAAAACGTGACATCATCCACATAACCGGAAATACGTAACGTATTGTATTGCCGTCAGAGAAGGATCGAGCCACGCCCACGGCCACAGCATGTGCGGCAAATTTGGCGAAATTTGGACGTGTTAAGAGATTTGCATGCGGACATCAGACATATAAACAGACATGCAGACAGAGAGACAAGACATCACACAGACATACAGATACACTGATCGCAATAATTGGCTCATCTATACCTGGTACGAAGTAATCAATATAATAGTTAATTAGTTAATTAATTTATTATGTTTCGTTTGTTTGCTACCGGATATTTATTCTGGTGAAATAAAGATATGGAATAGAAGGGGCAAGCTTTATGCCTGATCGATATATACCCTTCTTTACCTTGGTAAGCCTCATTTGTTCTACGTCAATCTTAGGAATTTCCTCTGGCAAAAGTGCAGGGAGCACAGCTGCATGTTTCCTGCAGAAAGGCTGCAGTTTGCATAGCAGGAAAACTCGAGTTAACGTTAAGGTAAACTCCGCTGAGCATTAACTTTGCAGATGTTGCTGTTATATCTAAAGTTTCGTCATGGTTATAAGCTATTACTGCACTGTACGTTAGCCTATTTTAGACTTTTTGTACGTTATAATGACTAAAATTGATCATATTTTCGACATGTTGGCCCTGAAAGAAAACATTGTAGGGCCTAAATCCGGTTCCCCAACCTTACATTTTCCGCTTTGACCACTAAGCATATTATTTATTATTATTTATTTATTATAAGAATCGTACACGTAGTACAAAAAAGAAGAGAAAAAAAAACAAACAGACATAGCTACTCTGTACAAACTGACCTTAAGAAACAATCAACAGCATTAAAATCTAAGCTGAAGTCATTAACATGCAGAACACCACGCTTAAGCATAATCAATTCTAGAGCAGCCAATACACGGCAATAATAACCAGCTAATAAAGCTATACCGCATTTTGCAAATCGCGCGATAAAAAATCATAAAAAGAGAATGCAGTGCGTACATACAGTAGTCTATACAAAAATGAAAAATCCGCTTGTTATTGACAATTTCACTGAGAATGAGTTATTAAGGCATTACGAGCCATATTGCATGTATTTTTAGCGAACACCAAAAGCAGTAGGCCTAACCTTTTTACTTTCCGTCGACAAGTCCTGCAACTATCGACAGTGCCAAACAGAAGAATCTTCTCCATATTTGTTATCCGGTTCTGCCGTTTTTTTTAATGTGCAGCAATTAACGAAAAAAAAATTACCGGGACCAACAAATATCGCCCTAAGCATGCACTGCAGAAACTAACGGAATCTGACAGGCTGGCACGACTAATAAGTATTCTTTGCGGCGCAAGGTGCCCGACGCGCAAGCAACCTCTAGGCCTACATCGACGTCGTCGCTGGCTGTATAGGCCTGCGTTATGTCGTATGAGCATATTTACACCACCCCGGACCATGAGCTAAGCAAGCAAGCAATCAAGGACATGAGCATAGAGTCTATATACACAGAGAACAGACGTCATACAGATAGGCCGGCGGACGGACGGGTTTACCTGTCCCTTCTGCGCGGCCCAGCTGTCGATCTGTATCTTTCAACGAACAATGTGTACCAGCATAAACCTTCCGTCGGTCTGGCACGCTCGTCAAGCAGCGGCGCCCGTCCTCTGGATGGCTTTGTTCATATATGCACAACGTCGGTCGCCGAGAAATCGGACGCCAAGATGTGTGCGGAGCGTCGGCAAACGCAAACAAGCTCACCCGATCGCGGAGTCAGCGCCGCCGCCGCCGTCGTCGTAGTCGTCACAAAGCTGTCAATTTGCGTCCGACGCGACATTCGCTGTTTGCCGAATCAATAGAAGACGACGCGCGGCGCAGAGGGCGGGATCGAAAACACCGCTAGCCACGCCTACAAATGTCCGGCCGCGGACCGGAGGGCGGAGCCTGGTGGTGCCTGTCATCTGCCGATAGAAGCTCAGCCGTCGCGGAGAAACCGCGCGATGCCGTGACGCATAAATGCCAAAAAACGGTAAGTGTAACGATACATACGTCTCACATACATGTACACTGTAAATGTGGTAATAATGTCTGATAACGTTGCCAGTGGAGTCGGTGTTACTATGCATAGGCCTACCGCTAATTGGAAGCCTATCGGATAGAGGCAATTCCGATTCCGTTGACCTTGAGTAACCTTCAAGGTCATTCACCTACTGCAAGCTTTTTCACACGAATAGATATAACTAGAAGGCTGTAATGTGTTAAATGAACACAGTATTCGCCGGAAGCGGTGCGTTATATATTCATCTTTATTCACCAAAAAACGGTAGAGAAGAAAAATAACACAAAAACAATAAAAAGTGAAAGAAAAGGAAACAACTTAACTAAGCAGGTCAAAATTTGCAAACATTTCCCGATACAATTTATAATATATTCTAGTATAAACCAGTTGATATCGAACCATAACTAACAAAGAAATCTGACGCTATAAAGGCAGCTGCGAAAGCTTGTGTAATTGGTTATCGCATGAGTTATATTTTGCACAAAAACTGTTGCTTTTATCGGTAATTATATCACTAGGAGGCCTAAAAACAAATGCCAATTGAATTTCTGTGACGATGTGCATGTGAAGTTATGCAACAGGTGTTCCCCAGGTCCACCCGAGTCCTCGACGCAAACGGCATCTCGATCGCTTCAGCCGTTATCGCAGGGCTCAGGTGACAGACCGACTGATAGACCGACAGACCACACTACTTGGTCGGTAACAATAGGCGGAGCGCACAATGAAGAAGCCAAATTCTGTTATTGTCTATGGCTACAACAAGTATTTATTGGAGCAGTCGACTCAAATACACCGGCATTTGTAATCACTGCAGAGTTATGACCGCCTGAAGTCGCAACTTTTGCGTTTATTTGGAAAAACGACCCCTTATATAACGGTAAAATTTTCAAAATTTTCTTTTTTGTTTCTTTTCTTGCTACTGTTTTTTGACGATGAAATAAAGTTATATATATATATATATAAAATTTTGT
>Ga0209780_1005505_pt1 | contig 10013 bp, 11 predicted proteins | sample WorMetexBAHAMAS2_FD_187384 | JGI IMG/M metagenome (GOLD analysis project Ga0209780, IMG submission 187384) | Marine gutless worms symbiont microbial communities from Max Planck institute for Marine Microbiology, Germany - Inanidrilus exumae... | ecosystem: Host-associated > Annelida > Digestive... | reverse complement strand
GATAAACAGCTCTCGGAGGTCGTGTCTCTGTAAAAATTCTCATGTGGTTTGGAGTCACACATATTTGAGTGTTTAAGCTCAAAGTCCCGGGAACGTAGAAATTATGGAGTTGCATCCAGCGGGCTATTAGTTTAAGGAGACTTGCAGCCTGCAGGGCCGCAGCAGGTCTTCTTTCTCAAGCGGAGGACTACTCATGTCGCAACGGTTGGCTTGTGACGATGATAAAGCATGTTTAGTGCAACTGGAATGGCTTCTCTACTGCGAGATGGAAAGACCTGGGAATCTATACCGTCTTATCCTCCAGAACAACAGTATGGACGATGCAGGCACAAAGGAAAATCCGGCTCGGACGTCACCCGGCTAAACAAGGTCCGCGTCCCCTGTCGAACAACCAGGGCAGGGTCAAAAAACCTGCAATCAATCAATCAATCGTCGTTTAATAAGGCATGACATAACGCAAGCCATTACAATATAGAATAAACAAGAGAAAAGAAAATAAGAAGTCAGTAGGCCTAAGTATACACAGCATGTACATAGTGTACAGCATGCGTATCAGAAAACTACAGTCAGACAACTGTTATTGGTTCAACCATGATGAAGAAAAAAACGATATTGTTACAAGGTGACAAACAGCTGCAACTGCACAACAAGCTTACTTACGTTGCTACAAGGGTTCAAATCAGGTGAAAACGAGAATTTCTGGAAAATTCAAAGAAATACCTGAGATGCGACGCGACAACTGTAGCATAAAAGGAACTTTGTGCAGTTCAAAACCGGAACGCCGAGTAGCTTAGTTGTGCTTGACCACCAGTGGCTATCCTGATGGCTTAAATTAAGGTCTGAAGGTTAAAAAAGACTGGAAAGACACTGAAGATACCAAAGATGCTTTACCGATTGCAAACATGTTACTGCAGATTCGAAATTTGAAATATAGGTCACGTGACCCTGACCTCGCCCATTAAGGAGTAGTTTGTCATCCCAAGGCTAACACTTAATATATTCTATACCCGGTTACAAAATGTTACATAATTACGCTAGCTTCAGTCGTTCCAGAGATATGTAGCCTATGCAGGTCCTTGCAGAATCTTTGTAAGAATATGTTGCGTGTCAGCATCCACAATTTCCAAGCTTAAAATAGATAACAATGCGTTGGAGGCCGATGCTGCGCCCCAGACCATGCTGTGGGAGGTTTACAGCGTTTCCCCACCCCTGGCTGGATTTTTGTGGAGTGAGAGAAAAAGGAGAGAAAATGTGGGAGAGAAACGGAGGGGAGCGAGGGAAAGGGAAGGGAGAGAATGGGACCCGACCAAGTTTGGGGAAACTTGACGCCCTTGCTGGATGATGTTGACTCTTGTTTGGAAATTGACAGGGCATTTACATTTTTATGAACTCACCATGGTGAATTTTTGGAATGTTGAGTCCGGAATGTCGCCACTGCAAATTGCTGCCCCGGCCGAATGCCCACTTTGCACTTGCCTTCCGCTGCCACTGAGTACTGTGTGTGGTCTGAACAGGTCTGAGCGGGGCTCAGTACGGCGTTGACAGCGTGGTTCTGTCTCAACAGCGAGCGCTCGTCGGCGACACACTGACAGCGACGTGCGACATACTCAACGAAAATCAGTCGCGATATGTACTCATCTACTGGATCCGCGAGACGCCCAACAACCAGCGAAAAGTCGAAATCTCGGTGAACCGAGCTCTCAACCCGGAATTCGAAAGCACCGGCAGATACTCGCTGGGTCACACGGTGTACAGTAATATGCGTCGCCTCCAGTTTCATCTCAATATCACTGGTATGTGTTATCTTTGTTATCAATTGTCATACGCGATGATGCCGCAAGTCAGTGATATAAATTTCCTTAGGTGATTATGTCGTCAGTGTCTGTTGCGGTGCAAAATTTGCTCATATATCAGATCACGAGTTTCTTCTCCACAGATGCCTGACTTGGCATGCCGTAAATGTTTACTCAGCGATTTTTTTGCCTGCAGCCATAACCTGCACAAATTTTGACATAAAATACAGCAAAAACATGGTTCTGCACAAGGATGTGCTTTTTGGGGTCACCAGGATTGAATTTAAGATTAACACCCATTCTCTCCCAAAACGCCATTTTTGGGATCATTTTCAAAGGGACTGAGAAAAATTTTACCACAAAGCCACTTTAGCATAGGACGTGCTCACGTGTAAACGACCTTAATCATCATAGCCAAATGGAAGTTATATTGCTGAATTAGTACATTGCAGTTGTTTTTGACCCCCTATTCATAGGTCATGTGCATGCACCGCTAGTTGGCCTTTAGCACTTGGCCGTACGCTAATTTGGCAGATAACTCTGTTGTTCACGGACCCATATAAATGGCAGAGTAAATAACAGATAGGGTTAAGGGATTTCTAATATGTGGGCAGTGTTAGCGGCTTACGGTTGTACACGTAGGTCACATAGTATAGTATATGCACAGTGGCTGCACTGGCATTATCAATAACAGCCAGTGCAGCACGTCATAACTCATAACCCAAGAAAGGTTAGTCAAAGGATGTACAAAATTGATGGATGGGTTAACTATGTGACCCACAATATATGGCCATGGCCAGCATTCAGGGTCAAAAGATTAAAGATCAAGGCCACAATGTTACATAATGGGCGTGTTCTGAAATACGCTCCAGGGTGCTTCGAAGTGCTACTGTGCCGTTCTTTTATGATAAAAAGAACGGCACAGTAGCACTTCGAAGCACTCTGGAGCGTATTTCAGAACATGCCCAATGTATAAGCAGCAAAAACGTCAATAACTGTGTAATGGATGGCATGTCATCTTTAGACCTGATTAAGTGTTAGTTGGTGGATCAGCTAAGGACAAAGTCAGCGGGTATTTCCCGTGAGTCAATGTGCTTCGAGTTCCTCAGTGCTTTGACATCGTTGGTTGGGTGACATGAAGGGCATTTGGCATGTAGAAAACCTGTGCCTGCGATAATTCTTTTTTGGGACAAGGAAAAACTAGGCTGGCAACTGGCTAACCCAAGTTTACCTGGAAATGGCCGTTAGAAAGGTATGTATGTTTACTAATTTAGATTATCTACAACTGTTTTGAGTTTCTCCAGCTTTCTGATGCACCATTTTAAACTACAAATGTATAACTAGTACCATGCTAATGCATGACATGGAAAAGTATTTCTGGGTTGACAGATTTGAGGACGGAAGATTCTGGGAAACTTGGATGTCGATTGGTTGAGCCTGAGAAAAAGCAACGCTTTGAATTATTGAAAGATTTTGCTGTTATAGGTAAGTGCACCTTTGTCTTTTCCTGCCTGTGGCATTTCCAATCTGTCACAAGGTTAGTTTTATACTTTCAATATTGTAAAGATTATTTGACCAACAGATTGGTAGCAAACAAAGACAGACAGAAAAAAGACACCTACAGAAGAAATAATGGTTGAACAGATGACAGACACACTGCTACAATAGACTTAAAATCTAAGATAGTGAATGCCACCCAGATTCTGTAAAACAATTAACATTAAAATTTAGTACGTAGTACTTTAGATTTAGATTGTGAAGTGCAGGAACACTGGACTGGACATAGAATGTAACTGTAACATAATGCTGTTTCCTGATTTACAGAAATTATTTTCCAGACATCAGTTTCACACTGAGCTGATAAATATTTATTGCTAATTCTGTATCACTTAATTATGCTACTATCATATACACCAAATATTTATTAAATACAACACTCCATGACCTTTGCATGTTATGCATATGTGTGTCTGACAGTATGCATTAATTAAGTCAATAAAAAACTCCTTAAAACGTCTTTGGATCAAATTAAAGCAGCACTTACATGTTAAATAAAACTGAAACAATAACAAGCGCACTGTTTCATCGACATTGTTTTATTTCAGTTTCGTTTCAGCGCTTTGTACATGTGAAACAAAACGCTGAAACCAATTAAAAGTAGGCGGGTTTATCTGCCAATCAAACGTTAACACAGTGGCTAGGTGTGGCGTGACGTCATATATGACGTAATGTTGTGATAAATATGACGTAATGTCTGATGTAGAGACCATGATGCAACGTGATTAGTTTGCCTAATAAATATTTTTCAGCATGAGAATAAATATGATAATTAGCCTGAAGCAGTGTTTCGTCTCTGTTGTGTTTCATAGGTATGTGCGTCTGAAATAAAACTGTTTTATTTCAGTTTTATTTCACGTGTAAGCTCCGCATAAGAATGTTATTAAGGGATTAATAAAACTGAGCACGAGGTTCACTGTCGGATATTTTGAACTTTGTAAAAGCATACAAGAACACGCCCCGGTGTCTGGATTTGTGTACAAATTTCATTACTTTGCCTCTGGTATGGGTGCAGAATACTGCGATCAGCGTGTCTGTGAGTGTGTTTTGTCTGTATCTTTCTCGCTGGCATTTGTTTTTCGGTCCCTTTGCTCACCCATCTCGAAAACCTCGTGTCAAAATTTCACGAAAGTTTCTATACATGTTACCTATGGCCGTGGCTTGGTCCTCCTCTGACAACAGTACAATACATTGTGTATTCTGGTTTTGTGAATGACTTTGTTTTCACATAATGGAGTCAGTGGACCTAAATCAAAGATGACGTGGTGTTTTGTCAAGTTCGTCAGGTGATGGCACCGTGATGGCACCAGTTAGACATCTGAAAACATGTTTGGTCGAGTTTGCCAGATGATGGCACTGGGCGCAAAGTTGATGTCTACAGTTGCAGGCTTGTTTTGAAATTGAACTAAAGTAAAATTTATTTTTTGTTCATTTATCGAACAAATTAAATTTACTCGAATTTTGTTAATTTTATGAATGTTATTTTTCATCTTTCACTTTTTGATGCCTTTTGGCCATGCAATATGGATGCGGCTGCCTCTGTCCTGAATGTGTCACTGATATGATATGATACGACATGATAAGATATATTTAGCTTACAGCTATCCAGTTAATACTGCATGGAACTAAAAAACAGACAAAAATAAGAAAAAGAACTAAAAACAAAAAACAGTTTTCTTCAAAGAAAAAAGAAATGATTTGTATGGTAGCAGAGTGTGAAATTACAGTTGGGCTGCTTGTTTGATTGTGTGTGCCGCAGTTCCTGTGCAGACAGTTGAGTGGGTGTTGTCTGAGCCAAACTCGACCAGCCGGGCTCCAAAGTACAACGGTTTCACTAGTGTTGACCTGCTTGAGGGAGACGTTCGACGCTTCGTTTGCCATGTGAATGGTAGCTTCCCAGAACCACAGGTAATACAGTGCTACTCATACTGGCTACAGTTATTCGCCAAGCATACCGTAGTTTTGTATAAATCAGAACTCTGCCTTACAAACGACTGCTGAGGTTAGAGAGTAGATGACAGATGTTCTGAATAATAAATCTGCGGAATAACAGTTTTTATAAAAATTGTTGTTTAAATAATTTCCGTCAGTCGATTATCCGATTGTGTACTGTGACAGGTGAAAGCATATCTTGGTGAGCGAGATGTAACATCACAGTTCACAAATCAGGCAAGACTGGTGATGCGTGACGGAGCACTTGGACTGCAGCCGGTCTACTACGAGGTGGAGTTGTCACAGGACTCGCTGGTCGTCGACTACTCGTACCATGAGAAGCTGCTGACCTGCAAGGCATCACTTGCACCTCACGACATTCCAACGACTATGAACTCATCGATGGTGCAGAAGAGTGCAGTGCTGAACATCACGCTGCTCTGTGAGTTGCTGAGTCTTAAGTTCTTACTCCAGTGTAATTCTTAACTGTATCAGAGACAGAGAGGATCCAGTACAAATAGTGTCTATGTGTTGACTAGTCCACAAGTCACTTCTTGGATACACGCCGAACTATATGCCACGGACATGTCAATGAGTTGGTGATAGGTCTGTCTGTGTTGTGGCACTGTGAGCATTGAACAGGTTGCCGACAGACCTGAAGCTCCTGCGATCGAAAAACTTATCTCGGCATTAACTGAAATCATTTCTGTTTGATTCTGTTTTACGGGCACCACAGAACAGACTGATCTGCTTGTGATGCGCCCTTGTCTACTAGTAGGGGGCGCAGCCGCGCAGTACAAATATCTTAGTTACTGTTACTGAGTGTGGCCACTCGTCTCGAAGAGCGGGAAAAGTCAGAGTTAGATCATGTTTAGAGGAATGTTAAGAATCTAACGAAAAGTCATGGAAAAGTCGGGGAAATGTACAGGTTAGGTTATCATGAAAATTGCATTAGTTAACTTCACTGCTTGAGCCAGACTGATTTTCAAGTGGTCGGAAGTATGCCCAGACTGTAAAAAGTGGCATTTATGTAGTCTTAAATGCTAACATGACGTTGGGTGCACTGGCTGACGTCCAGTTTTTAATTGACTGAGAAGATCAGTGAATTTATGATGTCTTATAATGGTCATACTGGTAATCTGCCACTGTCTGCATACGCTTGTATGTGCTCCACAATCCCAATCCTGCTGAATTACAGGAATTGTCAAAATCCGAGAGAAGTTTGGGTGGTGGGGTGGGAAGTCAGCTCGGACAATTGTTGTTTTGGTAGATGATAATTGGCTAGAATATTTCCTGTCAGCAACCTGGCATTCAGATACACAGCAAGTCTTTTGGTTCTACACCAAACCCTGATGATGACACTCCCCACAGTGTCCACAATCTTTTTAGTTATCGTGGTCACAGACAGACACACAGACAGACACATAAACCAACGCCGGTAAAAATATACTCCCTCACTTTTTCGGGGAGAATGATACGATTAGTAAAGAAATGCTTATAGATGTCACATGAGCAGTATGGTTTGACAAGTTTGAAACTGTGACCTCTAGTGTTGAAAGCTGAAGTGAAAAATTAATATCAATCAGACCATGCAGTATTTTATATACCAGTATAAGATCATAGTTCAAACATCTACGTTCTAATGATTCAAGCCCTAAAACTTGCAATCTGTCACGATAAGACATTTTCTTTAGACCATCTAGATGTTTAATTGAACTGTCGCTGAACCCTGTCTAGTGTCTATCGTATCAGCTAGGTGGTTATATTGAGGAGTCCATACCAGTATGCAATATTATAGAAGAGGTCTTACATATGTAGAAAATGCCTTTTTCAACAGATCCTTATCTTGAGAATGAAAACACTTTCGTATTAGATTAGCCCTGTTTTGTGCTTTATGTACCAAGCAGAGATATGTCTGTCAAACTTCAGATTACAATCAACTGTTACACCAAGATCACGTACAGCATCAGAAACGGGCAGTGTATTACTGTAAATCATATAAGTTGGACCTTTGGCTGTAACATGGAATCAGTAACACTGAGAGCATTTAAGATGTGGAGTCCGTCCCCTAGCACTTTCTAGTCTGCATACCGTACATTTGTCTGGTGCCAGCTTCAACTGCCGGGTATCAGCCCAGCTTATAAGCCTATCAATACCTGTCATTAAATCATTTGGGCTTTGATGTAAGCAGTAAGATGTATACAGTTTAACATCATCAGCATACAGTTTGAGCATAACAGAAAGATCACCAAAATATTGGTGCCATTTGATAGGCCCAATATAATTTTCTATTAGTGTAACTCTTGTCTCTTCATTGTACCATTTCTTGCATATTATCACTTATTTTCCAGTTCTTGAAGAGGTTATGTGACCCTGAAAAACATCCTATTTGGGTTAGTCTGTCATGTGTATGCTGGTGCTCACCATAATCAAGCTGCATACCAAATATGAAGTGTCTGGCTTACCCATTCCAAAGACATGACGGGGCCCAAAAATTACAATGGGTCACGTGACCCAGACCACCTCCAATTAGGGTAGTTTGTGATTCTAAGGCTAGCACTTGATGTGGCATACCTGTGTACAAAATTTGAAGACTACTTTCAGCCATTCGAGAAATATGAAGCAAGACCCGAAACATAAAAACGGTAGAAGTATGGGTGATTGTGATCACGAAAGCATCATTCGATAGAGCACACGTGAAACAATGCATATTGTACCACTTTTGAGATATAGCAAGTTATGTGTCAAAAGTCACAAATTTTTCTTGCGCATGCATATTTGGTGCCCCGGCACCTCTTTGGAATTCCTTAAGAGCTTTAGCAGCAGAAAACTTGAGTCCTTAGGCTATCATGTGGCGTTGTTTGCATGATGGTGCATTTAGCTGTTTTGATAGTACTCTGATTTGTGACAGACACACAGTTGGCTAATCACACACAGGGCGATAGCATATGACATGCTAGTACAGCATCGTGCAGAAAAAAACGAACTGCTCAGTTTTCAGGGAACGGCTTTACCCCTGAACCCCTGTCAGTGCCTGTGCCCCTTGGGCTTGGACCTGTTTAGAGACTGGTCATCCCGGCCGCCTTTGCCTCCTTCAAATGCTGGTTACACCACTGGCTGTCTGCTGCAGCTCGCCAGACCTTCATAGCAGCGTTTGCTACCAGCAGTGCTTATATTGTGAATTGTGTGTAATGTGCTTGATCTGAGAGCTTTCAATTTATCCTTTTGCAGCTGAGCTGCCACATTGATATATTGAAGTGGCATATTTACATTTTTTCTTGAGGGCTTGACAAGAGCAATTGCCAGGCCACCAGGAGAGATGTAACTGTAAAAAGGTACCGGTGCTGATTGTTTCTTGTATGCTGAAGTGTGTACACTGTTGTTGTTTGTAGTTAAGCCGAAGTTTCTATGTAACCATGAGATGTACGTGAAAATCAATGAGCCGTACTACATTCTTGAGTGCAAGGTTCATGCCAACCCAGATGTCCAGGAAGCACAGGTGACTTTTATCGACCCAGAGCTTGGGAACCACACAGTCAACATACTGGATGGAGCTGCAGAATATGGCGACTATCATGCCAACGTCAGCGTTGGAGTGAGCATAACTAAATTATTGCACTAGTTATCAACCACTATATTAGTCCTCGTACAGCAGTCGGTCGGGTTTATGTCTCTCTGTCTGTGTGTGTGTCCAGACTAACTGTTGACCTTTGACTTAGATATTTGGATTGCTGGTTCATCTCGACATCATCTAGGTCAAGCTCAAAGCTCAAGGTCATAAGTTAGAGTTCCCAGTCACGTGAGGAAAAACGTTGCTAAAATGTCGATGCAACCTCTAGTAGGGGCATTCTAGTGTTACTCGTATGTTTAGTAGAATTATGTTGACAAGACCAGAGACAGTCTGGCATGGAAACAGTATTTTGTAGGTACTGCAAAAGCCATTACGCTGCTTGCTGTCCCCTTTCTAACTCTTTCCTCTTTTGTACCATTCCCATCCCACCCCTTCCCTTGTCGGACTCCTTTCTTAACACGAAACCATTGTGATAGTGTTCCCGCTACTTTTTCCTTAGTGGGCTGTTTTCTGTACAGTTTGGCCAGCAAGTCAATCAAGTGCAGATGATATCCAGAGTCCATCATAGTCACCCAGAGCTTATCATGGGAGATCGAGTCAAATGCCTTCTTGAATCCACAAAGCACATAATGCAATTTGTGTAGCTTCAGTCAAATTTTCGCCAGTCGCTGACTGGATACCTTGCAGACGTGGCTGGAACTTTTTAGTCATTGATTTCACTATCTGAAAGAGCTGCCTGGAATTTCCTTTTGAGTTTGCTGCTTCTAGTTCCACGCACATGCCTTCCAGCTGCTGCTGTTTATCCACTTGGAGCATTCTATGTACCTCAGCCTTCAGTTCTTGATACCAGTTCTCATCTTTGCCTTTTGCTTCCCTCTTTTCCCTGATTGCTGCAAAAGTCTCATCAGCTATCCAAATGTTTCTTTTTTGTGGCTTGATGCATCCTATTGTTTCTCTGGCTGCTTCCAGCAAAACTGTCTTGGTACCCTCCCAGAGATCGTCTGGGGTTACTTCATCCTGTGCAGCCTTCAATGCTGTAAACCTGTTGTTCACCTCTGAACCTTTGAACCAGCGTAGCTTCGCCACAGCGCCGCAGCGTCTATAGCAACGATAATGTTAATGACGTCACAGCTGAGTGACGTACGCAGTCTATATATATC
>Ga0209780_1005504_pt1 | contig 10013 bp, 4 predicted proteins | sample WorMetexBAHAMAS2_FD_187384 | JGI IMG/M metagenome (GOLD analysis project Ga0209780, IMG submission 187384) | Marine gutless worms symbiont microbial communities from Max Planck institute for Marine Microbiology, Germany - Inanidrilus exumae... | ecosystem: Host-associated > Annelida > Digestive... | reverse complement strand
GTCGACCTGGGTGGCTAGTTACAATCCGATATAAAGTGCCGCCCCGGGAGTTGGACACGGTCACCCATCCCAGTACTACACAGGCTCAGCATAGGTTAACCTCGTTGATCGAGACCAATGCATTACCATTACGCCAAACCGCCGCCTTTATTATGTGCTGACGTCAAAATAGAAAGTATTCACTGATTACACATACACAGTGGGCTAAAAATGAACCCTACGGTTCCTGAACAATAGTCCTAAAATGTGTGCCGATAAAGCTTGTTTAGTCACATTAGAGTATGACAGAGAATATACAATATTTTACACTACTACTACATATATTCTCTTGGTTAAATATTATATGTGTGATACCATACCTGATGCCAAGCTGAGACACTGGCATGAGTACCATCTACATCTGTGTGACAGTCTCGGACAGTTTAAACAGTTGCTGAAGACCCATCTGTTTGGTGCTTGGGACCGCGGCGCTTTGTGACGCCTTAGTTAGGAGCGCCATGTATAAACCATCTTACTTACTTACAATAAATAAGACAACAAAACTCTAACTGAAAACTTGATCACCGAAAAATAAAAAATGTTGAATGAATTTGCTGCCAAACAGTGGTGTAGGAGTGAATATCTTTTCAAACAACAGTCATTATTTTTAATGCAGTCATATTGCACACTGCAGTAGACAACAATGAACAATGACTCATCCTGGTTTCTGCTAGTGTACTATAAATATTTAACACAATGACAGAAAAACAATTTTATTACACACCCCTGTTCCTGAATATATCAAAATACCACTAAAACCACTGTTTTTGTTGCATATTAAAAGCCAGTTTTTCTACCGCAAATTAATCTTCCATTGACGTTAATTGGAGATTAATTTGCGGCGGAAAAACTGGCCCTTAGTGTTATTAATGCCATAAGAATGAAAAAGATGGAGTTCACTTTTTTGGCCCATACTGTATGCTATTTCTGTGTTTTAATCTTGGCTGCTTAATAAAACCAGCGATAATTATCTTAGTCATAGTGTCATGTTATTAACAACACAGACGGAGACCTTTGCCAGATAGCGTGCATATTTGATGGAATAAAAACTGCAAACTTCAGTGGAGTCAGAATCATCAATATACTTTCTGTACTGCGCATCAACAGCATCCAGGTTACCACGACGACGCTCGATGCTTATGTGCCGCATAGTGGCCATAACAAGCCCAGGTATCGTCTTTTCCAGGTTTGAAATCACATTTAAAGCTGCATCTATGCAACCTGCATAGTATACATCACAAGTCAGCTTCACAGAGTTATACAATGCTCCTCCTATCACATTGTGTCCTGCTTGTAATGCTTGACTGATTGATCAAGTTAAGGTTTTAAGTCCCACCTGACACAAAATAGGTCATTTCGGAGATGTTCTTACCAGCCAATCTCTTGGCTTAGTACAGAAAAACTAAAACAAACACAACAAAAGCAAACGTGCATCCATAACAAAATATACTACAACATATAATGAACCCCAAAAAACTAAAGCCAGGTTTGGTCGCCTTCTACGACCTGCAGCCTGGAAACGGAACAGATCTATTCTCGAAGAAGTAGACAGATAAGTCAGGAAGTAAACAAGTAAGCAAGTAAATAAGTAAGAAAGAAATCATAAGGAAAGAAGAAAGTAAAGGAAGAAAGGGACAAAGAAAATGAAGTTAAGTAAACGGACAATTTATATAATGCTGAAATCAACACATTACTGCCCTGGGGCCTGTACGGAGCCTGTTGGTAGTGCCTATACGACAGATAGTTTGCTGTAAATCTAAATCTGAAAGACATTCACAAAGTGCTTAGTGTTAGAAACATATCACAGGTAACAGCTGCTCACTCTATGCGCTATAAGCACAATTAAATCACTCAAATTTAAGTCTAAATGTCAATAGGTTTTATTTCCTCAAACAAACAACCATCATTTGATAATTCATCAAACACGGTATAGAGACGGAGAATGCTGATAAGATCTAGCAGCTTTCCCCTAATCCGAATGTGCGAGCTGCCATCAGCAAAGACTTGCGGACAGTAGAATGTAGCTCTAACAAACTCCTCTGGTTCTTAGCTGAGAGTGCCGGCAAATAAAGGCTGACCCATAAAACAGATGTATAACAGCAACAATGAGAAATATTTCAAGCTTCAACCTCTATAAGTGTAAGCCAATCTAAGTTGGTTGTGTGGCACAGTGGTAGAACATTGGTCTGTGACAGGTGAACTATCCCTGTCCTACGCTCGACCTGCAGCTAATGGGTGACCACTTATGTGGGTAAACCATCCGCTACAAGGTTAGCCAACTAGGCCAACTCAGCCTTTCATCCTTTCGATGTCGATATATGAGTTGTGAGCTGTAATCGGATGTGTGCTACCTCACTCGAGTGGAGCCATCTGGTAAATGCTTACGAAGTAAAGGCAGGATGGTTCATTTCATTTGTGGATAAACTTGTGGGTGGCAAGTAATACTGTGTGATCCCTGTAACAAGTGCCATTCCTGAGCGCATTAGAGGTGGTTTATGACGATGCGCTATACAAATCGACGTTTACTTAACTTTACTTTATTCCTTTACATAACAACAGCAATACAGTCCATTAAATTATCAGTGCTGAAGCCGTGTTTCAAACTCCGATATGTCATGATCAAACTAAACAGACACATTATCAATTGACTGACAACCTTGACGTTCTTCAAATGCTGCCCACGCCAGATGAAGACTGGCCTTATGGGGTAAATGTATTGTACAGGCACGTCTGAATGCATGGCGTGATTTCTCTGCATCACGAGACTCCATATATTTCGCATACTACAAGCCATCCAAAAACATTATGTTACCAGTACTAAAAACACTACTTATAACAGTGGAATGACTCGATGCTTAACGTCAGTACATTGAATTGTAAACAAAACTCACAGAATGAACAGAAAACAAGTAAGCAAAATTGACAACATACAGAATGGACTGTTACATTTTTGCTGTCCATCAACTTATACTGGCTTCAGATGAGAAATACTCCAAGTCAACTTCAACTGCCTGCCACACGGAGTTGTTAAAAACATGAACAACAGTGCTACATCATAACGGCTGTAAAAAATTCTGCAAAGGTATTAACTTGACAAAATGAGGCAAGCTTGACGAAATCAAACACGTGCAAAAAAGCACACAAAAAAACTATGAACAAACCTTCATCCAGAACTCCTCATATAAAGCACAGGCAATAACACAACGTTCAAAGAGAACAGTCACACGTTTCTCAGAACCATTTGCTATTTCAAATTCCAGATAACTGCGCCAGTTCTTCAACTGGGCTTTTTCCAGCGGTTTTACGTGAAAATATGGCCGACGAATCTGAAACAGACAATTAACATAAACCTGCTGCAGCTTGCTATAAAACGATGTGTCTGTGTACTGCATATGGAACAAATATGCATCATTCAGCCAGCACAGAGCAGATATAGAATGACCAACTATCAGAAACCACACAAATCAAAAAGGTGACATTACTTGTGCAGAACATTATAACAATGTCAATATACTCTTAAGTAATATCATCAGTTTTAGCCTGCACAGCATCGTGATGCCGAAGGGCTTATATTTTACCACTGTGGTTATTTCTATCTTCTTTTTTGATGCCTAATTTGAGACCTACTTTATTAGGTCAACTCAGAAGGGTCGACATAAAAAGCAGACATTCACCGATAAACTACAACAAAAAATAAACATAAAAACTAAAGCAACGTATGGCCATCTTTTACAAAGTCTGGCGCGGAAACGGACTGGGTCTATCTTATAACCATGACATGGAGAGGACACAGTGGGCTTGAAATTGACCAGATTTTAATGCTTTTTTGTTTATCAGTCTTTTAAATTCCACGAACTTGCACAACATAAAAATATGACGGTCAACATCTGCATTTTTAATTCACTCCCGCTATCATCAGAGTTCTCAGTAAATCATATTAAGTCAACGTCCCATAAAACAGAGTGGGACTTTGGTAAACTGACATCTCATTGCAGGAAATGGCTTGCGTAACTCAACACCAGCATATTTTGTAACCTGCGTGCATACAACATGCACTAAGCAAATCAACTATTAGACTCCAATTAAACAAAAATTAAGTGTGCTACATGGCTACCTGAACATCACACAACTAGAACTGCCCACAAAGCACTGTTTGACAGGCCATAAGACACATACAGGATAGAGCAAACATTGGCTTTGTGAAAGTCGGTAATTCTGTGACTGCACATTGTATTCTTATGCTCAGTACGCACACCAAAAACGTAACAAATCTCACTGTCAGCAAAAAGACATACTAAGACAAACCGCTTCCTCGAAAGCCCAGCGCTTTATAACTTCCTCTTCGTTGCGCTTGAACCAAGCCTGACGAACTGCTATCAGTTTCTGTCGCACCAATGCAACTTCCTCATCATCCATCTGTAAAGAATACGACAGCCTCATACGACACTGGACCACAAACAGAACCCCGTCTGCGGCTATGGCATTCGGACACAGCTGACTGGGATGCTGGCCTTTAAAAACATTCTGCTCCGGCAACTAAACATCGCTTTCCACAGATCTCCAAGGGACCACGTCTAACCAGTACAGGATATAACCGATATGGGATATATTGGCACAAATTCAATCTGACAATAAATCATCAAAGTGCCTATAACTGCAGTATGACAACACCAGAATTATTGGTGAAAATAATTATAGCAAATGTGCACATTAACACATAGGGCTACCCTGGAATAACCAATAGTAGAGTAGGCCTAGAAACTACCCCGAAATAACCAGTGGTAGAACTGCAGTAGAAAAAAAACAGTCGTGCCAAAATAAACTTGTGCTTACAGCAGTGCTGTGAAGATGCAAGTAACTGTGCACCAAAGACAGGTAACCTCTTGGCACCATTACTTACTTAGTGGTCGCCGCCCACCAACTATCACGTTTACAAAACTGCACAATAGGTACAGTCGACAGTTCGAAGTGACTGGTCGCGACAGACAGGTAAGCATGCGCAACGAGACACAGGTGTTCCGAGAGCAGGCAGCTGCAGTGAGCCAGCCAGTAGGGAACTGGGTCACAGACCAGACATAGCATCGTATAGATGGGCTGAAACGGGATGTGGTGCCAGCGGCCTCTATAATAACAATGAAAATACAGTCCAACTGAACAAATTAGCTGATTACTACAGACGACTGCCATTCTGTGCAAGACCAAGGTGTCTATGACTCATGCCATGAAAGTAGTGACCGACCGAATTTCGGCTACGGTTTCGGCGCTGAAACTGCGTCAAAAGTCAGTTTCCACCCGGCTTTGGCTAACCGAGTTTCGGCCAAGCTACAGCTACGGCCGTAACCAACACCGAGTTTCGGCCGTCTGCCGAAAGTGCTCAACGTTGGTCATGTTCCGGCCACGACAATAATGCAGAAAAATTACTTTTTCTTGCGTATAACATTCGTTTGTTTTGGTTTAATTATTAATAAGTGAACGCTGTGTTTAAAGTTAAACGATGCTATGGTAGCCGTAACTGAACAGGTAACTTGACGGCTGATAGTTTAAAATGTGAGTGTACACAGTACATGTATATTTTGTTCGCAAGACGTTACTGTTCTGAGCTGAAGTAACTTTGCTTTCGATTTTCAGATTCGGCTACGGTTTTGGCCGAAACTAAGCCTACACGTTCGGCCTAAGGTTCGGTTATGGCCGTATAAGTGTCTTTGGTTTCAGCCACAGTTTCGAAACCAGCGAAATCGGTTTCGGTCGGTCTCTACATGAAAGGTACATAATGACACACAGTGTATCAGTACAAGTACAACATTGTGAAAATTCAGAACGTATGTACACCTTTGACTTATTGTCAGAACTTGCATCGGAGCCTGGCTGATCGTCGACACCAGGTGGCAGTTCATCAGTCAAGTCTTCAGCAGCAGCAGTATATACTGTATCATCATCATCATCGGTGCAACTGGCCACAGTAAGTGGCTTAGCCGGGTTGGTGACAACTTGCTTTCGCAACAGGAGGAATTCCTCAACAGACAGTAGGTCTTTCGGATGATGCTGTTCCGCCAGCTCACAAAATCTGCAATAAGGATTTGTTAGGTTTAACACTACTATGTAGTTTCCGACCATAAGATTGCGTTTAATCAACAACCAATTACCAACACACATACCAGATTTGAGCACTCAATTCCAAAAACACCTCTGAAAGCTGCACACTCACTCCTGCTGGGTCTGGTTTCACGACAAAGTAGGACTTTGTGAGCGAAATATTACAATGCAAAGAACAACTCAAGCATACTGGTGTCAGACATCAACACTCCTTCCTAGTGCTGGATGAAAAAATGACGGGGGCAGGTTAATAATAATAATCAAATAATCTAGCTTGTATAGCGCCAGTATATCAAAGATATCAAAGACTCCAGAGGCGCTGAAAATGGTTGGAGGTCGTACCAGAGTGTTCTTCAGAGTTTTGAGAATTGTTGGTTAAGTGGCATAAAGGATATAGGACCTGTAAAAATCCCACTCCACTATCTCCAAAGTTTCACTTTCGGAACGAATGCAGGAAAACAACCAAAGAAGGAACCAGCTCATCCAACTTCTCCTGAAAAACGACCGTCGAAACAGACGTGGTAAATAAATAATAACTTCAAATAATAATGTCTCAGCAGGAATTAAATCTAGTTGCATGCATTTTTTAAACGAACGACTTAGAACCAACTGTAGTGCACAACAATTATGTGAGGGAGCAGCATTTTGCTCCATGCATAACACAATAGTTTTGGAGAATTATTTCTGGCAATTAACTGCACTGGTACGGTCAACTAAAACTCATAACAACCACAAATAGTACACAAAAACACACCATGACACAAACAAATAAGACAACAATGCATCAAATTCTAAACATAACTATAATCCAACAGTCGCTTGAAGGAAGAGTTCATGTGTCAGCAAATCAACATTCAAAAACAGCAGGAAACAAAACAACATCGAACAGTTCTTATAATCTTTTGCTCTTATCCTCCACAGGACAACATTACCAGAAACAGTAAATGTGAACACCAACGTAGTAAAATGTTGTTTGTAGTGCTGAGTCGGTGTCTGCAGAAGGCGATCAAGCACCAGTGCTGTCTTCCCGACACTTTCTCTGTTTGCTTGCTCTTTCAACCAGTTGATGTACGTCTCCCACAATCTGTCTGAACGGAACTCCAATCCAGCATCGGCCAGTGCTCGCTCACAGATCCTAAACCATGTTAAATAGCGTAATATAAATAACTAGATGGACTTTGATGCCTCCGCATCGACGTGGATGTCTTTGCCATGGCCAGCTGTGACCTTGACCTTCGACCTCCAGAATCTAATCAGGTCATCAGTAGGGGTTAATGAATATTCCCATCAGGGGTGCAGAGTCGGAGTCACCAGAGTCTGGATTCTAGCCCAGGGCTGGAGTCAGAGTCCTAATTTTTTAAATCCCAGAATCGGAGTCCTGCCGAAAAACAAGACTGCTTTTGGATTGTTATGTATTTGTTGCAGTGCCGTATAATTTTTTGTGCAACTGGACTGGACATATACTAGTAACTTAAATTTTGTGTAATATAGTGCACAATTTTAAAGCATGCTATGACTGAAACGAGGTTTAAATAACTTCGTAATAATATAGGATTATTATTCTTTTTTAAAATCTTGAGAATTTGTCTGTCTGAATCGTTCACTCAGTACACTGTCACAATCACACAAGTTCAGGAGTCGGGGTCCGACTTGAACCCAGAGTCGGAGTCTGGAGATTTTTAAGGGCTGGAGTCATAGTCGGACTCCCAATTTTTTTAAACCTGGAGTCGGGAGTCCCACAAAAAATGAGGACTCCACATCCCTGATTCCCAGTCAGTTTTATGAAAACTGTTCAAGCCATTCAGAAGATACTGTCGTATATCATACAAATGGATGAACACAAAGACCGACAGCCCAGAAACAAAATGTCTTCAGTCTTCACCGACATGGTCGAGTGGCGAATGCATAAAAACAGTGAAACCATTAAAGACAAGAACTAGCAGGAAATCCGAGAATCACAGACTGTGTACAGTTTGGGTCCTGCTGTTGGAGAGACAGCAAAAAAATGCAGTATGCCCTCTCTCCACAGTCAGTTGATGAGATGATGAGGTTCAGTGGCTGATTTGGTCTTAGTGCACTGAGTTCTCTTAAAGATGATATGCAATGATTTTTTTGGTTGTTAAAGTAAATTGCCCATCGTATGTCTTTAATATAAGCAGATCTATTTAAATATTAAGGAACATCAAAAATAGGAAATTTTGGAAAAAGCTCCCGAAAGTGCGCGTCCAATGATTTGTTTACTTTTGCAAGTGATGACGTCATACCAGGAAAACAAACAAGGGAACAGGCTATTGGAGTGTTGAGTGAGACATTACACTACACTACACTACAGTAGTAACTAGTAAAATGTCAATGTTCTCAAAACATAAACTGGTAAAATAAATAACTTCTTATCTAATTTCAACAACGCTTCACAACGCAAACAAAGCAAGCCTATCCTGGTATGACGTCACACATAACGGAAACAGCCGAAGAATAACTATACCAAAAAGACCAATAAACTTGTACTTTCAAGCATTTTATGGCATAATTTATCAAAATTTGTTACACAGATGGGTTTATATTGTAGTAAGCAGCTAGAAACTACTTTTAATCAATTTTTGTAAAAAAAATCCTTGCATATCGGCTTAAATGCTTTGACTACTTATTTGGCAATAAAAAAGCATTTGGCCTGTAGCAACCTGCTTCGATCGTCCCTATCCTTTATTCACGCCACAAAATAACTACTGTCATATCGGTGATTTGTAAAAAAAACTGAGCTCATTGAAAATTAGTGATGTGAAAACCGAATTTTTTTCACAACCGATTATCGGTTTGCCAAAACCGGTGTTTTGCCGGTAATCGAAACGTCATTATTATTTGGCGGTGCCAGTGGCGAACATCAGTGGGTGTCAAGGTTAAAGTGGTTAATGGGAAACAGACGGATGTCGCGGCTTCGCGTTCTGGCTAGAGATCGAACAAACCCGCCAATGGAAAATATAGTAAGCAGCGTGCAACGACGTCAGATCCTTCGCCAGACGCCGGGGAAGACCACCCATGGCGCGCGGCATCGTCAACTTCAAAGGACACCGCACGGCCAGTTGTGAGTTGTCAGACGCGAGAGTTGTGACACAGCAAATGACCGACCGTCGTTGAGATAATTATCGCCGATCTGCGTTGTTTGTCCAACGGCAGGCGCCGTGTCGGCCTATGTGTGTTCGTGAATGCAGTCTGTGCCGGCGATCAAAGCACGTGTGAGACGACTCGGGCCGTCAGCGCCACTCAGTGGTTACGTAATATCGACGGCAAATGCCGTACTGCAGCACCTCACACACGTAAGCAGTGACTAATAGCCAACCTGAGTAATTAGGCGAAGCTTTGTATACAGCCATGCGTTTGATGGTAGCTCACCACAAGAGATGGAGCACTGCAAAGTTTTTTCTTTAAAAAGTAAACGACACGTTACTTTATGTGACTGACGGCATGTGCTTACTTTACCGTGTAATGGTTATGGGCGGCAGCTCTGCCGTATGTAACGGTCAACAGTCCAAGATTAATGCAGCGTTCTTACTGACGCGTTCGCATGCGTTCAAACGCCATCAACGGTCGACGGCATTCGAACGCTGTGCATAACCTTCGGCAGCGTTCGAACGTGGGGGACGGTACAGTATCAGAGATCTAGCATTAATAGATTTCAGTAGCATTCTCACTAACGTTCGAACGTCGTTAACGACGTTCGAACGTTAAGTCCACTGTCCACTTAAGACTTCACTCTACTACACCATCACAACGGACATGTGGACGGCGTCCAGGAACTGCTTGTATATGGGTGTGACTGCACACTGGCTGGACGACAACTTTGGTACCTACAACAAATGCCTGACAGTCACGTCTGACGCCGG
>Ga0209780_1005503_pt1 | contig 10014 bp, 7 predicted proteins | sample WorMetexBAHAMAS2_FD_187384 | JGI IMG/M metagenome (GOLD analysis project Ga0209780, IMG submission 187384) | Marine gutless worms symbiont microbial communities from Max Planck institute for Marine Microbiology, Germany - Inanidrilus exumae... | ecosystem: Host-associated > Annelida > Digestive... | reverse complement strand
TAGTGTTATAATAATAATGTAATGTATTAAATTTAAGCAATTTATTCAGTAGACCACATTTCCTTTCGTGTTTTTCTCCGAAACAGTATGAAACCCCACTATTCCCACGTTTCACGCAATATTAACAAAGGTTATTTTTTAAAATTTTATTCACTTAACACGTAAGTGCATAGAAGAGCTGCGTCTATGTATAGAACGCATAGTTAAGAAAGCAGCACGGCTGATCCTGATAAATATTTATCAGTGCATCACTGTTAAAGCAAAAGATTAGTAGCGATGAACTGTAATAATTAATTTTTTTAACCTTTAAACTTTTAGCGACTATTGCTTTATTGTTATTGTTCTGTAATATTGCCAATCGTTGACGCGTTCGTTGTTGTTTGCACAGCTCTAATGAAAGTTGTGCACAGTTACCGTCAAAATAATCAAAACACGAGAAATTATGCAGTTTGCTCGTGCATCCAAGTTTTTGAGGGTGACAAAATACTGACATAGATACCTGAGTAGCGCGAGGCTGGTCGTTGACGTGGTTGGCGGGGCAGCTGGACATCGGGAGGACAGTAACACGGAACTTGCAGCCAGACTCCTCGACGTAGCAGACGTTGTTGGCGTCGTTCAGTTGACTGTAAACAACGATTATTGCCAGTAAAGTCAACAGGTCGACGGTCGCCATCGCTCAAGACTTCGGTCACTGCCTGTCGTGAACACTTCCAGGCCGATAAACGGCGAAACCAGTCGTCTCAGATACCTCGTCGTTAAAACTGTCTTAAATTTTCGTCCGACAGCGCTGACTGTCGGAAGCGATTGTATGTCTACGAACCACGAGTTGCACTATAGCGGTATCGACTGACAGCAGAGTAGGCATCATCTAGTTGAAGTTGCAGTTGCATCACGTCAGCTCTGCCGCGCCAGCAGCAGCAGCAGCGGACTACTCGTGCTGTCTCATTTCGCTGTATGACGAGCACTATCAGTAAACCACCATCACTTTGATGGGGTTATTGGCTTCACATACATTTGCTTGTTTATCCGCTTAGACCTATTTGTTTGTTAGCGGAATAACTCAACAAGTGTCCAAAGTAACTCGGCAAAAGGCCGCATCGCCGACTTGTCATCCTCGCGGGTGCGAATGGATTCGTCCGACCATGACCCCGTCTAATGCATGGTTCCTTGAACTCACAAGAGTCAGCCCCAAACGGCATCTCGATCGGTTCAGACGTTTTTGCTATAAACAAAACCCGCCGAATGGCGTTGCCAAGGTCAAATTAACGGCACAATATCGGGCGATCACCAGGTTCGGAAATGATATGTTAGGCAAAATTGACAACATTCAACAACATAGTTAGGCCTACAATAATAACAGTTGCATTGCTGGGTTCCGATCTATCGTTTGGTTGGTTGAACGGTCTTACTTTGACTGGTTGCCGGTGTGTGGTCGCTTCAGATATTCAGCAGGTGATGACGAAGAGAAACAAACTTGGCCTTTGTCTGAATCTCAGTAAGTGCAAGATCACTTCTCATCCGGACCTGGAGATTGTCGAGCATAGCATTCAGTCATTCACCTCCGCTTTTCTCCGGCAGAGTTCTGGATAATATTTGGTCGGCTAGCTGCGAGAGATCTCTTTGCTGGATGCTCAGGATGCCTTGTGGCTGCTTTTTCATTTAGTGCTCTTAATTGGCGTTCAGCATCTTTTGCGGTGCACGACCTGAGTGTACAACCTGGCGATTGATTTGTTCGATAGTCACTTAAGGTCGGCACTCCTCCGTATTTCAAATACCAGCATTTCTGGCATACAGTGGTTTTCGGCTAGTCTGCAGATTAAAGAGGGCCGTCTGGGGTCAGACAGGTGCGTTCGCTGGCACTTCCTGCCTTCTCGGCATCAGCTGCGAGCACCTTGGATTTTCAGTCATAGATCGTGTCGGCTTCGCCCTGCACCATTGATATCTACTTTAAATCATACCTGACAGTCCGGCAGACGGCGCATGGACCCTGTCTTCTTTTAGTAAAAGCTAGCTTCTGTGTAGAATGCGCGGATAAAATTTGGCTGTTTTAAAGCGGCGACTTTTACGACGAAGAGAAACTGAAGCCAGTCTTGATTGTATAACTTTGACTGTTTTATAGCGTAAAATAGTGAGTGTAGTGTATGCGCTGGCATTTCCTGGTGATTGGTAGAACCGTTGCTGAGGTACACCTATTGCAATTATTATCCAAAGTGGCGGCCGTCCGCCATCTTGTATTTGTTGCGCGCGTGTTTGGACTATCTGCGAAGAGTATTCAACTGCCAACCTCTGTCTCAGAGCATCTTTACGAGGAAGAAATGCTTCTTGAGTAAATATATTAAGTCACGTAATATTATTTGCAGAATTTTTGTCACAAGGCCACCGAAAAGTTTAACAGCCTCTTATAATAGTATAGCCTTATGTATGTAATGTAATGTAGTTAAGGTTTAGTTAAACCTTTCTTTCATTTGTTAGTTCCTTTATTGTTCCTTTGCTGCCATTATATGGCGAATAAAGAAACCGAAAACATGTGACAAGTCACGTGTTCGCCTAGACTACCCACGTTGTCACAGCACCACATGTATTTGCTTAGGTGGTCATAATAGCGCAACTGAGGACTGTTTATTTTGCGCTATATAAACGTACTCATTATTAGTATTATTATTTTTTTGCCCATTAAACAGAACAAAATAGGTCCCGCAGGTTCGTTCTGTTAACGCCAATTATTGTAGCGATCTTGTTTGATCAACAGCGGCTAGGCCTAGGCCTATCGCTGTTTGACAACAACGTGTTACTCACGCATTACAACTCAGCCGTTAAGTGCAGTTTTTAAACTGCCGGCAACAAAAACAGGTGAATACTACATAGGTGATCTAGTTGCACTGTTCGCTATTTCTCGTCTTCTCTAGACACGCAGCTTAGCACAGTTTGCGTCCACGTGGAGCTAGCAGAGATGCGAAGTCTTTACGGTCGTCCTCGTTATATTTGACCGCAGACGAACAGCACCTGCGCTACCTGCAGGTAATTTGGTCACTCATGCCTAGAGCAATCTCTACGGGCATCAACGTCGTTACGGTGAACGTGTAACCGTACATAACAGAACAATAAAATGTCTGGTGCAGAAAGAGACGAAACAGCCGTTTCGACTTGCTAACTAGCACGTGTATTTGAAACACAAGCACTTATCGTAAACACAAAAGTTAAAGTCCATGATACGTTTATCGTACCGTAGTATTGCTCTGCTGTTACTGCATTTCGTTAAAATAGCGTGCTACTGAGACTTCAACGAAGGATGATTATGGGAATGGATGATTGATTGTTAAGTACTAGAGTACATCACTGTAAGTCAAAAACCTGTGCCAAAGTTCTTTCGCGTGACGTAGTCAGTTATATTCCAATTTTCATCATTCTTTCTTTCTTCTGACCAGGAATTTGCGTAAAATATTACTGAAGCACACTTTCCACCAGTTCTTAAATACGTTTTTAAAGTTATCGCGAAAATGAAGTTGTGATAGTTTTCTTGAATCACTGTGTATATGCACTTCCGCTATAAGTGCAAGTGCTGTGACATAATTAAAAACGAGTAACTAAAGTATATATGGTTAAAATACACGTATTTTTGCATTTTGGCACATTTAAAAGAATTTTGTAATTCAGTAACATTTTTCACGTTTCGTGTAATGGAAATAAATTAAGCTGCCGGAATACTACACAAGCATATCACTTTGATACAAACATAAATCACGAGCAAGGCTTGATCGAATTACACAATTTTTCGACTGCATACCATTTACTAGTTGATTAATTAAAGCAATTTACCGAATCTATTGGTGTGCTCTTGAATAAAACAGCACCAGCAGTTAACTTTCTTTCTGTCGCTACATTTCAACAAAACTATACGGTGGCGCAAAACCGTCAGTCAAAAAGGTACCATTAAACGTTTGCCCTTAACTTCGCTATGTGCAGGCCGATTTTCTGCATTCTTTCACCGTCAGACACAGTAGTAAATTTGTAATAAATGTTCGTTAGAGATCCAGCCTGTAGCTACACCACTCTATGAAATATTTAGCACTTTTTGACTAACGGTTACAATGGCCCGGCTTATTTCGATCCTCCCTGTATATTTGAAAGAGCCAATATGGTGCCAAGTTGCCAAATTCCGTTCGTCGTCAGCATTCGTTTGTTCAAAATTCAAATAAAACAATCAATGGAAAGCAGAAACTCAATGTCACACCGACCATTTAGCACAGAGAACTCGACAAACAACCAAACATTCGTCACCTTGTATCTTGCACATATAGCCGAAAAAGGAACATTTCGTCCTGCGATAATAATAATAATAATAATCACATTTCTATAGAGCCGTATGGTCGTGACTGCAGAGGCGCTTGTGGCTGTCAGTCAGATCGTGTGTTCTAGTCAAACGCCAAATGGAAAAGTATGTCTTATAGCCTAGATTTAAATACTGACAGTGAGTCACTTGTGACTGATAACAGATACAGGAAGTGAGTTCCCGGCAGACGGGGCAGAATGTCGAAAAGCGCGTTTCGCAAACTCAGTCCTGGTGCATGGTCTGTCGAGGAGCGGAATGCCGGACGAGCGTAGTGTCCGTGCAGACTCTCCCAAATGGATGTGACGACTGAGATAAGCTATCTGATCTATGTTTCATGACCTCATAACTTGACCTATACAGGGTGAGCATGAACCACCAGAGAGCACTCAGTTCATAAGTCATTGTCCGTACACCGACAGACAGACACACTCACCGACTGCTCTACTTCGACAACTAAATGCGTTGTCGGTAAAGGTAACGGTATAGATAACTATAGACGATACAAAAACAAGTCTCGACGGCCAGTCACAGCTAGGTCTGTTGATCGTGTTGATCGATGCCGATCCAGCGAAAAACATCAGCGCAGAAGCAGAACGTTTGGAAGCAAGCGCGTTAGGACCGACCGACGCCAACGAAACGCATTGTGTTTCATCTCGTGGCACCAGTGACTGCATGACTGTTGAGTTATCATTGCCATAATACGGCCGAGCGCTCCCGCTCGGTCAGTCGGGCGTATTATTTATGCCGTCCATTAGAAACGTCGTCAAAACAGCCTTCTTATTTATTCCGTTATCGCGATCCCTCCTTGATTTCTTCTGCCGCCACCAGGACGTTCTGCTGTAACGTTGGCCTTAGTCGATCGTGCGAGGGGGTCGTAGGGTCGGACGTCTTGCAGCTAGAGACAACATGTATTGCACAGACCCGCAGCACCTACCAGAAATCATATCAGAGTATCATATTCATGGCTGAAAATGCTGTCACGCACGCGCCATTACACTAAAGTGTTCGCTATATACTGCAGTACGACAATGGTCCTTAATATTTCCTGTCCTATACTTATTGATTATCCACGGTGCCACACGCTCCCTTCGTAAGGATTAAGCTTTTCACACTCGTGACTATAGGTTCGTTCACACCGGATGCGTCGAAACGCACCGCAACGAACCTCATGGTTTGCGTTTGCCAGACCTAAATAAAGAAACTACTTACTTACTTATTTACTTACTTCATCCGGTGTGAACGAAACGTATGTGCACTACAACGTACTCGATCAGCCAACTTGCGTAGTTTGCAGCTAGATTCTACAGGGTGGCCCAGAAACGGGGCCAAAAATAAGTCAAAATTGTGTCACATATTTCACAAGGTAGTGTAGCGACAAAATCCAGATCGATCTGTTTAGCCGTTTTGATAGAACACCGGCTTGTGACAGACGGACAGACAGAGGGCCATAGCAATGCACCGCATCGCGCGGGTAAAAATAGGTCAGCATTTCGCAAAAGTTATTTGAAAGCGTATAGCGGCGCTTTCTCAGACTCACAGTGCTCATGACCATGTCACCCTGTATTTATTTAGCAAACGAAAAAGCCTGAGTTTTTTGTCGATATACCTGTTGGAATGCGAAGTATGAGGACCTCGGTTATGGCGATTAGTTGAGATCATTTGCTCTACCCGACAGTGACAGATTAAAGCCTGTGGAAGCCCTAGGCAGTAGAATCAACCTCCCTTCGAACTTTCACTTGAAGCTCCGCGTGCCACATACCTTACGTGCCACTGTAACAAACGACAACTTTCACATGGAAACTGGCCAGTTCAGTTGTTAATAACTGGTGCATTACATTAACACAGTATTTCATCTACAGAGTCTTTAATGTAAAGTATTCATATCTTTCAGTGGAGTCATTTTTGAAACAATTTAAGAAAGCTTGATTGCAACTTTCTTTCAAGATCAAATCAATATTGTTTTGATCAGCTGTCGCAGGGCCGCAAAAGGCGCGGGCCCCTGGTTGCCTAATCTGCCTATGGGTAATCCAGAACTGCTACCTGAAGCGAATTGGAAGAGAACAAGGTGTCACCCTAACGAGACGTAACACTACTAGCCGCCCGACCGCCCGCGCGCACGGCGGCCGGCCCGCCCCCTCACCCGGCCGGCAGTGTTACAGACGACGACAGACGAAAACAGACGCCAGCGAGCAATACAATACTGGCCCATTAGGTGGGCCAGTAATAATCGGTTCTCAGAAAGGCGGCAGTGAAGACTTAACATTACCAGCTACAATCGGCTAAAAAGTATTTTCATTAATAATAAAAATAATTATAATTATTGTTATTATTATTATTCTGTTTACTTTTTGACTGTTATGCGTAAGGTATATCCTTGTTAAAGACAGATGAGTGGGTTCAACGATAGACAAATAATGTTTTCAGTTCTCGGCGTAATGTAGTATTGAACCAGTTCAGACGGATACTGGCAAAGTGTGTATGTGTGTAATAATGTACATGGATTATCTTACAAAATTTTGAAGCACAGATACCAAGGTAAACTGACAAAAACTGTCGACTAGCTGGTCGTGTTGATGTGCAGTTCTGTTAATGTAAACTGGAGTTTGCCGTTATCTGGCGCACGTCGATCTAGCGCGCGCAAATCATTCCGCGACTAATCCGAGCCCATTAACGTCAGCTACCAGCGCCGTGTGATACAGGTACGTTATCGGATTGCATCCAGACCAGTGGACAGGTAGCATACAGCTGCAGGATGCGATCGACGAGGCGGGCTCAGCTGCCGCCGCTCAGCATGCAGCTGTTCCAAACACTAAGGAATTCTCGGTAGTTGGGCGTCGACGCGGTAAATGCCACATAGAACTGATTTGCCGACCATTAGGCAATAGGCCTACCGAACCAACATGATGTGATGTTGCACGAGAGAGACAATTCTGACTGTTTCCGACTGGTAATGCAAGAAGTTCAGTCCGCGAAACAAATTCACGACGCAGATTTAGATTTTAGAAGGCGGACAGTGATCATTCTTCCTATGGGCTAAGATCATATATCCCATTTCTTTAAGTTTTTTGCATTCCTTCCATTAGAGTCCTACATTGTACCACCAATTAAAGTTTTTCGCTCACATTCAACTACTTTCGACGCCCGCGGTCATACATTGTGAATGTGAGGCTGTTTCTGTATCACTTCGTCAACTGTCATCACAACTGTTTCTAATTACACTTGTATACATACAACATTAACAGCAATTATTCGGCTGTAAGCTATGCTTCAGCCGCATATTGGATTCACTTTTAATCACTTTACGGCGCGTTTGGGCGGTGTTCATGCGTTCGGCTATAACTCCGCCAAAAGTAAACCGAATTTTATGAAATCCGAAGCACTGTGAGTACATTGTCGCGGGACTGGCCCTGGCAGATCCGTACAGTAGCGACAGCTGGAGAGCCAGGCGAAATTTTTTGTCAGGTAAATAACGCACGATTTCACCTATTTCCCGTCGGCCAAATTTTACGAAATTTGAACACAACACGTCGATCGGTGTCGTTTTTCCAAAAAACGCAAAAATTTCTTTTAAAAATTTAACGTCTTTCGACTTCAGGTCGCCAACTCCACAATGATTATAGATCGCCGAAAATTCACTACCAAAATAACCTTCTAAGTTTCCATTTTTACCGTTGGGATCAATTAATTTCAAAGTCATTCACGTGGCTGTAGGCTGCGTACAAGAAATCTCGCCAAATTCTCTGCGACGTCCGACGCCCGTTCACGAATGACACGACACGCCATGTCATAACGTTGCCGATCTAAGTGGGCATGGCCTGACGACGTCGGAGTATGGTCAAAACGGCGACATGCCTAAACGGCGACAAACAATATGATGTAACTGCGCACTCTTCGAGCCGAATACGGTATTCTGGACATTTCACACAATACAGCCATCTAGTTAAACTTTATCAAATCATTATCACTATGCAACCGTTCTCATCTCGATGCTCTCACATTCTTTCATACACAGACGTCCTAAAATGGCTGTAAGCCTAAGTAACTGCGTTAAAAACCACGCGCAAAATTTATCCCGAATTTAAAAAAACTGAGCCGTAAATACACTGTGCACTTTTGGCAATTTTCGGTGCGAGACTGTAGAGTCCGCACACAGTCGCGTGTTGTCGGCGCGTGGTTTGTATTTTGTATATACACAGGAGGTATCGACGCAGCGGTTTTCTCTCAGCTGACTGCAGACGCTGCAGATGATATGTCAACTGATGATGTACCTGTGCCACGCGTTGCACCATGAGTAGTCATGGGAAACAACACCTGCGTGATATCACCCTCTAAACCAAAGCAGAGCCAACCTTATAATCGTCGTCTCACGTTAGGTCTTAGGTGGTTGGTTGGGGTTCAACGGCACTTTCGACACATTCAGGTCATATTGCGCCTTTAAGGTATAACTATATTGTAAATATTAGAACTCGACATGGAATAATTCTCGAAGAAAGATAAACTGATAAATTAGCCCCGTGCGGGACTGACGGTCGACTGTTCATAACTGACGTTTCTGTCAACTTCAAAGTCACATGACACTAAGACAGACATGAAAAATCTGGCCCTATCAAATATAGATATTGTGCCCTAGTTTAAGAATCTGTAGTCAGCTGCCAGCTGCCATTGTAAATGGCGGAGGAGATAGCTATTAAAATGGAATAATTTCCAACTTTCATGGGCTCGTGACCTTGACCTTGACCTTAATTGGAACGGGTCATACTGCATACCGCAGTGGTGTAAATCTAGATGGAATTATGGGGGAAACGCACGGTGGATCCAGAAGGCTTGGTGGAGGGGAGAGGTAGGGTGTGGGAGGGGGTATATACCCATCCCCACCGAGGGAGAGGTCTTTTTACTGCATTGCTGCATTGTAATGCAAGCAATCTGGTGTTTGAAATTTTGAAACATGACAAAATCTGGGGGATAATTTGCATTAGCGTTCCCCCCACTCCAAATTCTGGGGACTCGTCCCCCTGTCCCCTCCGTGATTTAAGCCCATGGCATACCGTCGTGCATCACTCATTGACCTCTAAGCTACATACCAAATTTTATTAAAATCGAAGAAAGTTTTTGTAGACGGAGGGAAGGACGGAAGGTCGGACGGATATTTGAGACCGGCTTTATTAGCTAGACTCAGAAGAGTCGACCTAAAAAAGAAAGATATAACAAGGTGTGGCCTTAACGAAACGTAACGGTACTGGACCGCTGTGCAGCGTCGGCCGCCCGACTGCCCACGCGCCCGGCTCGCTCGCCCGCAGACAGCGTTACAGACGACGACGGACGACAGACGACGTTGACAGACGCCAGCGAACAAAACAATACCGGCCCATTAGGCGGGCCAGTAATAATAGTAGTAGATTTAGATTAAATGAATAAGTTGTACTTAGGTAAATATTTAATTGAAAAGTATAATTTACTTGAGATTTCTTATTATAGGCTCAAAGAGCCTAAAATCGGAAATACTCTACGGGGCAAACGCGGTCTTCACGCGCTCGGCAATAACTCAGACGGAAGTGAACCGATTTGGATGAAATCTGGAAACGTGTGAGCCAAATGTGGGGGCTGGCCCTGGCAGATTTTGGGCGCGATCCGCGCTGTAGCGACAGTTTGAGAGGGATCGTTTTTCCAAAAATAAAAAACGAAAA
>Ga0209780_1005502_pt1 | contig 10014 bp, 8 predicted proteins | sample WorMetexBAHAMAS2_FD_187384 | JGI IMG/M metagenome (GOLD analysis project Ga0209780, IMG submission 187384) | Marine gutless worms symbiont microbial communities from Max Planck institute for Marine Microbiology, Germany - Inanidrilus exumae... | ecosystem: Host-associated > Annelida > Digestive... | reverse complement strand
GTGCAGCGAGCAGCAGAGATGACGATATGATAAATACTAAACACACCCACAGAGAGATACATTGGTTCTAAATACTAAACACACCACACAAAGACACATCGGTTCCATGTGAACAATGAACCTGTGACAGCTCACTGCTTATTGCGTATGGTGTTAAACATACCTGCAGATTGTAGCAGAAGACACAGTCCCAGCACATCGGACGACCAGTAGATGGCAGCATAGATAGCAACGATACACAACATAGAGTTGATCAGAATCAGAAATGCAGCAGAAGACATAGATATGACACCCGGAAGCAGATCGTAACTGAAACAAGTGTGGTCAAAGAATATTTCATACTGCATCATCCAATGGTATTGTAGTGCAGAAAAATCAAAGAGTTAGATACGGTACTGTTTCCTAAGCAAAGAACCACACAAACGCCGTCTCGTTTGGCTAGAGTGTACACATTACTACCATGAGATTATTCTACAACCCACTCTCTCTCTATGGTAAAGTGACGAGTAGAGTGTTGGACTTGCGATCAACAGGTCGTGGGTTCAATTCTTACTCAAGGCAAAAGCTGCGTGACAACCTTGGGCAAGTTGTTCACACCTATGTGCCTCTGTTACCAAGCAGTATAACTTGGTACCGGCCAAGAGGCGGTGATGCTCTGCGGCTGGGAAGGTAACCGCAGGCCTAGCAGAAAGTAATAGCAGCCTAGCGCCGGATGGATGACTTATGGTCACCAGTGGGCTGTCTGCCTGTACACTGGGATCAGCTCCGAGTCCAATGCTCGGTAATGAGTATGGGAAGCCTTTAGCTTTGCACTCTCTCTGCGTCTCAATTTCCACACAACACGACACGTCTCTCTCATTACAATATTATATCAACTGCAGTTGTACTGAGAACACTGAATACAAAGTAGAAAATAATAAAACCAGAAAATATACTACTTTACTTTGTATTCCACTTAAAATAAATAACTTCAGTTTCTGCTAATTTCAGTGACATGAACTGGAAGAAGCCAGCACTCACAAGAGTGTAAAAACACGCCATCAATGTCTTCGTTTACTCATGACCTTGACCACAAAATAAATGAGTTTCCAGGAATTGTTGTGGACCATTCGTATGTTAAGTTTACAGATTCTAGCTGCATCGGTTATTGACCGATCACGTGGACAGGACAGACAAACAGACAGACAGACACTGTTAACAAACTCATCACTGCTGTATGTATGACGTCAGATGAGCCAGGTGAGACACAAAGGATACTCTAGTCGCCATGGCAACTGATAGAACAACCAAAGACAGGTAGCTGTCACAGATACCAGAGATATGTGGATTAACGCCTGTTCACACATACACATGTTAAGGCCTCTTCACACAGCCAATCTGTTGGCTAAGCACTGAAGAAACTAAACCCAACACAACAAAAGCAAGCCTTATAAGAACAAAATGACCCCAGCTAACATGAAAGAACACACACAAAAAGAAAAAACCTAAATAAACACACAAAATAAAAATCTAAAACTAACTAACACGTGAAAACATAAGAACTGCTTACGTGTGTGTACGTATCATTGTGCACAACTGTCGTACACAGCACAGCACAGAGCAGTTCTGATTATCTTCCCTCTTATCCTCCAGACAAGCACCACAGCTCAGATGCTGTCTATTGGAGGGGAGGGGGCTGGGGATTAGTGGAACAGGTATTTTTACGGATTCGATGTCCTTCCAGTCGTCCAATGACAAAGCAAAGAAAAAGTGACATCCATTAACATAGTGCATTTACGCACTCGTCTGAGCTCATCACTCATATTATTAATAACTGAGCAAAAAAAGTCCAATAAATTGACAGCAGCTCAACAAAGCACCTTGCTCCTCCTTAGCAACGCCAGCACAAGGCCAATGTAAACAACGACAACAAGCGGTATCCATGGCAACAGAGTTAGAGGGGAAACTGTACGCAGGTCACAGAGCATTAAGAGTAAATTACACACCTGACGATTGTTGAAGTTAAACTTGACAACGACTGACGGAACAGAGAGGAATGTGAATCCAGAACGCAGTCTTGACAGTTTCTCACTTGTGTATGGCTCATCACTAATAGATGAATATTCAGTCTGTGAAGGCTCATCACTAACAAACGAGTATTCAGTTTGTGAAGGCCCATCACTACTAGGTAAATACACAGCACTGGAAACCTGGCTGTGTTGTGACTCGACTGAATTAGTGACGGTGCAATGTACGCAGTTTGTTGAGCACACGATGTGAACAGAATCCATATTTACGCACATCACTTCACCAAGATACCTTCACAAACACACACACAGACTCAAGTTGGCTCAATAAAACGGAGTAAATTTATTTCTCACTAAAATATTTTGGTCAAGTCTACATTTGGATAAAAGCCTTCAATTAGATAGAAAGAAAGTCATCTGGTTCACATGATGACAAGCTTCTGATCTGTGACGTCTGAGCAGAGAACAAGTTGTGAAGAGACAATGGTAAAGAACCTGAACACGAGACATGGCAATGTTACTAACTAAATCCAACAAAACCGGGATTTCAAATCTTAATTGCTGAAATGACTATCTAACAAGACCATTTTACACCTCGAGTCAAGTTGCTTTGCTCACAGAAATCACATCAGAACACAAGAGCCTGAACACATTCATAAGGTTTGAGGCAAGACTCAGATAAAAGATTCAGAAACAGGCGATGAAGACGTACATACTGACCGATTCTGCAGACGAACGGAGTCACTTTCCAGAGCCGTTAAATACACACTCGCACCACATGGGATCACGACGCTCTACAGCAAAGCAACCACATTAATTATACATAAACAAATTTCTTGAGCTGCTACTGGTATCTATGATTCAGATGCTGGCATTGCAGAACAACGTGTCTTCTGTCAGGAGTTCAGTGATGGATCAAGAAATGATGACGTCAGGCGTGCTATTCACTATTATGTGCATACGTACGCAAACAATTCTGTCGTATGCAAGTTCTACGACATTCATACGCGCTATTCACTATCAGTTCATAAGATTTGTCTTATGTACGTGCAACCCACTATTATCGTATTCTATTTATGGAACAATACGCCTACTTAAATGGGCATGTGCTGCACGCTCCTTAAATAGCCCGTGTATTTTGTCAATTTATTTTAATAATAGTTTTTTAAAATATGCAAATCTGACCACCTGGTGACTTGTAATGACTATTTTGCTCAGTTTCTCTCACTTAAACGTACTTTTCCTTCAATGACAAAACATATTTAAAGAACAGTCGTACATTACGTGATGTTTAATATTTTTCAACTTAAATTCGGACGTAATCTAGGACGTAATTCTTCTATTTAGTTACATTTACGATCGCCACCGTAAACAAATTTCTGCTGTAATTCTAAAACCAAAAAGCAACATAACCTCACGGATTCGCAATGACAGGCAATGTAAACATACGGACAGACAGACAGACAGACGGACAGACAGACAGACAGACAGACAGACAGACAGACGTCACAGTCAGTGTCAATAAGCCTGGTCCAGGCGTCAGCTAATGTATTCAGAACTTGTTCACCAAGTAGACCACTGTCAAACGTCTCTGTCAACACGACACAGAGGGACAGACAGACAGACAGACAGACCTCACAGTCAGTGTCAATAAGCCTAGCCCAGGCGTCATTGAGTGTATTGAGAATGTGTTCACCAAGCAGACCACTGTCAAACGTCTCTGTCAACATGACATGAGCTCTGTACATTATACACACCACGTATATAGTATACACAGGGTGCAGACAAAATATTGCAATTATACAAACTTTATAAGGTCAATATTGTCAAATCTTGCTCATCATTGCAGAAAATTTCATTACAAAACAGTTAAATTTTCTGAGAATGTTTTTATGTGAAGAAAAATATTGTGTGAACTTTGCAAAAGTTAATGTCGTCAAATCTTGTGTGTAATAACGGCAAATTTTTCAAAATAATAAAATGTTTGTGAAACTGCCGCTACCACCACACTGTCTCTAGCTGCACCACCCAACTATGCACGCATCGTGTTCTTCAGAATTCAGACCTGTACATACAGGGTGGCATAAAAATTGGGCCAATGGCCACCATGAGTCAAAAATAAGTCAAGCATTTCCCAAGGTAGTGTGGCGACATATTTAAAGCATGGTGGCTTCTTCGCCGACAGCATTATTACAACTTTTCTGCCGAGTCCCGTGTTGAAAGAATCATGAAAATTGCTCACCAACTGGCAAAGCATTCAGTGGCAACACAGTGATCAACGGCTTGTTTTTTTGCGCCATTGTGTATATGTTGACTATTACAGCACAATGTGTACACTATGCCCAAAAAAACGACACTTCATTGGCTTGCTATAAGTTTGACACACACCAACTGATTTTGACAATCTTTGGCAGATAACAGCAGCAGAATTTTGGTCGTGATATTCACAATCAACTTCTCATATCCGTTCACTGTTACTTACTTTATTTGCTGCATGATTACCTCAATGGACATGTCACGTTTTTGACGTCACTCAACATAAGCAATAAAGCATTCCGCTGTTCACTATACAGGATAACATTTTGATTTAAAATCTGTATGAACTGTAAAACTACAATGCAAAGCAACTTGTCAAGTAGTATCCCGGATCAGGATCATATTGACTACCAAAACTTATCAAAATTGGTGGACGAGTGTCAAAGTTATAGCAAGCCAAAGATAGTGTTACTTCCTCAGTGACGTCAAAAATGCACCATTTCTGTTGCAGTGATGTAAAAACAAATAAATAAATAACAGTGAAGAGATGCAAAACAGTTGAATGAGTGTATTACAGCCACGATTCCATGGCTGTTATCTGCTAAAATTGTTGAAGTCAGTTAATGTGAACAGCAATTTACAGCAAGCCAAAGATGTGTCGCTTTTTGTAACACATCGCAGACACCAAAACTGTCTCCTGAAACGGCAAAGCTTTACTTCAGTCACCAAAACAAGTCTACTATCTGCAGTGACTAACTTTGCTGGAAAGTCCTGTGGACATTGCAGCTCTGTGGACTTCTTGTTAATGATGTTTATCAGCTGCGAGTAACGTGATTGGCTGACGATGTCGACAGCCATCTGTGACATCACACGTGATGAGTCACAGCCATAAATACACGTCACAGAGTCACGTGATTTTGACTCAATCGCCTCCGTAGCAAACAAACTGTGACAGAGACAGACAGAGGACAACCGTAGAATTAGTACTAATAGCAATATAACAACAACTACAACCAATTCAGCCTCCTACCCTCTCTGGGATAAGAAATGAGTACTTGCAAAAATGTGGTATGTTCTGTGGCTGGGGAATAAACGCAGAATGGCTCATAACATTCGTGGACAAAGAAAAGGATAGAGTATATGCATAGTCTCAAAGCACTCAGACATGCATCACACAGTTTTACTTGCAAATGTTAACAAGTCTCACGAGACTAGAGACTAGTGACACTTAAACCGTCTCCGGACCATCTCCAGTAATCAATAAATACATTAACAGAAGCTGAACTTCAATGGCCCAGCATCAACGTGGATGCCTTTGCCACCTCAGCCTGCTGTGACCTTGACCTTTGACCTTCAGAATCTATTCAGGTCATCAGTACATTACAAATATACCACAATTGTTCAAGGCATTCATGAGGCATTGTGGTAACAGTATCTCTCCGGATGAATGACTTGCGAACAGACGAACAAACGCAGCGGACAGACAGTCCGAAGACATAATGCCTTCACCGACATTGTCAGGTGACAAATGCATAGAAATCAGCTGTTGTGCATCACTTGCTAATGGCGTGACAGTAGCAAGCATTGAAGAACACGTCTATGAGACTTACAAGAACATGTTACGTGTGTGTGTGAGTTGTTTCATACCTGAGAATTCCTGATCCTGTGCCAATGTCCAGTACAACCAGGTCGCCCGATGTCTCCTCCAAATTGTCCAGTGCAGCGGAGATTGCTCGATGAAAGGCCACGTTCCTCACTGAGTCGTTGATCATTCTGAAATGCCAGCGTTCCACGAGGCTACTAGACGCATTGTCTAAGTTCTCCTGTGCCTTGAGAAACAAACCGTCTGCCACGACCGCACGTCGGAAGTAGCCCAATGACTCCAACTGATAGCCCAACCTAGCAACGCACACAGATTAACAACCATTTCAACGGCTGTTTTCATGTTCACTCAGGTCAGCTGATTAATACAGAGCTTTACGCAAGTTGTCACAAAACACAATGACGTTCATGAAGGCAAATACCTTAGTTTGTAATATAACCGAAATATGACATCACAATTATACAAAGTAGCAAAAGAAACTTGTGTAAAAATAAAACTGTATTATAAGTAGAGTACAAAATACGGGTTCAGGGGTTCAGCTGCATGGCTTCTGATTAGCTGAGACACAACAAAGCTAATCTATGAGTAATTAAAAACTAGGAAGTAAGTAAGTAAGTAAATCTAATTTATAAATGCACAGTGCACACTATGGTAAGCAAAGGCTGAATCTGAGGTGCAAGAACGAAGGAGGTAAGGGGATTGGAAGGCCAGCTGGAAAGGATGAGTCTAGATGACGACAGAAAGTACCAAAGTAAACTGCATTACTAGTTGCTGGAAGGTGTTAAAACATCGAGTTACAGAAGCTGTGAGACCTAAACAGTAGACCTCCAACGTTGTTACTCAGCACAGCAGACGTCGGCAACAATTCCAGACTCTCATGATATGCTTTCATCAACAGCTCAAAGCTGTTATAATCCAGCTGATCTGCTTCACTGCCCCATTCACAGAGTGCAGCTGTTAACAGATCGGTGATTCTGGTCCGTCGGCGAATGTCACTGGTTGGCAGAACACGCAGCAGATGAATAAACACAGAGCAAGCAGCATCGTAGCGCTTATTGTTAAAATTCCGCTCAGCAAGGCGCAGTAAACCTTCTTCCATTCCACTTAAAGTACAGACAATTTATGTCACTGAAACATTCTACAACATGAAAAGACATCATCAAGATAATGGGTCACTTTATCTTTCGCTAAAACCAAAGTCTAAAACTTTAGTTTAAAACCAAAAGTTCGGTTTAAGACCTAATTAATGCAAAACGTGAAGTGACACTAAACTTTAGTCTTAAACTAAAGACTAAAACCAAACTTACCGCTTAAACTAAAGTTTTAGACTAAAGTTTAGTCTAAAACCAAAGTTAATCTCGACAATCCGGTTTTAAACCAAACGTCTGTAATGCATTCAGATAGGCAGTTATCACTAAACCCTTAGAGTTAAAACTTTTTACTAAAACTAAATCACCTTAGTTTTAGACTTTAGTTTAAAACTAAAGTTTAAACTGAACTCGGTCTAAAACCAGGTTTTAGCCGCTCAGTTTAAACTTTAGTTTTAGACTAAAGTTTTAGCCTTTAGTTTTAGCGAAAGATAAAGTGACCCAATTTGCATCATCAGTCATAAGCTACAGTACAGCAATGACCTTCGTAAATGCTGACTTGTTGATGAACATTTTATGCTAAGTGAGGGCTACAGCTTATGAACTCACAATATGCAGAGGCTACATGGGGACCGGGGGACATAACCCCCTACTTTTGGGATGGGGGCATAATATGAGGTGTCCCCACCTTTGAGCCCTCCGTGTAGTAAAACTGCATAAACAAACAGCATAGTAATGACGTTAATATTCATAATTTATAATCAGTTTTATGATTTCTATATTTCTGGTGTTTTTGTGTACATCACTAGCCTAATCTTTCATTGTAATGCCAATGCGGTTGTAATTTTGTAAAATTTAGAAAAGCAATTTTCGCAAAATTTGAAACGAATTTCAAACAAATGTGAAATATGTAAACTTTCAAGATACAATCTTTACGTGCCAGTAGCGCGATTTTGGCTCGATTTGGGCCGTCAGCTTGCACGTCTGCCCTCCCCTCCGTCTGCCCTGCCTGCTTGTACCCGCGCGCCTTGTAAGTCACGCACCGTGCAGCCCGCCCCCTCTCCGTCGTCGGCGCCAGCAGCCGGTCTGCGCACGTCGTCTGTCCACGCTCGCTGCTTGCAGCCCGTGCATGTCTGCGCCCGAACCTAGCCCGTCCACGTCAGCCACGCCCCGTGGCCAGAGCGACAGTCCTATTATTATGTATAAATTACAGCCGATTACTTTATTTAGGTATCTAATACGTATTGGTTTTTTATTATAGAATATTGAACCTCGTTTGGTTTTTCTATGTAAACAACACAGAGGAAAACCACAGTGTAGAATAGTTAACTGATACCACATTAATAGTGATGCGTGATATCAACAATTCAATACGATATTAATACGATGTTGATCGATTATCGCGACATCGATACTTACTTATTGTACTTGTAGGTTGGTGGACCCGCAAGCTCGTCAGCTTCTAGTGTCCATATCGTTACGAAAATTTCGGTCGTACATGCGATCTTGAAAACTGCTTACTTGACAGACTTTGACCGACATTCGACCACAACACTGGCTGGCAGACTGTTCCAAGATTACTGATTGCAGCAGCAGTACGACAGGTTGCCGACAACGCCACCTAAATAATATTCATTTTTACTACTACTACTGCTACTCTCTGGCTAAAGAATTATTTTCTAATGTCCAATCGTGGTCTTTCTTTTGATAACTTTATCTCATGACCCCGTAGACTGCAATGATCCGCCAGTCTGAAGAACTGTTTGCAGTCCACATGTTCCTTACCAGATGTTAAACTCATAATCGATTATACCTGCTTTTCCCTGCTATTCTTCAATAACCCTTCATAAAGTCAACTTTTAAAAAAGTAAGTAAACAGTGCCTTGAGTTACTTACGCGAACAGTGTAATAAACTGATGTTATGTCGAAATACATGCTGTTTTAGAACTATTATTACTATTGATGTACATTGGTGCATTGGTGCATTGGTATGGACTGTGTTCTGCTGTTGTGCGATGGGGAAATGTATTCTCCGTAGAGTACCATTTACAGTGTGGGGTGAGACAAGGAGGAGTGCTATCGCCAGTGCTGTTTGCCGTGTATGTAAATAGTTTAATAGAGATGCTACGTCATTCTGGATACGGTTGTTATGTTGACAGCTTGTTTGTTGGATGTGTAATGTATGCTAATGATATCCTTGGGGTGTCGGCTTCTATTCACAAATTGCAATTGATGGTCGATATTTGTTGTAGTGAAGCTGCTAAGCTAGATATAAAGTTTAGTGCTAGTAAGTCTCAGGCTATTAGGATTGGAAAGTCACATCGTACTGACATCTGTCACATAACATTAAATGGTTGTCCTATATGTTTTTTGATGAACTTAAGTATTTAGGCTGGTATCTAGTGATTATGTCGGCGACCCCTATAGCTGTGCCAAATTAGGTGCAAATATGTCCACGGGGGGCATCTGGGCAAATGGGTGAAATATAACCAAAATTATTATTTTAAGTTATACCTTTTTTGGGAGCTTACTTACAGGTCGGACCCGTCGACGGATTTTCACGCATGATGGTTCAAACGACGTGGACTAGCGCAATGACGTGCCATATTGGGATCTGTTTACACTGCTCCAATTTAAGGGGTCTAATCCCCCAAAAAATATTTTAGGGCGTGAATAGGCGTTTTCAAGCCAAACTCACGTAATCGAAAAACATGCATATTATCAAAACTATACTGCATCGATTCCGACCAGATTTTGCACAGTGATAAAGACCACCAAATGCCCTTCGTGGGCGGTCCCAACACATGTATCACAAATCCAAGATGGCAGAGAAGTACCATCTTTAAAAAAATCGAAAAATCGCCATCGGCCGCGGTTCAAGCGATTTCGACGAAATTTGGCGTGATGACACAGTTTGACCCTCTTGACCGTTCCGACAGTTAAAAATTTGAAATTTCAAAAATCCAACATGGCGGCGGCCATCATCTTAAAAAACAGAAAACTGACATATCTCCGCCACGGTTGAGCGATTTCGACAACATTCAGCACAGTGACGCAGTTC
>Ga0209780_1005501_pt1 | contig 10015 bp, 9 predicted proteins | sample WorMetexBAHAMAS2_FD_187384 | JGI IMG/M metagenome (GOLD analysis project Ga0209780, IMG submission 187384) | Marine gutless worms symbiont microbial communities from Max Planck institute for Marine Microbiology, Germany - Inanidrilus exumae... | ecosystem: Host-associated > Annelida > Digestive... | reverse complement strand
TAGTTTCACTCTTCCTCCCGGACTGCCTCAACGGAATTTTGCCTGGAACGTTTCTTCGTCTCTGAGCTACTCAGTTTTTGATTTTTTCCTTATTTTTCGTTTCTGGGCCGTGCGCTAGATTAAGCTGGCGATCTCATCAGCTTTTGAGCGCACGTTAATCCACCGTATCGTATCGTATCTTATACAGATTTAGAATATAAGGCAGAGATACTGCAAATTAGGGGTCTTTGGGTAGAGCGTTTTGTCACTCGATTAATGTCACGCGGTGTGGAACAGTCAGAGAAGTTTACTCACGCAGTTTGATTCCGACGAGTTACTGTCCGATGAAGTTAGCAGACGACATTGTTCGTACAATGCCGTGAAGCAATTAACCGCGTCACGAGCAGCCGACGCCTGCGTCCAACAATTAACAACGTGTTGTTTTTCATTCTGCACTATGATGTTTCGACTGCAGATAGATTAATATATGATGTTTTAACTGCAGACAGATTAATATCTATTTGAAATGCAACCACAACGGTTGAAGTGACACAAAACGATATATAGCAACTACACTAAACCACAGTCTATAGCAACAACAATGTCCAAATTTAATACCAAAACAAACACACAAGAACTAAGACTATGGATCACAGAAATAACTTATTAAATTCTCGACTAGAAATGCAGCAATCCCAAGAATCCATGACACTTCTACCAGCAGGTATAATGATCACGTGACGTGACGTCACTGGCGTTTGTTGTAATAATGTTTTTTGCTAAAAATTAACAGTAGTCTAGAATGCTAAGTTACTTCCACCGTGCTGTTAGTCAGCGGTTAAAATATTAGAATTATTTTGATGTTTGGTCAATTTATCGGTGGTTAACCTAGATAGTTTTTAGCTGTGAATCTGCAAATCATGCCTTGAATATATAAAGTTCTCGTTCTTCAGTCTCTTAGCGTTTCGAGGCTGGGGTTAACAGTACGACGAGCGTTTCGTCCCATTCTGGGGTACAAACCCAAATTGTGGTTCACATGCCTACTGCGCAAGCAATTTAATAATCGTGGAAAAACATATTTGGTAGAAATACTACAAAATATTATGCATTGCATAATATTGCATCTTTAATATTATTTCTGACAGGCTTGCAAAGCACAGAGTATTTTAATTTTCAGTTTAAATTAAGTATATTTTACGTGTAAAATATGCAGTAGCTTAATGCACATTACAGGCTCAATTTGAAATCACAATAAATAAAATGTTAAATAAACTAATTATATAAACAAAAACTAACGCATCCAACTAGAATGTCATAATACTGGTGGAGGTATAAAGATGCCATTACGGTATTTGGCGTAGCTGAGTGATCATGATGGTCAAGGTTGTGACGTAGAAGGTCAACGTTGCAGTAGTCAAGTTTATCCAGCAGGTCAACGACGTCAGTCACGCATGTCATGTCTGACATTTGACGACCTTGAAACAATTGTTCCACCTCCCTGCACCAAGATGACACCTAACACCACACACAGACACCGGCTTAACATGCACTTCCACGACAACGTGGCTTAGCCACAGCCGAAAACTAGAAAAACTGTCCTCGATCAAGGATCGAGGTCAGACCGACCGCGTTACTGCCCATGCGCGCTGGACATTGACCTTTGACCTCGACAAATGACTTTGACTTTCAATACCAGGCGAGCTATGGTCATGACTCACACAAACACACACAAATTCAAACGTCAGTCGGTTCAAAAGATAGAGTGGAAACTAGCGGACGGACAGACGGACGCTACAGATTGCTTTACCTTCCCAGAAAAGGCGGTCGGTAATAATAAATTATTCGTATTTTTCTCACTTCTTTTCTTCACTGTCTTCTACAGCAGTATCATCTTTTTCTCCAAACTTTTCATGGCGCTCAGAGTGTGCTGATGAGCCGTTAAGAAACTACTTACCCACTAACCCATCCACTCAATCAGTAGTGTTGTGAAGGGTTCTGAAAGCACTACGTACGTGCCGAATAGCGTTCCACAGCCTCTGTGCGCTGTGGAGTCGACTCCATCTGTTGTTGAAGTGAGTCGTGAACTCGGCACAGAGTCGTTCCAGTTCGGCACACTTGGGTTGTACGCAGTCCACGGCATACTGACCGCAGCCAGTCAGTGCTTGACCACTCGTGCGCAGTTGTACGGCTCTCTCCATGTCATTCTGTCACATTATATACGGTGACGCAACAAAATGGGTCGTCGTCGTTTGCTACTGTGAATCAAAACGGTGTCTATTTTACAGCGCTGGCGTACTGGCTCGGTCCTCCTCAGAAGGCACTGCGATATGTTATGTACTTCCGGTTTTGTGGATGACATCAGGTTTCCGTATAATGGAGTGTATAGGACAGAATCAAAAGGTGACGCGTTCGTTTCGTACAGTTTGCAGCATCAGTTGGACGCTGGACAACGTTGTGTGATAAAGATCATCATGCAGGTGGCGGCACCACGGGCGAAGTCTGCCGTCTCCAACTGCATCTTATTAGTGGTCCGCCTACACATAGCGTAGGATGGCAGTATTGTTTTGCTCTCTGGTGTCTGTCGTCTATCGTCGTCTGTAACACTCCACGGCGGACCTGCAGGCGGCTTCACCCGCGCAGGCCAGGCGATGAAGTCATAATCATAATCATATGCATATTTATTTAGCGCCATTACGCGGAGGCTGCAGAAACGCCGCCTTCAGTCTAATTATAGCTCCACGGTAACACTACACGGCGGGCCAGTAGTGTAACGTCGTCCCGTCAGGGCGACACCTTGTTCTATTTGCAGTGTATGCATTACACTGTTTGCTAAAATGACCTACATTGCAATCTTCATTTCTTCCACAGTTACAAAGTCTATCTTGATGAAATTTTGCACACAGTATCCCGATACATGTGGCTATTAGGCCAAAATGACAAGTAACTACGTGCATAATTTCCGACGTCACTCCTGAGAACACGTATTAACAACATCTACGTTGTATTCCTCTCAGAGAATTGTGTGGCTCTGAAAACAACTGGTTTAGCAAACACAACTGACGGCGGATAGATGATGAAGCTGATTCAACGCTGCCAACGTCTTGTCAACCTCTGCCGCTGAATCCGGCTCGTCCGTTTCCATGACAACCAGGTGTCGCCGGTGCTCATCAGTGATCACCTGTAGCTGGCAATGCCAAACAACAACATTAGTTGGACAACAACAGTACGCTAACTACAATAAGCCAGCACTCACAAGAGTGCAAAAACTCACGCCGGCATTGTTTTTCGTGCCTTGAAACGTTGACCTTTGGACTCCAAAATTAATTGGTTTCCAGTACTCATGGTGGAACATTTGTATGTCAATTTTGGTAATCCTAGTTGCATCGATTTTTGAGATATCGTCCGGATAAACAGACAGACAGACAAACAGACAAACGCCAGTGAAAACCCTACCCATACAACGACAATCGGCGAGGGTAATTATCCTACAGAAGCTAGATAATTAGCAAACTTACTAAGTATGAGAGTGTATAGAGTGTAATTAACAAATGAAGTAAATCTGCTAAATTAATTTGTCAACAAATATAGCCTAAATTTAATATGTCGTCTTATAAGCAAATAATTACTGCCACGAGTTAGGGCCTAATCAATTAATCAGTTATTTCAAATTATTTTGCTTATTTGGTCAAAACAATTAACTGGATTCCTGTGAAAGTACGTAACTAGTTAACTTTAGCTGTCTAACTAAATAAACAAAATGTCGCTCTAACGGGACGTAACACTACTGGCCCGCCGTCGCGTGCTGCCCAATGGTGAGTTACGTTGAATATGCGCCGCCATGGAGTGTTACAGACGACGACAGACGACGCCAGACGCTAGAGAGCATCACTAGTCTGGTCCTCCTACACTATGTGTAGGCGGGCCAGTAATGATTACATTCTACACCAAGGCTTGAGTAGATCGGCACCTTCTGTCGGACGCTGTGTATTAAAAGGCGGTAGAGAAAACAAAGTCAACGATACGCTGTGTATTCAGTAGCTTAAACGTGCTCGACATCACAACTATTTGTCAGCTATCAATTGCGATAAACAAACAAACGATAAACGTTAAATGCCCACTGCATTGGATTCCACTGAGCGTCATCAGAAAGGCGGAGTATTTAAACGTACTTGTTTGAACTGCTCTTCGAAGTGCCTCAGCTGAAGACACTGTTCCAGCCTCTGCCTGTGACTCATCCAGAATGTGTCAAAGTTTCCCGCCGTTTCGTCGAGTTGCAGCAGCAGCCTAGCAACGAAACCAATCCATCCATCATTGTAACCGTAACAGCCGTTTCAGCCTTTCTCAGCAGTGGTCGAAGTTCGAACTAAGAAAAAAAAGTAGTGGGGGACGACACCGAGGCGCTAGCATTAACCTTTTCTTAAGCATACTGATTCAATTTTATTTACATAATGTTGACAAATGTTCACCAGTTAACTTGGCACATTGGGACATCATGCCCTACATGCCTACAACATGGCGATTGTATCGTGACCATAGACTACTGTGACGTCACTTCACCCGATGTATAGTTTTAGTTTACTTGAGTAGTGAAACCGATACAATTTCTGCTACCCGTACTGAATTACGATTAAAAAACAAAACGTGTTGTATAAGTATGCTTAGTATGTAACAGTCGTGTGACCTTTCGACCGCCATCACTTGCGTCGCGCCAGAGACCGGGAGCAGCTGCGTTGCCATGACGACGTTGACGTCGTCATGGAGACGATGCTGCTGTATGGCGGTGGTCTTGAAGCAGACGAGCAGCTGTTTTCCGTGGTCGATGACTGTCTCAAGGTCCCGCTTCAGTTCACGTCTAGCTGCGTCATGCTCGACCATTAGCATCTCCGTCTGAGTGACGTCATTGGGAAACTGCGTGTCCTCCAGTCTTCCACACAGCTGTCGCAGGCGAGTCGCCACTTCGCTTGCTCGACCGGAAAATTTCTCCAGCGCCTACACAGAAAACTCCTAATCTATAAAGGCACGTAACGACGGCAAATGTATGAATGCCCCCTTCACGAGAAGTAATTTAGCCCACCCAGCACGGCGTGAGAACGAGCTATATTATATTCTGCCGACGTTATTTTCGTCTTCTTTTTTGATGGTCCCCTGGAGATCCGTTATCTCAAAATGTACAGGACCTGTCTTCATCAGGTTTTTAGGATAGGTACATATATGGGTGGGCAAGAGCACGATCAAATTGGCCTTCTTTTGCGGTCGCTCAAGGGAAGTCTCTATGGTACCCCACTTATATTATGTACGCTGGCATTCCACAACAGACAGAAGAAACGCAAAAAAGGATGCACAAGTTGACACCGCCCATTATTCCTCCACATCTGGTAAAAATTGGGTGAACTTTGGTCCAGTAACCCCTGAGCTTTCCAGGCGCGTTTGTGCCGGGCGGGCTACACGCTGGGCTTTGCGGCACATTTCTAGTTTTCAGCATTCTAGCTCGGATATAGACTACACTGACGGTAGACATTCGCTGGATGGCACATGTAGGTTTAGACTCGATTGAATGTTTTCTGATTTTTACTTGGTTTCGTGCGGTAGAGTGTAGACTAATTAGGCTAGTTGGCCGTCACTCAGCTTTTGGGTGAAATTACTCCTACCGCAAAACATTTCGATTAGATACGTGTCAGTATGTCTGTTTATCTGTATGTCTGTCCACTTATATATATATATATATATATATGAAAAACCACATGACCAAATTTCACGAAATTTTTCGCACATGTTACTTGTATCCGTGGCTGGTCCTCCTCTGGCGACAGTTATGTAATTCCGGTTTTTTGGTTGACGTCGTTTTACATAATGGAGCTAATGGGCCAAAATCAAGCACAACGTGGTTTTGTCTAGTTAGCCAGGTGGCGAAAGTTAGGGTGGGCAAAGTTTCTGTGTATGATTGCAGGCTTGTTGTGTGTTTTGTCATCCCACACATAGTCGATTAGAGCCTGCGCGAAATGGAAATTAGTGGCGTACCCAAAATGACCGCCCAACACGACTGAGTCGATCTATAGCGATTTGTCGTCGTTTCACACATCACATAACGAGAAGAGGCCAGCACTCACAGAGTGCAAAGACCCACGACGGCAATGTATTTTGTGACTCCTCGACCTTGACCTTTAACCTTTGACTTCAAAATAAACGGGTTTCCAGGACTCACCGTGGTACATTTCTGCGTCAAGTTTGGTGATCATATAGCTGCGCCGGTTTTTTGAGATATCGCGTGAAAAACCAGACAGACAGACGTAGGCCTACAGATCTTAAGACCCTACGGCCGAGAATGCCTTCGGCGTGGGCAAAGAGAACTGATAGAGACGAAAGCTCTCACCGCTCTGTGCTGAATCCATTGCTGATGATCATACTGCAGAACGCCGCCAAGGTCCGCAGTCAACTGAGCACCGTCAACATGTTCATGAAGTTCATCCACGTTGTTCAGCAGCAGAATCTACTTCGCATCAACATGTGAGTAAGTAAGTAAGAATATTTGTACACGGCACAAAAAACAACAGTCACTATGCGCTGCATAGTGACTGTGGGCGTGAGGTGGGCGTGGCTTCAGCTACTCTGGACCAGCGGCATAAAATTCCCGTAATTTCACCACCACATCTTCGTACAATTACTGACACTAATGCCTTTAAACGACACTTAAAATCATTTTTGTTTACATAGTCTTTCTCATAGTGTTGTTAGCGCTCCTGGACAAGTTGTATATAGCGGCGCTATACAAATTACTGATTGTATTGTATTGTATTGTATCGTATGGATCATACAATAGTGACTGACAACCCCGCCAGATGGCGCGGCGCGTACGTGCATCTCGCGATATTAATTCTTATAAATTCATAACGTTTAACAATGTGTGAACTATAATCATGCAATGATGGACTATAATGACAGTTAATTTTTGTAATAGCTTATAGTGTTGTACTGCGCCGCATTACGCACTATTGTGCTGACGATCAGTAATTTCCATTGACTACCGATAAAGCGTTTGCATAATTTTAGTAAGTAGTTTTCACGCTAGGATGGGTCTAGTGAGACCAGAATCCTTAAGAATGTGTAAAAACGGCATTAATGACAAGGGACAATACCTTACCTGCATTAATGAAAATCTTTGGTGTATATTTAAGTAGCAACGTGGATTTTATAGACCTATGTTTGATGACTGGTTAAAAGACATTCACACTATAGGCCCTATAATTGATCAAAGACGTTATCACTTGTTGTCCAAGCTGCAGGACTCTCATTTTTCATCAGTAGTAGGCTTTTAGTTTTATTCTATGACGTGTTGTGGAGGGGTTCCCCTGGGACTTGTGTTCTTCTGTACGCACCTGCAGTTTATTTGTGTCCTTTCTTTTTTACCGTTTCTGTGTTCTGCCTGACGTCTGTTGCTGCTTCAGGAGGAAATAGTCTATTATTTTACTGACATGAGTAGGCCGTGTGAGAGACACTACAGAAAGCAGATTGGCGCAAACACGCTGTAAATACAAAAATTGTGCAAAAATTAAGAGTGGGTTGTCAACGATGCACTTGACGTTTACATCACCAGAATTCTGAGACGCTTCTAAAGTATTCTTAGGCTTCAACTTCTGGGGGCTTTGCCCCCAGACCCTCAAGCGGGGGCTCTGCCCCTGCACACCCGCTGGGGGCATAGCCCCCAGACCCTCTGTGTGGGGGAGGGTCCACACCCCCGGTGCCCCCCTTCTATCAATTCCTAGATCCGCCACTGAAGAATTTTATCTCCTGTCTTGAAAAATGAAAATGCTAACTTAGTCTTCTGAGCGTAATATTTTTCTGTCTTGTCTGTGAATTCTGTAATCCTATAGGCCTATGTGCCAACTCACAAGTACTTTGCAACAAACTTTCAAATCCAACACATATTCATATCGGCCTAAATGTAAAAAAACTTCAGTTTATACACAATGTTAACGGCGACGGGTCGAAGACCGCAATCTGCAATCAGTAATTTGTATAGCGGCGCTATACAAATTACTGATTGTATTATATATTGTATTGTATTGTATTGTATTGTGTTGGCGCCACCAGAAGGCGCCACTTTGATCCGTTCAATATTTTTATGGTTGAACTATTGTCCGTTCATAATTGCTCGCGTAATACTTATCTGACTCTGCAAAGTGCAGCGTTAGCGCGACAGTGCTATGTACTGTAATCTGTACATTTCTAGGCCGCATCGCAGCGATAGCGACCTACTGCTACACACTTGAGTAACGTGGTCAGTCTGTCTGTCTGTCTGTCACGTTTACGTTATTATGAATGCTGTAATGCACCTATGTCCATGTTTGTAATAGGCGCACTAGAAATGCACATATGATGATGATGATGATGATGATGATGATGGTGATGATGGTGATGATGGTGATGATGATGATGATGGTGATGATGGTGATGATGGTGATGGTGATGATGGTGAACGACGATTATCCCTTCGAGAACGGATGAATCGATCGAGATGCCATTTGGGGCTGACTCATGTGGGCCCAAGGAAGCATGTATTAGATGGGGTCAAGGTTAGACGAATCCATTCACCGACACAAGGGGTGGCAAGACAGCAATGCAGCCTCTTGTCAAAATTATTTGACCACTTGTTAATAATAACAAAGAAAATTCATACTTATGATATACAGGTCTCTAGCTCAGTGCTTTTGCACAGTACTTTGACTATCTACACGCCGGAACAGTAGTCATCCACCGTTCTTGTTTTTATCTTCTGATTTATACAACTTATGGGAGGCTTTTATAAAAAAATAATAATAACAATAGCAAAGCCCAGATGTACTATTTTCATCATCAGCTATAAAAAGATACTTCAGCTAAATAGTGTCGTCCAAGGCGCATGTTACATCACCTCTTTAAGAAATCATGCCAACAGATCTCAGCTGTTGTAGAGAAACCGCGCGACATGCAGTGCTATATAAAAATAGCATATTATACTAACCATGACATTATATCCGGTTTGTAGAGAAACTGCCCAAAATGATATAGCCTCTCCTGAAATTGAGCTATTAAGGACTTCTAGAGCCATATTTGGCCCCCAAATGCAGTGTAATTATTATACATGTTTAAGTAACTGTAACTAAAATATACAGTAAACAAAATAACAATAGCATAATGCAAAAAACAATGACTGAATAGTGAAATAAAATTACGCAGTTAATATTAATGCACTGTAAGTTAAATTGCTACTGTTAATTAGCAATCAAATACGTTATGTAATTTTCGTAAGTAGAGCATGTCTATCCTAATTTGTAGCATGTCCAAATGGCTGTAATATCGTACAGGAATCTGTACACCACCTCTGTTACTGCCTTCCATCGTGTGTTGTATGGCATATTATTAAATGCACGTGTCCATGCTGCAAACACAGTTGCTACTGGCACCCCAAATAATGACTGAAAAGGTAACTGTAAATGTAGCTGAAAAATTGCAATTGTAACTGTAACTGAGAAGCCAAAACTTAAATCACACTACCATACCCAAATGTAATCCCGTAGCCATATACTTATGCAGATTTGTATAAATTACGCAAAAAATACAACCAGCAAGACCCTAGTGCCAACACGTAGCCTGCAATAGAGAACGCTCACATGCCTTCGTTCTGAAATCTTCACTGAGAAACTTGAGTCCGACATCAGCAAAAGCTTTCTGAAGAAAACTCGACGGACGAAGCACGAACACTTTGTGTAGCAGCGCTGGAAAATATCCCTACAACGTCACCGACCACCTATCAAAATATCCCTAAAGCGTCACCGATTATTAGACAGTATTGCTACACACAACGACGCAGTTTACCTATACTCCTGAGAAGTATGACTGACCGTTTTACCTTTATTACGAAATTCAGGATCATCAACATACCGATACTGCACATACAGCGATGTATTCACTATGTGTGACGTGCTGTCGATAACAATCATCACTTTGAGTTCACAGCTGCCGAGCGAGGACCTCAACTCTCGTGCTAGTTACTAATTAC
>Ga0209780_1005500_pt1 | contig 10016 bp, 5 predicted proteins | sample WorMetexBAHAMAS2_FD_187384 | JGI IMG/M metagenome (GOLD analysis project Ga0209780, IMG submission 187384) | Marine gutless worms symbiont microbial communities from Max Planck institute for Marine Microbiology, Germany - Inanidrilus exumae... | ecosystem: Host-associated > Annelida > Digestive... | reverse complement strand
GCTGTGCACGGTCCCATGGTCTGGAACTCTTTGCCTGACGACCTCCGCGCACAGCAGGACTATGTCCCTTTTAAACAGGGCCTGAAAACCTGGCTGTTCTCTAGATACTAGCGTGCACAGCTCATTAGAGACTTTTGTGACGATGCGCTATATAAATCTACATTTACCATTACCATAGCTAACCACCGCTGTGGAGGTGAAAGTTCGGTGGTCGTAACAACACTAATTATGTATAAACTGCTGTTTTTATGTTTGTCTGCGTACCTGTGACGGTGTTTGTCTGTGTGATGGCAGGTAAGTCGTCATCCAGTGATAGTAACATTGCCGTTACGTCCAGTGTCCATCCTGACAAGTTTCAGTCGTGGTCATCGTTGTTTCTCAGCACATCTCATCACAACATTTTGTCGTTGTCATCGTCGACATCAGAGCTGCCGCGCGAACACAGTTTACCCGTACATGCCGATGTCAGTCGACCGTTCAAACCTGTCGGCCACAATCCAGCATGGTCAGCGGTGGAAAGTTCTCAGCAGAAACGTCCATCTCGTACTGTTTCCTCCGAATATCCACTGCCTCCTCCTACATGCATTTCAGCAAGCACATCTCCACTGTCCTCGACCAAATGTCCGCCTCACACAGGTTCCTCAGAATGTCTGTTACTTTCTGAGCAGACGTCAGAGGAGAGTTGGCAGCAGATGTCTCTTTTATCAGAGGATCCACTGACATCAATGATGCACAGCTCGTCTGATGAGGAGGACCCCGCTGTACCATCACGTGCTGTTCACAATCCTAAATTGCAGTCTGCTGATGAAAGAGATGCAGTTATCTGTTGCCATCCTGCAGCAGCATCAGCATCAAAACCTAAGTTAAGGGCTGCTGCTGAAATATCCATGGCGCTGTCAGCATCCGATGCTCTGCCAGAGTCAAAGAGTGACAGTGATCTTGGATATAGAAATCCTTCTTCACCGCAATGTTATCTTGCTCCCACGACCAAGATATCTATGGCTTTAACGGAACGTACTTCAAAGATTGGTCGCCGACTTTCAACAATGCTGCATAACAGCAGACTGCATCAGCATTCATCGTCTGCTGCTGGTATGATGCTCCTGTTTGTACATTGCACAGTTGAGCAGCTGAGACTTATTTGTAATGCTCCTTGCACCGGGACTTAATTCTGCCATCCTTGTGCATTTTTCTTACTAAGTTGATCTTAAGTTTTGCATAAGTTCATCCTAAGTTTTTCTTAAGATTTTCATAAGTCATACTTTATCCTAAGTGTGTCCTAAGATATTTTGTAAATCGGGCCCCAGTGGCATCTAGATAGACAGCTGACGTGCTCTTGTCTAGTGCATAATCAGTTAGGCATCTTCTGTTGCAATGATTGTAATCACAGTGTTAACATCATTAACATGGGGAGTTTTTACATGCTACATGTTACATTTTCCACCAGTTGCATGAGTTCATTTTGTGGCATGATGCTACAGTACAAAGTGGTAGTTGTGTGCTTCTGTGTGATAGCTTGTGTCCTGAAGCTGATGTTAGGTGCAGGTATCGTGGTCTAGTGTCACCATGACCGATTATGGATTCGGCAGCTGTGTTATCTTGAGAGCCACTGCCAACAACAGGGTATAGGTCCACTGCCTTCCACTCTGCATTGGATGGAAAAATATTTGGGGCAGAGTAATTGTAATAAATGGTGACAGTGTGTGGGGACTATAGCAACGTATCCCCGCGTGGGGTTGGGGTTCCCCCTTTCTTCCCTTTCCGACCTTGTACATTCACTTCCTCATCTTTTGCTCTTTTTAATTTTTCTTTTTTCCTTTTCTTATTTACTTTCCCGATTTTCATCCTGTGTCCATTCCTTCCCTTTTTACCAGAATAGTCCCACTTTTTTCCAGGCTGGAGGTCGTAGGAGGCGACCGAACCTGGGTTTAGTGTGTTCCGTTCATTTTGTGTTATCTGTATTGCTTATTTAAGATTTATTGTGGTGTTTTGTTGTATTTTATAATTTTGGTTTAGTTTAGTCTTGCGGTGCGAAGTTGTCTTTCCTAGTTGTAGGCACTAGCGTAATTATTTAAATGAGCCTCTCGATCCCTTTCCCTTTTAGGGTGGCTGCTGAACAAAAAGGCGGCCAGGGTTGAGATTTATATATCGCTGGCCTTCCTTCACTGGGTAAGTAGTATATAAGTGCATAAGTAGATAAAAAGATATGCTTACATAAAATGACCAGACAATGCTAAAATAGAGGTAATTAAAAACTGAAGTGACTTTAAATGATAGGGATAGCTCTCCACCCATGACTTTTTATCTCTGATATAGCCATATTTGTGCTGAAAGCGGACGTTAAATTCCAACTAACTAACTAACTGTAGCAACGTACATGTTGGTTGATTTGGTCTGAGGGTCAGTGGACACCTAGGTATGCAGATTATTTATTATCCTCATCATCATTGTCATCACAGCCGTGATGCTGAGTGTGGTGAGATGTCCCAAGACGGTCGCTTGATCTCATGCATGTCAGAGTAGTGTCATGTGGATCGTGCACCTTTCGTATTGTTGTGACTGTTGAATGCCGTGCAGATCTATCACTGATGTTGTTTGTGGTGTTGACAGAGTCGCAGCTGCGGAGTGTGAGCAACTGTCGTGCTTCTGGTCTGTCAAAACTGAAACGCAGCTCAACGCAGTCCAAGTCTCAGCCGGACAACAAACAGACAGACATTTCTGCCTACTTCCATAACTCTTTCGCTTTCCAAAAACGGTATTTGTATTTTATGTTTTTGTGACCAGGATTGTGAACATTGATATTGTTGGTTTCTGTGCAGCTTCATGATTTGGTTCAGTGTTAATATAGTTTTAATGATCCACAGAGGTTGTCTGCTGGAACATCTGGAGGAGAAATACCCAGCCAACACAGGTTTACCTGCAGAAATGGCCGTTAAATGGAAATGGTAGTATTAGTTAGCCAGCACGGCATCGCGATGCCAAAGGGCTTATATTTTACTGCTTTGGTTTTTTCTTTTTTTGATTCCTAATCTCTGCGGTCACTGAACGTATCTCAACCAAACTTTGACACATGTTCACTTATGACTGCTATTCGAAAAAATTTGGTCCGAACACCCCGGGCGTTTACCCCCTATGGGCTGGGGGGCAAAAAAACGCTTTTTGGGGTCGACTTTGAACTCTGACCGAACATATATCTGCAACAATCGAAAAGAAACTTGTCAATGTACAGGGGCTCTCCTACATGCCCCCAACTTTGGTGAACTATATCTGTGTGAGCTGATTGATAAAAATGTTCACAGTATTGTTATGATACTGCCTTCTGTAGTAACATTGCATATAATTTTTAATTTAACTGCATTTTTACCTAGTATGCATGTCCAACTAATATGCGAAAAGAGTGTCCTTGTATTGAAGTGGCTATCACGTTACTGAGCAAACTATACTGGACTCTACAAGCTACCATGATAAAAAAGACCCCATTACAGCATGTATAATTCTTCTGTAACAAGTATATATTTCAGGTGATGCTTGCAGCATTTATTAAGGATGTGTCTAGTGACAACTTAACAAAATGTTTTCATCATATGCTCAGTGTCAAGCACAGTACAGGCTCCGGGGCAGTAATGCACCCTGACTCATTTGCTGATTTTGGCACTATATAAATTGTTTGTTTGTTTGTTTAACTTCCTTCCGTCCTTCCTTCCTTATACTTTAGTCCTTACTTATTTATGTATTTTGTCTGTACCTATTTACTTCCTTACTGATTTGCTTCCTGACTTACCTACTCCTTCCAGAATAGACCCGTTCTGTTTCCAGGCCAGAGGTCGCAGGAGGGAGACCAAACCTGGCTTTAGTTCCTATCACACGACGCGATGCTAGCGCAGTATATGATGTCGTCATGTGTCTGTCTGTCAGACACAAACTGGCACTGTACCAAAACTGCTAAACGTAGGATCATGCAAACAACACCATATGATTGCCCAGGGACTCTAGTTTTTGGTTGCCAGAGATCTCGGCAAAACTCCCACAGGGTCACTCGCAACAGTGGCGCCAAATAGACGTGGGATAGGTTAAAAGCGGCAATTTTCAACTAATATCTCGCTATATCTCAGAAACTGTGCAAGATATGGACATAGTTATATGGAAGGCTTATAGGAACTAGTATGCGCTCCATCGAATAGTGTGATTTCCAATGACCTTGAGTGACCCAAGTAACAAGTATATATTTCAGGTGATGCTTGCAGCATTTATTAAGGATGTATCTAGTGACAACTTAAGAAAATGATCATGATGCCGTTTGGGATGATGAGTGGGCTTGGCTTGAGGAACATTGTGTTACGTTGGGGTGACGATCCCGTAAGTGGAAGGGCAGTTTTGGGGGAAACTTGCCAGACACGCCTAATACCCCTAATAATTGTGAATTAGACTGGTCCATCAGCAGCACACGATGGGGGCAGACACTTGACTGCAAGTGTTGGACGAGTCTTATCGGCCGCATATTGGGGGTGTACTTCTGGTTTTGTGGATGACATCGTGTTTTTCTTTAATGGGCCATGTAGCAGTATGCATTTTGCTGCAAAGGAACGATTTTGCTTAAATTTACTTATTTACTGCAAAGTCGGACAGAATTCAATTTCCTGTTATTAAATGGCATAATTTTGACTGACTGTTTCGAAATTACTCGCAAACTGAAGTAATAGAGAAACTAGGAAATTTGACGATTAATGGGAAGAATTACCGAAATGCACGTCGGCTGTTGTTAGTTATTGTTACTGCGGTAACGATGACCGTTGGTGGAGAAACAAATATACCACTGACTTTTATACATGGACCTAGGTAAGCGAAGTTGATTTAGCCTTTGTAGGACTTAGTATATAGAGTTACGGGACTTCACAGGCTGTGTGATTGCGCACTGTGGGCAAAGTCTGATATCTACAATTGCCTTGTATTCTATTTGCATTCAGCCGAATAGTAACTCCAGTTATTCTTATTCAGTGAAATAGTAATTCCCCCCCCTATTCAATAAATCCCTTAACAAAATATAAAATTTTCTTAAAACAATCACTATTAAAATAACCGTGTACCACTAACGCATTTCCATTGGTTTTCTTTCTCTTGGTTTGGAAGAGACCCTTGATGGTGTGTAAAATGTTAATTTGCAATACATACATACATAGGAGTTTTTTGTATAGCTTCTGTCACCCAGTTTGCTGCCAATGAGCTGCCAAATAAGACAGTCTGCCAATCTGTCCTCTGACGTCAAAATGGCTTCAGGCTTAAGTTGTGGCATATGGCGGACATTTTGAACACCAGTAGTTGAACGTAAGGACAGTCATGTAAACATCGAATATGAAATATTTGCAAGTCATATTTGATCTGTTGAATCATTGAATGATATCTGTTGAATGTGATCATTTCGAACGACCTTGAATGCCCAAATGACATTTTGCAACCAATTCTTGGTTTAGGAATGGGTGAAGTTAGGGATTTTAAATTTGGCACAGAAATTGACTTGTTGCAGTCAAGTACTGATGATGAAAAGGCCGTTGTCATTTATGTGACTTTTCTTTACACTGTCTCAGAAAAAAATACATTTGACTTTTGATCGTAACTTCGGCATATGTAGATCGATTTTTAAAGTTCATTCATTGTTAGATTTCCAAAGAAACTCTGTGTAACTATTGCAGGGTCTTCCACCTCATCTTATTTCTGTTGCTACACTACCTTGCAAAAGTCAAAAATTTAAAATTACGGCTGACCTTTTTCTCATGCCATCATAATTAATCAGTTTTACTTGAAACTTAACAAATTGTTCCAAATTTAGATGATAAATGCTACAAAAATATAACAGTGATGATGTACTTAATTTTGTGCAAAATATGAAGAACAGAATGCAGATAACACAAGAATGTTAGGAATATGATTTGACGACAAACTCCATAAGTCTATGCAACAAACGACTTGTAGATGTTTACGCCAATCACTAGTACAGGCTTCATAAATGACTGTCTGCCGCATGCCTACGTTACAGGTAAATCATCCAGAGTTCAGTGACATCAAGGATCCTCTTCTGAGCACTGCTGCATTGTTTACAGACCTGAGCCACTAAGGTGGCGTCATATCTTGCAAGATGAATTATGAGGTGTCACACGCAATATACCATTGAAATTGGCAGCAATTCTAACTTTCAAGTTTCATAATGTAATGTTGAAACATACCTAAGCTGAGGTGGAGAATCTTGATTATGTGTGTGTACGAAATTTTCTCAGGAATGTGACAGTGAAAGAATTTTATAAATCGGTATACACTTGCCGAAGTATGAAATTTTTAAATACCCATATATTTTTGGAATGGATAACCAACGTAAGCGCTTGTAAGCTGATGACAAAAGTCACTCTTTGTGATGCAGTAATTCGGCGACAGCTGCGATTCTTGTTTGTCATTTTACATTGATGATTTATTACAGTTGAACTTCATTCATTATTTCTTATTTGTTCTCTTCGTAGCTTTGAGTTGACTTTGTCGGATGGTGAAATGTTCCACTTATCCCCCCCAAAGCTCATCAGCAACAAATCGAGGATCAAAGCCACAGGAGCAGCTGCCCCCGGTTCACATGAAAAATGTCCTTTAAATGGTGGCGGTGGTGTGTAGTTGGTTAATTTGTTATTTGTTGTGAGTTCATTTGTTTCACTCCATTAACATGTGTACATCGGTGTTATTTGTGTTGTAGGTCGTCAGCAGGTCAAGGGTCAGGGTGATGTGATCAATACTTGATGTGACATCGATCTCGACTCGTCACCGCCTGTGTTTGACTCTGTGATACATACTCTACTTCTGTCTGTGCTGCTGTTTTGTAGCACATCTGACATGCTGCTGCATACGGGAAGCCCGTTGATGTTTTTTATTATTTTTTTGAGGACATTTAGTGTAATTTTACAGATGGTATGTTCATGAAATACTTAGGAAAGTTAATTTTTACTGTATGACGAAAAACGATTATATTTCCCCTGACCCTACATACTCCAAACCACCTCATTTTCTGCCTTTTATATCTTGTTTCGTATCTTTGTAATCTGATCTCAGCGAAATTCCAACAGGGTTACTCTAATGGCGGCGCCAAATAAAGTTGGAGTAAGTTAAAATGAGCAATTTTCGATAATACTGGTACCTTGCTATATCGCAGAAACGGTGCAAGTTAGGGAAATAGTTGCCGTGCAAGGCTAGTAGGAGATCATGCACGCTGTATTGAATGGTGCCATTTCCAGTGACCTCGAGTTACACCTTACGACCCCAAACCACACCATTTTCCACATTTTGAACTGCCTTTCATACTCAAGTAATGGGTGAAGATAGAGACTTTAAAATCGATATGTAGATTTATCATAGCACACGGATGACAAATCAATCCGGAAAGTTTGTTTAATTTTTGGAAAATAAGCGATAATAGCTGGAAAATGGTACAAGATTGCCTCAATTTCTATTAAATTTGAATAGCAAGTCATATTAGCTCTATCGAATGGTTATGTTGCCTATGACCTTACCGGGGCCCCCTGCATGTTAAACCACCTCAGTTTCTACATTTTGCATTGCTTTATGTATCTTCGTAATTGCCGATTGCAAAGACTACAAATTTGATGTAAAGGCTGAATGTGCAATTAGTCACAGCCTACAGACGACAAACTGTTCCTGATAGGGGCGTGGTTATGTCATGTGACCCATTACAATATTTTGGGGGCTACAATCATATTACTGGTACGGCTAAACCTAAAGTCTAATTTCGTACAGGAGTAGGCTATATCAATTCTAACAACAGGATAACATATCACCACCAAAAGGGGCGTGGTTATGGACGTGACTTGTAAAATTTTGCCCTTTGTCGTGATAAAACGCGCCGCGCGGGTTTGTCAGCGAGAGCTGAGCTACTTGTTTATTGGTAAAGTTTGTGAAGGGCACATTCCTATTACGAAGTTGTGGAGTTGCAAAACAATTATGATATTGTTGGATAGGGGAAGGTTTGTAGTTACACGCTGGCATTCAACTTTGTCTCTGTGCCGCTAGGAGGCGTCACACAGTTCTAATCGTGAAGAAATATGTTAATGTCGATCATAAGCAACAACTAAATAACTGCAGAACTATAACTATTAACCCTAACCTTACAGCTAATCATAACCGTAGATTTGCGTTTACACGTGAAACACCGTAAACTAAAAGCTGGCGTACAAGTAAGTTAAATTTTAAGGGCTGTGCCGGGGTGGGCCAGACAAATTTTTCAGGCACACTTTCATAGCGATTAGCGGCATGGATGAATAATGTCATTGGCGTGCATTCAGCTGCATTCAGTTTGTCGTCTGTAGGCTTAGATCGCACGCCTCGATCGCATACCCGCGTTAGCCACGTATCAACCGGACCACCTTTCGACGTCTTGACGCCTTGTGGGTGACATACGCGGCAGTCTTTCTTTTTTGCCGATCATTTCTTGCATGTCCCTTCGTAATTCCTCATTGTAGGGGAAGTGTTCGCAATTCGCATCCAGTCAGCCTACCTTGGCAACGCTGTCGAGACCAGTTGATGGAGATGTGGCCAAGCAAGGCCCAATATAGGTATGGATTGTTGGGGAAATGTCGAGTGTAGCTATTTAGTGGCCGATTTACTGAATTGCTGCAATAAAAATGCATTTGAGTGACTTGGTGACACTGACGCAATGCAAAGCGCTTGACTTGACTTATGGCCTTGGCATCGATGACTTAATTTGTCCTCGCGCTCCAGCAGCCCAAGTTGTGAACAGTGTTTCTCCATTTTGTCCCGTCCCAGCTGATACTAGATGCTTGAAGTATAGACATGTTCATGTTTTCACAGTCCTCACAAATGTTGTCGAGCTATTTCTTTTTTTGGACTTTCAGAATTTGTCTCGACCGATGTCGAGGCGCTTACATGTTCCGAAATGATGATAGGCCCACATTCAGCTGCATCCGGGGGTTATTAGACATAACATAGCACACATAATTACATATTCTCCATATGTTGGCATTTTTATTATTTGGTCAGCTATGTTATGTTAAGTACTTCATAGCGGCCTACCGTCTGTATTTCGACGTAGGAAGCTTAAATACTTTTAATCCTCCCGCATATGATAGATGCTTCAAAGATTTAGCAAACTATCTAAACTTGGCAGCAAACTACCTAAACTGTCTAGCATCGTTCAAAGGTAGAGATCGTACCGGAACTTTTACGTAAATAATGTGATGTGCTATTTTAAAGTTTTAAGGTAGAGATCATACCAGAACCGTTTCTGGTACTGTTCTGGCCAGGGGCTGCGGAAGGTAACGAAAAGTGGGGGGTTAAAGGAGGGCGCTTATGGCGAGCGCGGGAGCGCGAGCCTATAACGGGGGTCTGGGGGCGGAGCCCCCAGCGGGGTCCAGGGGCAGAGCCCTTGGTCAGGGGGGCGAAGCCCCCCTGAAGCTGAAAAGCTTTTTGCTTTTAGACGTCCATTGGAATCGGCAAATTTGCTCTTATTCTCCTTGTATTGCAGACTCAGTAAATCACTTTGGCACCAAGACGACTTGAAAGTCGACAAAGTCACCACCTCATAAGCTCGACTTGACTTGAAGTTTTCGTGACTTAAGTCGGCGACTTGCACCATGACTAGGCCTATCATAGTATAGGCCTATGCACGATTGCTTTTCAGCCTAACTTATAACTATAGGCGTACGGGCCGATTATTTAGGGGGGCTGAATCAATTTTGCCCGAAAAATCCGGGGCAATCTGGCATTTTTTCGGGCCGAAAAATTGCCAGATTGCCCGAAAAAATCATTTTGCTCGACCCTGGGGGGACTGCAGCCCCCCGGCTCATACGCCTTTGCTGATAACCGATAGTTTGATAATATGTTCTTGTTAGCAATGCTTGGCAATACTACCATGTTTGTCTTTTATCAATTTATAAGTGAAAATAATTTATATTATATATAATTTGAGCGTGATTTGCATGTGATTGCAAAAAATATTGCCCATGATAGGC
>Ga0209780_1005499_pt1 | contig 10017 bp, 8 predicted proteins | sample WorMetexBAHAMAS2_FD_187384 | JGI IMG/M metagenome (GOLD analysis project Ga0209780, IMG submission 187384) | Marine gutless worms symbiont microbial communities from Max Planck institute for Marine Microbiology, Germany - Inanidrilus exumae... | ecosystem: Host-associated > Annelida > Digestive... | reverse complement strand
GTTTGACCCCTTTGACCGTTCCGACCGTTAAAAATCTGAAATTTCAAAAATCCAAGATGGCGGCGGCCGCCATCTGGAAAAATTGAAAAATAGCCATATCTCGGCCGCGGTTTGACCGATTTTGACGAAATCTGGCACAGTGACGCAGTTTGGCCCTCGTGACTGTTTGGCCCATTACAGAGATCTAAAGAAATCCAAGATGCCGGCGGCCGGCATTCTAACAATTTAAATATTATGATATCTCTGCAACGGTTTGAACAACCCAGTGACTTTTCAGTATTCACTTAATATTTTTAAGCAATACATGTACATCAAGACATCAACAGAATAGAGGATACGGTATTCTGTTACTATGCGCATAGTGCAGTCATGGACTTATGACCTCGGCTATGGGGCAGATACCATGTTCCACAGAACGTATTTCTTGTTAGTAAAGTATTGAACATAAATTAAAGGACATCGGAGTAAGATGCTGTATGATGTGTTAAGGAGGATATGAACAGTTTCGTTGTTCTGTGAGGAGATTCACTTCTCTGCAGAAATGGCAAAGGAAATAAAGAGCACAATAGTCTCACGGTTTCAAGTGAAAAACAGCCAAACAAACTCGCATGTGTGACTATGAGTTAGAAACGTGAACGGAGTGCGTTACCGACGTCCAAGACGACCAGTAATCATCATCTTTGTCTGCAGGTTCCACCGTGTTACCGAAGCCAGCGTAGCGACCTCCCTGACTTGGCGGCAAATCACTGCACACACACACACACACACACACATAAATTAGAATTAATTAGAACTAGAAACTACACTTGTATAGCCCATGAAATAAAAACAATCGTCTCTAATGCGCTCAATGGAATGAATAGAAACGTCGTCTTTAGAGAGCATTTGAAGATGGCTATAGATGTCGATTTCCGCACATTTTCAGCAAGTAAGTTCCAGGCGTGAGGGCCGGCGTATGATAACGCGCGTCGGCCGTAGTTTGACATGCACACACTGTAATCAGTGACTGATAACGACATCAGTCAGTTTCCCTCAATCGTCTTACTCCAATAGTTGCGGAAGAGAGATAAGTGACACTACAGGTCGGATGCTCTTCCTGTCACTCAATTAACAGTGTTAAGCACTGAAAGAAATGCAAATCACTCGCCTAAATCACCAGCTGCACGTCGTCCATTCACCAGATTCCCAAGGAAATGCTGGCTCTCCCATGCCAAGCAGTGTGATTTAAGTTAACGGAAACGAATTCATTCTGCTAACGGATAGAATTTAATTCTGTTAATGATAGCGGAAACAGAGGACCTGCCCAAGTGGCAGAGTGGTTTTCTCCACCCTACACAACGCGCACATACACCGCACACACCTACCGATTCCCCTCCTCTCCCTGGGCTGGCGCATTGGACCGACATAAAGGTCTCAGCGCTGGGGTCCAGAGTAGGCTGGACCTCGGCCCGCAAAGAATGAACGAACAAACCGAAACAAAAAAAAAGGAAAAAAGAGAAAGAAACGGAAAAATTAACAACTGAAACTGAACAAATATAATTTCTATTTTCGTTGCAAATGGTCTTTACGATGAGATACCGTGTACACGACGTAGATGGATGCCCGCCTACAAATATACAGTAAATATTAAGGCATACATCGTAAAATTTTCAGTTTTGGGCCGAACTGCTCTGGTGGTGCAGTTCGTTTGCATTATACTGGCTATTACGCAGACTATAGCTACAGTGTGATTTAACTTGGAAACGGATTCATTCGGTTAACAAACAGAATTTAATAAACGATAACAGAAAAATGGAAAAAACAGAAACTGAAAATCGAGACTGATGACTAAAACTAAAACAATATCCACAACTTAAATCACACTGATGACAAGTCATGTGGAACTGAAGGCACAGACGGTGACCGCAGCAGCAATCAGACCATTCTCCGTGCACTCAGACAGTATGATATGAATGCTGTATGATCAATACTACGGCCACAATTACAGTTTCCAGCAAGTAAGTAAAATACTCGTTCACACACTATTAACTGGATCACTACTATTAACTGGTTGCCTTCTGCAAAATTAGTCCAACCACAGCACAGCAGAGAAACACGTTCACTTTCTAATGGCCATCTAGCTGGAGGTGGCCGTCCTATCAGCTCTCTTTGTAGGTGGGTCCTGGAAGAAATCTGACAGGTTTGTACAGACTGGACGGCCTTCAGGACACCAAAGCACTGACAAGAAGACACAACGTACGCGGGTCGTGCAGCGTTCTCCGCCTGACGACGACTGAAGAAGGTGTCGCGATGTGCCGCAACCTCATCACTGTCACCGACAAATACACAGCTGGTTTCAACAGCTGGACTGCTGTTTCTGAGCAGCTATTAACTTCACAATCGTCAGACGGAAAGTGAAGTCTCACAAAGAAGCACGCTCACAGATGAGTGGGAAAACTCGAGATGTATTCCGTAACGAAATGGTGGTTTCGTTTGCAGTTTCAACGTGCAGAATCGTCTGATTGTTCGTGTTTTGATAATAAATTATCTAAGTAACATCATCAACGGCAATAATGCTGCATTATTGTGCTTTAACCATCAAATTATCTTTCATACAATGTTCTAAATTCAGTCAACAAATGTGAAGGAAAACATTTTAACGCGGCCTGAATAAAAAAATAAAAAAACTGCTGTAAGGTTCCGTTCACAACAGCAAGCTGTAACAAATACACAGCCCGCATTGGGACAAGCTGTACAAATGAGAACATGATGACGATGATAATGATGACAGTGCAAGAGCAGCTGTCGTCAGACCGTGTGAAGCCAAAAGACTCTTCCAAGCTGCTGTTGGCTGCTGATGTGAAGCTGCGCGTGGACGTCATCTTTGCCGTGCCGTCTGGTGCAGCCGACTCACGACCAGACGACGAGTCCAGACGCGGAGAGCTGGAAGACGTAATCAGTCTCGCTGGCAGAGAGTGAGGAACGTAGTTACGAGCCGGAGACAACTCCGCCGACCACGACTTGCCCTGCACCTCCGTCGTTATCTAACCACCGGCAAATGTACTCTGTTTTTGCTCAACCAGTGTAGATTTCCACGTCGGGCTGATTCTCAACAAGCAAACTTTGGGATTCATGGAGCAGTGTGTACAGGTGACGAGCAGGTTCCTGTTTCATTTAGTGCACTGATGCTGTTGATAACAGGTAGAGCAGCAGCATTGGCGTAAATCTGGCTGGAATTCTGTGGGGGCATAAGGGCTGATTTAGAAGGCTTGGTGGTGGTTAGGGGTGGGATGTGGGGAGGAGTACCCCTCCCCACTTGGGGTAGGGACTGGGGAGGAAACTAGGCTGTCTCCCCAAAAAACGCCTCCACAGAAAAAAATTCTCACTTGAAATGACGTGTTTCTGCACATTCTGAGCGGTATTGTTGTCCGCATCATCGCCAGAAAAATGTTGTATTTTCTGCCTGAAGTGGGATTTGGTGAACATTGTTAAGATGTACTTTTGGAAAACAGTGAATACTCTGTTATAATAATGAGGTTGATAAGCCTTTTAATACACTACTGTACTGCATTGTACTGCACGCAATCTGGTGCTCAAAAGTGTGAAACGTTGACAAAATCTGGGGGGGACAACTTGCATTACCACATGCTCACTGAAAAATTCTGGGGGACTCGTCTGTCCCATCCCCCGTGATTTACGCCAATGGGCACCAGGCCAGTAAAGAACTTGCACCATTCATACTCAAAGTTTGTTTTGGAACAACAGGAGAAAAAAACTCAACTTAAGATGTATTGAAACAAAATCATACAACCATCTTTTAGTTCTAGATATTGATGGCACTGTAAACAAATAAATTACAATCACGATATTTATTGATTGTAAACAACTCGCAGTGAGAATAATTTGACATCATCAGTCATCAAAGTACACAAATATGTAACAGCTAGAGAATGACTGCCTGTGCTAGTAACAATTTTGCCCACTATTCTACCCCACTGAGTTACCAAATACATCTCCTCATCAGTCAAATTTGACTATCACATCTTCTCTGTATCGAACTGAAGAACTAAACATCAAGAAAATAGTACATTGTGCAAAGTAAACAAATGAAGTGTACGTAATGTATACAGTACAGATAAGAATGTACTATAGTGCTGAAGTGACAAGTGTGGACAGCACAATAGCCAACTAGATAACTGTATTGCGTGGGATGTCCACAATACAGTATTTGGCTCAAAGCACACCACAAAGTTACATCTTTACAGTTTGTCGCTGTTTAGACCTGTCGCTGTTTTTGATTTTGCCATTTTGGTATGTCACCTTTTTGACCCTACTTCGACGTCATCAGGCCATGCCCACTTAGACCGTCAACGTTACGACATGGCATGTGGTGTCACTCATGAACGGGCGTCGGATGTCGTAGATAATTTGGAGTAGGTTTCTTGTATGGAGTGTACAGGCCAAAGGAATGAGTCTGAATTGATTCCAACTGTGAAAATGGAAACCAAACATCCCGTAGAGGGATCATTTGGCAGTGAATTTCCATCGATAACGATAACAAAAATGGACTAATTTGAAAAACAAAAACTGAAAATTTATACAGATAACTTAACTGAAACTGAAAAAAATCCACAACTTAAATCACACTGCGGCATACACCCACAACAGTGATAAACTGAAAGAAATGACATACAGGTAAAATGAAATTTGTAGTTTCTAGCAACGACAATCATGAAAAGAATAGTCAATTTTGTGACACCTATGCTACACCTACCGTCATTATGACCTACGATAAACTTAATGAACATTTTCTGATAAGCTGTATACCGGGACCTAGGACTACTTTACCATCAGCATGACCACTGACTTTTCAAAATTTTCTAGGTAAGCAGTCGCTGTGTCAATTGTCCAATACCTTGTCACGGTATAGTGCTGCCGCCTTGCTGTTGTACTTATCCAGCAGTGACATCGACTTGGAGTAGTCCGGCTGAGACTCAAAGAACATACGTGCCTTCCGGTTTCCTCCGATCTTCATCTTCTCCAGTTCCGCGTCTTTCCATTTGTCCATCGACACCGAACGTACAAAACTGTCAACACACGACACTGAGATTCAGAGAAACAAATTGTGTTTAGAATCAACTGAACCCAAAATAACTAAAACTAAAGCCAGGTTTGGTCGCCTCTTACGAACTCCGGCCTGGAAATAGAGAGGACCTATTCTGACTTTGGCGCTTCATAAATTTGTCACTTACGTACTTACTTACTTAGGGCATATTCGATTACAGAATCCGGTTTCGGATTCACACTGAATCTCGTTTCAGATTCAGTGAAAAGTGCATTTGAATAACGAATCCAAATCCGGATTCGTTGAAACCTGCTTGCAATTGCAAATCCATTAGCATAGAATGTTTAATAAATAAAACGGAAAGTTGAAGTGTAAAATGGAGTCATAAACACGTCATAAAATTATCTAAGAAACACACCAATCACAATATATGCTGCCAAAAAACAGCGACTTGACTCTGCAGACAAAAATAATTCCCAAAACAACATAAACAAAAACATAAACAAACATCAGTGACGTCACTTAGACACGCCCACTGATCTAAAGTCATTCGATTTGCCAAGTGAACCTGAAATGAGATTCAGTGTGAATCTGAATCGGGATTTTATAATCGAATACGCCCTTAGACACTTACCCACTTACTTACAGCCGCGGGACCCACGCGAGGCATGTCTGGAAGAAAGCCCAGTTCTGTATCACAGTCCAACAAAGTGGAAATTAAACTAATACAGGGCATACATAAAGCTAGATGTAAAACATGCAGTAAAGAAATTCAGGGATCAATAATGGGACAAAGGCACCTTCTGAAAGGTGCAATAAAGGCACTGATCCACAATCTTTGGTTTTATTTCCAAAGTTTCTCTTCTGGAGCAAATAGCGGAAAAACCGAGATGGAACTGGTTGACCAAGTCACCCGGAAAACAGCTATTATAACACAAGTGTTGTAAAACGCACTCAAAATACATTTCGTTTTGATTCACTGGTACTCAGAGGCATGATAGTAAACCAGTTAGTGTCAGAATTTCAATCAAAGGATCGCTGGTGTGAATCGGCTGGCAACTCATTCACACACATACTCTCCTGCACAAGATCCACATATGACACAGATGTATATTCGATAATTTCCTTTTTATTTACTAGTCTCGTGCCACTTCAGCATAACAAACACACGACAGTTGTTTGATCTTTGGACTTGCCTCAAGTGGACTCCGAAGCCACGATGTTTGCCGGCACATTCCAGACAGATCCAGATGCCGTATGTGACGCTGACCCACTGAGGACAGTGTGTTCCGCAATCAAAACAACTCTACACAGACAGACAGACAGACAGACAGACAGACATATTGCTGCTCCGCCACAGATACATGGCTTGCGATTAAATGCATTGGTCTGCCTCACTCTCGGTTTTGTAGGCAGGTTTGCTGGTAAAGCAGGATTTATACGTATGTGAGTAGTGTTGTTACGACCAACCAAACCAACACCGCCATCGCGGTGTTTTACAGTGTTCTTAGCGGTCTTTCTGGACGCTGTTTCCTAAAAACTGCCCATCACTTCCACCGCGTCATTTGATCCCTGCATGAATGCACGGTGACATCAGGAGATCAGTCGGTGACACCGCCCGCCCTCCCCGGCACATCCACTTCCCCACTCACAGCAAGGACAGTCTAGGCACTGCACTTAGTGAGACCGTCGCAACGGTCTCACTTAGTGCACCCCATCGTCGCGTGCATTGAGCAATTAGCACATTCCAGGACAACCAGAACGATCATGAAGCCGCGACATCCACCTGTTTCCAATTAACAACCCTAGCCTTGACATGGATGGATATTCAGATATTCACCATCGGCACCGCGGTGGCATGTCAAAAACACCGCTACCAACCGAGTTGCAAATTCCTGCCATTGTAACAACACTACACTGTATATGTGAGATCACCTTCCAGATGCCTGCTAAGACACGCATCCACGGGCACACACACACACACACACACATGTGTTTAACAATCGTCTTGCCAGATAAATGTGGTTTTGCTGAACCACTTGCTTCTCTGATCCTGACAAGATGACAACTAGTGCAAAATATTTTGTGACTGTTTATGTGCTAAACACTGGACATCATCATTTCTTCAGCCACAGACGGACTCTTGAGTGACAGACAGCAGCACCAAACAAACAGCATTAAAGACAACAAACAACTAATGCCATGGCTCTGCCACTCTACCACACTCAGCTGACAACTCACCACAGATCCTTCACACCAAACACTTCTTGCAAAGATGCAGATAGGATTCCAGATGTGGCAGACTGAAATATACTGGGCCAAGACTAGTGCTGAAGGCACAAGGATGGAACGACAGCAGACTGTAATAGTCATAGGACAGAGCAGCATGGAGACAGGGAATCCATTTCCCATTGAAACTGGCCAAATGGGTGAATTGTGGAAATTAAAAACAAACAATGGCACAAAGCTGGCACTTACATTGTTGTCATTTTCAGACCTCAAGTCCTTTAGTACTCGACGTGTTCTAGGACTTGCCATTGTTGCAATATCTCCAGTCACTCCTGTACCACAGACGTAACAATAAACATCACACATTGCAGCACAACTGAAACCAGCAACAATTCTACATGTAATTTCAGCCGGGAGTCATGAAGAGGGACATTGTTAAAATGCAGAATATAGAATATTCACAACATGTGAAATCCATAAAATACATGAGGACTTATTCATGTTACTCAAATGCTAACACTGTGCCTAATAGGGATGTTAAATGAAGTTTGTTATTCGAAGCTTTGGTTTGATCTGGCGCGTTCTGGTATAGCGCCACCACTGGTTGTCGGCCTGTCGGCGGCATCATTTCACCTTTACTCAGCAGCAGATATGTCGATCGTGCCGTGGTCGGCTGGAGTCAACATCAAACAGTTTATGAGAATACAGCAGCTTTACTGAAACCATTTTCTCATGTAAACAGCATGTAGTCAGATCCATGCCAGCCGCTTAGGTGCCCGGGCCGCCAGTCCTGGCATGGCAGTGTGGGCAGTCGTCCGGCAGGTGGCGTCGGAAGGACACCGGCGGCCAGGTGATGATCCACGTACATCGTACGTGTGCCACACCATGTGGTCGAGCCAAATTGCGCTACAATAACAGGCCTTCACAGGGGTATACCACCACCATCCCGTGCCCAAAGTCGGTATATCATGCTGTAAATTCAGCGACTGGCGAGTGACGAGTTGGACAGCTGCAAGGCACGCAAAGTGCAGAATGTGTGCTCTGCAGGTGGTCGAGTGACACGAACATAGAGTACGAGAAAGAGTTAATGCTTGCATTTTGCAGCTCCCTCCGTTTCCATAGTTTGCCAGTCACTTTTGCCCTCTCACCCCAAACTGCGCTGTGTTAAATAGCGTTCTCACTGCATTACGACCGTAATGGGCGTATTACAGCCGTCAACGGCCATAGCATGCCTTCAATGATAGATTTTTCAGATCGCCCCCCACATTTGCAGCGATTATGGGGTGCTACGGCCGTCTACAGCTGCAGTGACAACACTACTGGTTAGTGTTGTTACGGTTTCAAAAATTTTGCCGTCGGTCAGTTTCGGTAGGTTTTGCAAGAAAAACCTCGGTTTTCGGTTCTCATAATTAATGCGTTGTAAACTTCTTTATGCCTATGATCATGTGGTATGACAAGTTGACAACTTTCATCATCCCTAATTCGAACGGCAAACAACCGCATGCATGCAATAAGGCACTCAACACAAACAAGCTATGTACGGACCAGTAATGTAGGCCTGAAAACCGTCAATTCCAGTGGGAAAAACCTAGGTTTCGGTGACGAACGGTCTTGGAAAAAAACCTAGGTTTCGGCGGCGGTTTCGGTTACAGTAACAACACTACTACCGGTACTTTATACCCGCCAGTACACTGCTGACCATCAGTTGTCTACCATGCTAGCCTGTAGGCCTAGTTCACAGTCTATGTAAGAAAGTCAATGAATACCTGAAACTACCTAGTCTAGTTTCGAATTGTACAATTGAAACTTCGAATATTAAAACAAACAGAGTTTAACATCCCTAGTCCCTAACTCTTAACTATACATACCGTATTTCCTCTAATAGAAGCCCCCGGCTTCTATTAGAACAATAGTGTCAGACCCCCCAGCTTCTATTAGAGACCCGGCTTGTATTAGAGACCCGGCTTCTATTAGAACCACTCGGTTCACCGATGAACATGTATTTAAAACACCAAGATTCCAGGTTTTATATATATTACTGCAAAGCAAAATACCCGGTACCGTAAGCCTACCAGTCTGGCAGTGTATTGCCATTGCCATTAAACCTCCCCCGGCTTCTATTAGAGACTCGGCTTGTATTTGAGACCTGGCTTCTATTAGAGGAAATATGGTATGCCAACCATATATTCTGCATTTTACAATTTACTGAATCATAACAGATATGCTGCATTCCATACTGTGCAATTACTATACCGAGTAAGTACTCTTCTAATTGCAACATATGTAAAGAATGACCAGAAATATACATAACATTACTGTGGCAATTTCTGCATGTCTAAGGATCTGCATCTGGAACTGAATATATGTTAACAAGTTTTCAAACCCATTAACTATGCTTCACATACGAAACAAGTCTCCGCTGCCACTAATAGACCCGCACAATGCAGCGATGCATGCCCACCAAGTTGTACACAGATGTCGGCGGTCTGTGTGATAAACTGGTGACCAAACTGACCGTCCACATAACTTGACACCACCTAAGATTATCAGCCATTCCAGAGACATGGCTTGTGCCCACCAAAATTTAAATAATTCACATGACCTGACCTTGCCCCTTTCAAAGGCGGTTTGTAGGGTTAGGACGATACTGGCATCGAGTATCTAATAGTAATCGATACTCAGTGGTATCGAACAGTATCGAGTATCGACCGATACTTAGCCTGTACTCGGTCTCGATGCCATCA
>Ga0209780_1005498_pt1 | contig 10018 bp, 4 predicted proteins | sample WorMetexBAHAMAS2_FD_187384 | JGI IMG/M metagenome (GOLD analysis project Ga0209780, IMG submission 187384) | Marine gutless worms symbiont microbial communities from Max Planck institute for Marine Microbiology, Germany - Inanidrilus exumae... | ecosystem: Host-associated > Annelida > Digestive... | reverse complement strand
ACTGATGAGTCTTTCTTGTCGCCGACGACGTTGCTCTTGCGTGGGTCGCCGGCTGACGTGACGTGGCCGCGGTCGCTATAGGTCGCCATCAGTCGGCGCTCGGATGTCGCTCTGTCCGAGTGCTCTTTGACGTCGAGCGATGCGCGACATGGCTGGCAGTCAAACCACTTCTTACCGTGCTTACTTCTGTGTAGCTGACGTCAAACATGCACGCACACACAGCTCATACATTACCCAATGTTGGTTGAGTGATCAGGGTTTAGCGACACGCACTTTCAACACAATCTCGAGCATTTAGAGCAATAATGAATCGTGAAAATTTATATTTTAAAGAATGTACATTTTGAATAGGGTATTTCTGAAAAGCGCACTACAAATCAAATCAAAGAAAACGCAAATTTATATAGCGCCGTATATCGCATCCAAATCAGAAGCGCTAGGTGCATGAGTAAACGCAATATCGGCAATTTGTCTTGCAGGCAATCTTGCTAGTTGTCAGTAAACATTTTAAAAATAGCAAAAGCTGCGTCGCCGTCGCTTAGGCCTATTTTAGCCTCCCCACCGATAGTGCACACACAGCATAGAGCAGCGATTCCCAACCACTTTGCTCCATGCACCTTTCATCATATGTCAGAAATTCAGAATGTCGTTCTCGTTTTCAGATTGTCTGACTCGAAAGATGAATTCTAGATGTGACGTTATGCATTGAAACATTGTATTATGACCCTGGCCGCGTATAGCGGAAAGCGTAATGTAACGGTCTGGCGTCCGTCCGTCTGTCTGTCTGTCCCGTAGGCATGCTCACCATGACTCACTAGAGCAGCATGCGACGCGACCAGCGTACACTTCGGCCTGAGAGTAAGGAGGACCGACATACTTGTTCGTGATTATAGTGTGCCGTGTAGATCGTCTCCCGTATGCACTATACGCGATTTGTCATCAGTATAGGCCTATTATTGACATTCATCGGCCGATCTAGACAATGATTTGAGTGAGTCGCAACGGCATATCAGCACATTTTAGGCCACTCGGTATCATGAAAAGCAGGACGAGACTATGACTGCAATTAATTCAGCCAAATCTGTTATAAAAAGATCAATACTTGTATTCCAAAATAAATAAATAAACAGTTTGTATTTGCGAATCTGTGGTCCCTGTACACCCTGAAAGTCCCCTCTGGGTGAATTCCAATCTGGTTCAGTATTAACCACTGGTATAGAGTACACAGACCGGTCGGAAAGCTTTTATCGCGGTGGATGAATAGATTACATGACGGAGGCATGACGTGAGTACGGCCCCATGTGCTTATCGATCCATCTCGGCCCATATCCACCGACTTCCATCCCATCATCGCTCACATCCTCTTCACCGCCAACTCACTTCGCCGCTTCCCCCAACACATCAGCGCGCTTTCCGGCACACCACTCGCTTGCTCCGCATAGTCCATCATCCACGCGAGTATCGCCCGATGGACCGAAACGGTCTGCGACTCGTTTTCATCGTCATGTGCGGCTTGTTGCGTTGCTTTCGCCGCAACATGCTATAATATGCCGCAACATGCCGCTCCGCCAAAGAGCCATCGTGCAAATGGTCAAATGTGCATATAAAATGTTAAACAACTAGTAACTAAATTGTTTTTCAGTTAACATTCGCCCATCACTGGCATATATAGCAAACAAAGCTATCTGTGCACCAGCAGCACTTAGGCCCCCTTTGTGTTGTTTTCGTCAGCAATTTTCTGGCAAATATTTATCATACATTTTAACGTGTTTACAAGACTAAGACAACGCGCGGCGCCGTGTGTTATCTTGAGTTGCGTTGCGGCGCGGAATCCGGTGTGTGAACGCGGCTTAATTCTTGCACTGAATAATGCGCTTTGTTGTTGACAGCAGTACAGAAAAAGAGCTCAGAATTGACGGGACGGCCGACCGAGGCGTAAGTAAGTAGATCTCCTTGTAAAACATAGGTGAGCCGAACGGTTGGTGTTTAGCGCCAGACAGCGCAGCCAACCACAAACCAACTGGATCAGTCTAGGCGTTTAGTCACAACACTCAAACGTCACACTCACACACGCGCGCACATACACAACCCGCGCGAACGGTTAACTAATGTGCCACCAACAAACATTTTAGCTGTAGCGCTTTGTCGGACATCTTATATTTCAACGATTTCTTTTTGATTTCTTTTGCTTTTTGTTTTTCATCAGCTTTGCAGTTTATCAACTTTATCGTGTTCGGTAGACTAGGAAGACCAAATTGACTGCCTGTTAAGTAAGGTTCTCACTAAGCGACCGTGGTCGACGACGTCAGTGAGAACGCTACTTTAGCTTTGGAGCTGATGCAAATCAAGTGTTTTACACGCATTCAGTGATAACATCAGGAATCTGGACATCGATCTTCGTAAGCTGAAGCATTATTTTCATTAATGCAAAGCATACATTTTAGGACAAAGTAACTGAGGATAGCAGACTTTGCCCCCATGAGCAACGTAAAGATGCGGAAATACAAACACACCGAACAACTGGACTAAAGTAAACTGCAGGAAAGTCTGAATCTCCAGACAGTTTGAAGTCATGACGTATTGTTCGCCTCCACATGTAAACCTCGTTACTGTTATGACTAGTTATCTGCATACGTCCCATTATGTCAAAACATGATGTTATCCACAAAACCGGAATTGTTTTCCGAGAAGGACCGATAGGAACGCCCACAGGTAACATGTACAAAAATGTCGTGAAGTTTGGACATGTGTTGTTTAGATATACGACCACAATACTTTTACCCTTTCAAACTAGAATACACTCGTCAGACGGCATACCTCTACCACAGAGTCGTTGCCGACGAACGGCAGGTGCGCTAACGCTACCCCTACTAACTCCTAATTCCTAACCTTCTAAAACATAATCAACTCTTTTCTAATCCATTATACCGATTTCCCACATTTCAGGACAATTCATGACACATAACTTTTTGAGATATCCTGTTCACAAACAAACAAACAAACAAACAAACGGCAGTAAAAACCGTACCCCACCAAAAGTGGCGGAGACAAATTATATACTGCTTTTACCTTGAAAGTTCACATATGAACGAAGACATAACCCGCGAAATGGTAACAATATTTGGCGTATAGCGGTGCACTAATACAGACGCCGATTGTGTACTGTTTATAACGATAGAACTGACCCCCGTCGATACGAATGGTGAGCCTGCCCTAGATGTGCTGTAGACTGAAGATATAAAACAGTGCATTAATGTATCGCGGTCGTATGGCATCGTACCGTGTTGGAATTACATAGATCCGCAAATTTTTGATACCATGCCGTTCTCAAGGAATTGTTCATAGTTGTCTACATATTTACGCACAGTTTTTTTATCAGTTTACTTGCGTTCCTTGCATCAGTAGCAGCAGCAGCATCAATAGTAGTAGTAGTATTAGTAGTCGTCGTAGACTACAGTACTAGAAATTACTATCGAGGAATACATTCTCTTGATGTCGGCGCAAAGGTAGTAGTAAACTTTGATCAAACACGTCTTGAAATTCTGCACGTTGGGATTTGCGCAGATCGCTCGGATTGTCGGCGCATCTGCAAGTCTACATTGATCGATGTCGGTCGTAGCCGGCGACGTGTCGCAGCCGCGGCGCCGAGAACGGGGAGCAGGGGCGGGCCCTGTCGTCGTTCGACGTCGATCGACTCGACCCGTATATCGCAGGCTCGCTCGCTCGCTCGTGCAATACTGTACGTCAGTTGACCTTCACTCAATATTCACTCAATATGGCCGTTCATCCGATTTATGGCGGTGCTTTCTGGTCCTCCAATTTCTATGACTGCTTCGATCCCCTAGTCGCGTGTACTCAGGCGCGCTAGACCGCTGCCGCCGCCGCTGCTGCTGCTGCAAATGAACTCCTCGGCTACTGTGAAGCGCCGCGTCGTTGGTGACAAACGTCAGAGACTGGAAACTCGGGATTAATGGAGAAAAAGAAATTGCAATAATTGTCATGCGAGCTGTGCACAGATTTAATACAAAAGCAATTCGTTATTGAATTAAAGCAGTGTTTCAGGCACGTAAAATTAAACCCGGTGTCATAATGATGATTCTTGCTAGGATGGCTCAATCGCAGATGTTTGCATTAGCCTCGAAATATGGGATAACGCAGTTGTCCTCATGTTCTATTAAATTGGTCAAAAACCGTGTTTTTAGTGCATTTGACAGTACTGTTTTATGAGTTTATGACTTGAACACGTTTGCTGTCACTAAAGTGTTCTTTTATGCTATGTGCTATGTTTATGCTTAGGCCTAGATGTTTGTATACTTGTGTGTTTTTATGCTGTCTTCTTGACGTAATAAATGAATGAATAATTAATGTGTGTCACCTTATTTCCGTGAAAAAACAGTCTATATAAGTTCGATTACTCATGTAGTTGTAGTAATAGTAACAGTAGCAGCAGTAGGCCTAGTTGTAGTAATCTCTCATGCTACTTTCATGTTCCTTCAAACTTCAGACTACGTCCATCATCGACCATCAGTTGGTCAGTTTTGTGCATTTTTTTCTGGTTGAAATATCATCACGGTCATCTATTTATAAGTAAGCAATAAAGCGAGCGGGACGACAAAAAAGCCGAAACACCAAAATGACTGACGAAAATCAAAACCAAGTTATTCGAAGTTTCAGCTGACTCTGTTAGCTTATTAGATTCAGAATACATCAGCGTTACACAGTAATCGCAAATATTGCAAACGTACGCATATGTAAAGCCGACACTTCGCGTGAACTAATCGCATCTTTATTTTTTCAGAAATTCTGAAAGGGACAGCAACGTAAAACAATTACAGCTAGCATGCTCTGACAAATCACCTTCGGCTATTGATATTTATAACCAGAAAGCTTCTAATTATCGTGTTTTGTAACACGAAATCGCTGTGGCCATCTGTTAACGACTTTTGATGCGTTTATCTACACGTGCTAGCTACAAGTGCTCGCGAGTATGAACTCTTAACACCGTATACGTCACCCTCTTTGAGAAACAAGATACAATCGGAGACAGCAGACTTCTCCTCCGGTGCCGCTACCTGGTGAACTGGATTCTTATTCGCTATTTCGCTCTATTACGTGAAAACATGACGTTATCCACAAAACCGGAAGTACATAATACATTGCATTGCCGTCAGAGAAGGACCGAGCCACTGCCACAGGTAACATCATACATGTATAGAAAATTCGGTGAAATTTGGATGTGTGGTTTTTGAGGTATGCCAGCAGACAGACAGACAGACAAACATACAAACACGGTGACCGCAATACTTCGCACCTCTACCTGTGGCGAAGTAAGTATATAATGTATGTTTGTGTGCTAAAATACCTGAGCAGCGTAGCCCTGGCCTGTGTTGCAGCAGTCACCTATGTCTTTTCTGAAGTCGCGAGCATGAAGTCGTCCTCTGCATGCCGAATACTTGTCGCTGTAGCTGCGGAAACAGTAGTCAGCGCCGTCGGTCACTGTCACAATCAACAGTTTCATCACTCGAACGACATCTGCTTGTCACAAGAAGAGGACGCGATACTAAGGTCTGGGCCAACAGGTTATGAGCCCTTCCATCAGTCTACAGACAATACGCCCGGCATGACGCTGTTCCTTTGACGGGGCCGGCTAGGTCCAGATCGGTTCCAGGTAGCACCGTATAAAACACGATAACAATTAAAATTTAACAGTCCTTGCAGTAGGACTAGCCGAGAAGCTGATATACCCAGCCGGAATAATACTTTTCTGTTGTATGTGAGGTGCGGAACAGGACGAAAGATGTATTAAGTCAAAGTCTATCGCGTTAGAAGTCGTTCATAAAAGACTTCAACGTGGAAGGAAAAGAGGGGAGGGGAAAATGAACAAAAGTAAACACGGGGATGGTGAAGTTAGACTTCTACTTCAGACACCACGCAAAATATTAAGCATAAAACCGCATCGAACCTGCCCCCACCCTCCTCAGTTCAGACTTGGTTACTACTTACAGTGTAATGTGCAACACGTTACACATGACGGTGCATTTCACTTAATCAAAGCGTGCTATGAGCTCAAAAGTGATATTATTAAGTATAGCTTTATGTCGTTAGATGTTGCATAATGAATTATGACCACGCGGAATAGACGTCCACAAAGAGGATAGGGGACTCCAAATTTAACATCAGAAAATTGTAAATGCCTTTATGCATTACCACTTATGTATAATACTCAGGCATGTCCAACGTGTATGTTGTAACGATTTAACTGGGTAAACATCTGAGAGAAATAATGGTAAATCTATAAAACAGAGCATGCACCGACTTTCATTTTCTCTCTGGCTGAAAGTCCCTCCCTACCTCTTTTCCTTCCCTTTGCTCCTTCCCATCCCTTTCCGTGCCCGTAACTGCCGAGAAGCGGCCCCTCAAATCCATTTAATTTTAGGGGGTCTGGATGGGTCTGAGAGTGCTGCGTAAGCTTTCCAGTGGGGTTCGGGGCAAGCCCTGGCGTTAAACGTATTTGGTGTGTTTTCAGGTTTAAAAGACCTCTGTTAAGTGGTGACAAGAGCTTTGAATTCATTTTACAACAACGACGGCTAAAATTACTGTTAAGGCTAGTTTTTACGGGAGCACCGCACACACTGAGCCCATTTGTCTGGGCACAGCTGCTGGTCCTTATGTCAGCACCAATGCGTCACAGAAAGAACTGCTTCAGAATGCAATACTGAGAAACTGTTCGCATCAATCAGGCAGGTGTACACAACTGGACTAGACGACATGCTGTGAATATTGCAACCGACGACGACAAAGACAAACTATTTTCAGCCGGACACCGCGTGCATGGTAGAAAGCGACGGTAGCTGACGACGCTGGTCCGTGAAGTGTGTTCTCACCGGCCGAGTTGCCAGTGACTAATATCGCATATTGACGGCCATGTGTCATAAAAACAGCACGAAAGATCTGTCGATAAGCGTGCGTTGAATGAAGCTTCACGTCAGTGCTCAGTGCTCAGTGCTCAGTGCTGCTGCTGCTGTCGCTGCCTGCAGTGTATACTGTGCCACTGCAATGTTGACACACCCATAAGCCGCCATATCGAACATCCTGTATTTCGCCAGGTCAGTTTTCTATACACGACGCGTGATGACGCTATTTGCAACAAAATGAGCTGCAGCGGGAGACCAAACTCGTTTTGCGACAAGCAAATGAATGCAATATTATTTTAGAACAGGAAGCAGCAATAAAGGTTCGGGGTTCCCGTTCTCCTGTGAAAATTTATAAAATTTCAGAATAAAATAACGGCAACTGGTGCTATTTTCTGAAATCTAGATTGTCCCGTACATGCATGATTTTGACAAAATGAATCTGAACATCCGCTTGGCTGAACAAATAAATAAAAAAATTAGCCCCGTACGGGACTGACTGACGGTCGACTCCTACTTACTGCCAAATTCAAAGTCACGTGACACGAAAACCAGGTCAAAAATCAAAAATCCGGTTCCGATACGATGTAGGTATTGTGCCCTTGAAAGGCATCTCGATAGGTTCAGTCGTTTTTGCAGTGCTCACGAACGTGACCAACAGACAGACCACGCTACTCCGTCTGTAGCAATAGGCCACATCTAGCTTTTGCTGCGATGCGGCCTAAAACATGTACGTAACATATGGTTTAACGCAATAAACCTAATCAGACCAGTCAGTCTACGTTCCAACAACTGGCGCCAGTAGATTGGCTTAATGAACCGAAAAGCGAGATGTTTATATGCCGCAGCGTATTTACCGACGTTAATAGATGTTTTTGTAAAGATCAGTGCGACTGGCTGACTCAGCCAGCGACGCTGACGGCTATGTATAGAAACGGGTTTAATGGCGCGGCGACAGCCAAATAATGGAATTAAGTTGACAAACGTCGCCGCGAGCAGCGGCGTCGAACAATCGATGAAGGTTGCGTCAACGCTACGACCACCCACGTCGATCGCGGGCGGATGTAATGTATTCTTCGCTGCACGAAGGTACAATTAATTGCAAAGCATTAGCGGGCAACAAATTTTAACGCACGAATCCAGATGCACTGTATATGTAGGCCTATTGTACAGAGACTGCATTGGGCTATATTATGAGTTCGCGAACAGCTGCATGTATTAGGTATGGACGTGTTAACAAATGATTACGAACACTTTATTTTCGCTGAGTCCAATTTCACACGCACACCGTTATGCGTTTCCGGTTTCTCGTATGCATATGAAAAATGAAAATTAAGACGAGATGAAAAGCGACGTTTGCTGAGTGCTGACATCCGTTCAATCGTATGTGATGTAATTTGTATTTTTTGTGAGATTTTGGCCCTGGGGAGTTTTCTGGTAGGTGAAATTACCTTCAAAGGTCTCGCAATGTTATCGGCAAATTCACCATTTGATAGGTCACTTGTGACTTCATATTAGTGTTCCATAGTAGGCCAAACGTTATTCCTATATTGTATCGTTTCAGAGATCTTCGTCGAAAACCGGAATTAATATTCCTACCCATGTATGACTGGGGCACCCTTTTGGGGTGACTCCATAGAAATTTTACGAAGTCGTAACAGAGACGCGTTTGTCGTATATCGTAGATGCAGTTTGTCCGTACAAGTGCATGTGACCTCTCGGACATTACCAGTCGCATACGTAATCCCACAGGGATAGGTCGGTGTATGTTGCCAATCTTCTGCAGCTGATCCAAGTAGCTCAGCTAACGCAGAAGGACCGCGCGACGCGCTGAGCCAGTTGAAATCTTGTCAACTGTTGCACAGCTATACGAAAAATCCCATTTGAAAAAAAGCTCGCAGTAGCCCTACGTGATTGACTTTAAAGATCACTCTCACTCAAGGTCATCGAAATTGCCGCTGTTCGATAAGTCACACATCATTTCCTATTAGTGTTCTGTAGTAACAACGTCTCTATCTAGAACCGTTTCTGAAATATTATCACATTCGAAACCTTTTTAGCCCAATTTCAGAATTGTTGACTGCCTGTGACCCTGAGAAGTCCTACAGTTTTGATAAAACAATTGAAATTACAAGCCACCTGCGCCTTCTGATTTACGTATAAACAAATCGTAGTTAACATGGGAGTCAGAAAGGCTTCAGACAGCAAATGTTGGTGCCATTCAATAGACCACATTTATGATTTCCTATCCATTGCAATTCCAGTCTTCTTGTCACTGATGAATTGCATCATCCACCACGCTCTGCTAGCATTCAACCCATGAGTGACTCACTAAGCTGCTGCGGCAACTCGTCCGCATCCCGGAATCGTGCTTGATATACACACTCCTGCAATCACGCTCCGTATCGCGTATGCAGTAATCTGTCGCATTTATGGCAAAACTGTTGGCTGACCACATGTCGCTATGGACAAACTGAGGTGTCTCTCGGCGTTGAAGCTCGACACAGAAACTGGCAGGAGCACAATTGTCTTGCTGAAAGATGAAGACGTGTTCAGCAATGCTAAGGTTCGGCAGCAAACGGGTGACCTCGTATACAGGTCAGCCAACTAGGCCAACTCAGCCTTTCATCCTTTTGAGGTCGATAAATGAGTAGTAAGCCGCAATCAGATGTTTGCTACCTCGGTTGGGGGTGGCGCCATCTGGTAAATGCTTACGGAGGAAAGGCAGGATGGCTCATTCCATTCGATTCGCGAATAAACGTGTGGGTGGCAGGTAAAACTGTGTGATCCCTCGTTAACACGTGCCATTCCGGAGCGCATTAGAGGTGTTTAGGCCTCAGTAATGCGCTATACTATACAAATCGTAATTTACTTTATTTTATTACTTACAGCTCTTGTGTCAGTAACACGTCTACTGTTGATTTTTAGCAAACGTCAACGTATTACGTTACGTTTGCTATATGCTATGAGCCGTCCGTCTGTCTGTCTGTCTGTCTGTCTGTCTGTCTGTTGTCTGTGACGTTGGTGCGCCCTACTCAGGCGGTTGAACTTTTCGGCAATTTTTTTTCACCATACGATAGCTCAGGGACTCTACTTTCCTGGCGCCA
>Ga0209780_1005497_pt1 | contig 10019 bp, 6 predicted proteins | sample WorMetexBAHAMAS2_FD_187384 | JGI IMG/M metagenome (GOLD analysis project Ga0209780, IMG submission 187384) | Marine gutless worms symbiont microbial communities from Max Planck institute for Marine Microbiology, Germany - Inanidrilus exumae... | ecosystem: Host-associated > Annelida > Digestive... | reverse complement strand
GGTCAGGTAGTCCGTGGAGTCAGTCCGATAGGTAAGGAAAAGGCCTATGGTGGAAAGGATTTGCCAAAAAGCCAAGTCTTAAGTTCGGAATGAAAGACTGAAGTAGTGACAGATAGTGGTGATGGTTCACTCACTTTTTCGTTAAACGATTTTTTGGTTGGTCAATTTTTCTTCGGTGTCACTTGGGCCTTGATCTTGGGATCCCTGAAGGTCGGAGACACGGGTTCATCGAACCGGTGAACTCCTGTGGTTAGGCCACTGAATAAGGTCTATTCTGTAGGACGTTGATATTCCAACAACGACGTGGCTGGTCGATAAATGAATATGGAGCTGTAATCGGATGTGTGCGCTACCTCACTCGGGTGGCGCCATCTGGTGAATGCTTACGGAGTAAAGGCAGGATGGTTCATTCCATTCAGTGGTTGTTTTTACCCTTTCGTCAATAAAATTCAGTGATTGATTGATTGGATAAACGTCTGGGTAGCAGGTAAAACTGTGTGATCCCTCTAAAACGTGCCATTCCTGAGCACATTAGAGGTGGTTTACAACGACGCGCTATACAAATCGACGTTTATTTAGGCCTACTTTGCTACTTTACTCAGTACACAAATTGACTGGACGGTCAGTCAGTCGGCAGCTGGAATGACAGCTATAGGCTCCGTGGTCTGACTACTCCGTGTCCAGTCGATGGAGTCTCACAGCTAATGTACGTACTGTGTAGGAGTCTTCGCCGTCGGGCGGTCGTCATGTTGTTTTGCGGTTCGTCGAGCGTCTAATTTGCGATGACACGCACACATCCCATCGCTGCACAGCCACAGTCAGTCCGCTGCAGAAGCGGCAGTACGCCATGGTAGTCGGAACTTCACTCTTTAGTGGGTCATGCACGAAAACTCTAGCCTAGAGGACTTACGGAGGAATGTAAAAAAGAACTCGCTCATTCAGCCAGCTGCCAGTCGCAAGCCACAAGTCTCAGCAATAACGGCAAGGAAAAATTCGGCTGTCTGCAAATACGTAACAGACATTTTGTAGCAAACAACCCTGTGGCACCGAAAAGCCCTGAGATGGTGTCGTCGAAGACAGGGTAGAGAAGATCTGGTTGACTTAAGCCGATGGACTCAGGTAATTGGCGAGGAAGTGACCTTAATTTTAACTCTTTTAACAAGTCACTGTCAACTATAGTTTCCGCCGGACAGTATCAATACGTTCTATACTGACGATTGTCGGTTTATTATTGGACCGCCTAATGGGCCAGTATTGTTTTGCTGGCTGTCGTCGTCTGTCGCCGTCGTCTGTAACGCTGCCGGCGTGCGGGCCGGCCGGCCGCCGGGCGCGTGGACGGTCGGCGCGCTGGCAGCCGGGCGCGTGGTAATCGGGTGGCCGACACTGCACGGCGGGCCAGTACGGTTGCGTCCAGTTAGGGCGACACCTTGTTCAGATGGCGGCGTGGCGTAGTGGCAGCGCGTTCGTCTCAATCAACAACGTTGCGCTACGTCGGGCCCGGTTAGTATCTGGATGGATGACCGTCTTGACTTGCCCATGTAGCTCAGTGGTCACAGCGTCACAGCACTAGGACGCCATGTGCAGTAGAGCGCGACGCGTTTAGGATCCGGGGTTCAAACTTCATCACGCACGCGTCCGCCTATCAAAACATTATTTGTAATCATTCCAGTGATGAACATGGATATAATCACGGGCATGACAAAGAGAGTTCGACGATGTGCTCTATAAAATACCTGACAAGCTGTTGACTCCTACTTAACCCGCCTTCCCCGCACGTCACGCGCACATCACATACATCTACCAATTCCCCTCCTCTCCTTGGGCTTACGCACTAGATCGTTACATACGGTTTCAGCGCTGAGGTCCAGAAGTAGGCTGGATTTCTGCGCGCAATAAAGGAAGGAAGAAGGAAGGGTGACCGTCTTCAGGAGTCGGGTAATCCATTTCGGTATGTAACCAGGCGTCTACATCAACTCAGCCTGGTCATCTCTCAGAGCTAGCGTGGGTAGGCGCAATAAGTACTGGCCAAACGGCGGCTGGGAAGGTAACCGCTGGCGCAGAGTACTGGCAGAGACCGGGCCCTACGGTGCTTAGGATCACGGGACTACCTTTACCCTTTATCGGTTTATTTGGCTCGAGATTATATATGAAATCTGGTGTACTGGCCCCTTGCCCGGTATGCATATTGTACGCATGTTCCAATCAACCATGCTTATCCATGACTGTACAAAACGCAAGAACCAAGCCGTCAGTGGCCGGTCACACATCAGTGCAGGTCTACGTAACGGCGTCATCTTGTCATCTCTTCGTCAACCTCATTCTGGTACCAGTTCCTCCATTTTTTCCTACTCACCTATTCCTTCACCCATCACTTCTTTCTTTTTTTATTCACCACTTTCTCATCCATAACTTTCTCTCTAGGCCTATCACTCCCGGCTTAAAACGTACCTGTTTCACAAATCCTACCCCCGTAGTTTCACTTCTTCCTCTTCACGGACTATTGCCCGGACCGTTTATTCTGAATCTGAGCTACTCGTTTTTTTAGTTTTTTCTTTATTTTACATTTCTATGCCGTTGCCGTGCGGTACATTAGGCTGGCCATCTCGTCAGCTTTTGAGCGCACGTAAATATACTGTAGGCCTATTGTATAGAATTGACAGTTATCACGTTGTGGTAAGGTACTATTGTCATTTGTTATGCGTTTATTTATACGCCGTTGAATTGCTAACCGTTTATTGTACACGTTCCCAAGGGACCATTAGGTACTGTATGGTGATTGGCAGGCTACACTGACCCTTCGTTGGTGGGCTGGGCCTGGGTGGGCCTGCATCCTGCGCGGTCACTTCTTTGATCAACCATGTGCAACAAACCACCAGTGTACCAACGCTCTGTAGTTTATGTTGGACTATAATTACCATTATTTTCATACTGCAGTGCAGGTGAACAATGTGTCTCACTGCAGGTCAAGGACAAGCGACCATAACGTAAGCGAATCTCGGCGACTGCGGAAGAACGTCGTCTTTTATTTCCTGGACTGCACTCACCGCGGTCTGCGGCTGCCGCGTGTGTTGTGACGACCGTGGGACGACGTGGGAATATTGCGGTTCGGGATTAGAGGGCGACAGTGCAAGTGGACGCGTGTAAAGGAACGAGTTGTTGCATTGCAATGCCAACTGTAACTGAAATGTAAGCGCGTCCAACAAAGTTCATATTCGGACTGAATATCTGCATGTTAAATTTCAACTGTTTGTTACTAACTCTGCAAAGTAGGCCTAAAGTAGCGCTCTCTCTCCACTTTGTTCTGCTCTCAACCAAAATCATGCAGACTAGTGGTCCCGGTTTTATACCCCCACGAAATTCCCTGGAAACTCCATGTGATTCGGTGTGAAAACTCCGTGGAATGTTCATGCTACGTGGGGAAAAACACGAAAACTCCATGGAGGCTTAATGGGATTTTGTGGAGACTCCGCTGGGGATTTCATGTGAAACACGTCCATGGAATTTTCATGCCACGTAGGAGTCCCCATGGAGTTTTCGTATCCTTTTGCCCACGTGGCATAAAAATTCCATGAGTATTTCACATGGAATTACATGGAATCGCCATGGAATATTTCACGTTTCTCCATGGAGTTCCACTGTGCATAAAACCGAGACCGCTATTCTGCAGGATCACGAAAAAACTACTCAAAATATTCTGAATCAACCCGATTTAGCGTTGGAGAAGAATAAATAATACGCCTTGGAACAGGCAAAAATTTGGCCAGATTGTGAAATGATCATTGTCCAGATCTCTGTAATAAAAATGTAAAAAAAAACGTTAACACTGCTTCATGATATTGATAGAAAGAAGTTTTTTTGACAGACGCGACGCATCAACCCAAACTGCTTTATGACAAGGAATCAAACGCGCTTCATTGAAGCTGGATGTCCTCGTTCAGCGCCTTTCACTTGCATGCATCTACGAGCACTGCAGGCTACTTACTTACTGACTATTCACTGGTCTACGTCTAATCTCGCACCAGCCCACTGCCGAGACTTGGCGCATTTGGCGCCCCAGATGGGATGGAACGCAGGTTATCATAGCAATAAGTTGTTCTTGTTGTCTCTGCGTCACTTGTGAGAGAATTTCATTATCATTGTTATTATCATCGTCGTCGTCAACACCCCAGTTGCCTGCCTGTCACGACTCCTGACATGACAACCAGGTGACAAAGAAGAAGAAGATGATGATGATGAATAGCCTATGCAAACACTATACATACCACGCTATCAACACAACCATGCACTGTTTTCTTAACTGCGAACTAATCACAACCTGACGTCAAATTCATTGCTGTCCCTGTGTGGTCATAAACCAAGTAAACGACAGTCCGCCCCACACTTGTCACATATCTGCAGCGCGCCGGGAGTGTGGCAGACACGCAAATCTCATTGCGACTTGCCAGTTCCATGCACGTGACGCTGTCACTAGGCCAGCAGCGCCGCTACACTCGCAGATTCAATCCACCAACCGACTGACTGACGATTTTGAACCCGCCACTGAAATCCTTATTTACACAGTCCGACTACGTTCACTCGTACATGTATTTAAATGCGAACTATAGCCTCCTACTTTGATGTCACATGCATAAGATGGTAGAATAACAGCGACAGATCCAGGACATGTGAGAGTTCCTATGACAGAACTATGATGGGGCCTGGGGACGAAGTCTTTGGAAGCTAAAGCTTTTTTCACTAAATTTATACGTTTAATTCTATACGTCGTTGAGCATCACATAAAGTCAGTTTGATGTTCAGATATATACAGCGAACATTGATGCCATTCGACCATACATAGCGACTGCCCACGCCTCATTATTGTGCCTCATCGAAAAGTTATATGCTTTTCAAATTAAATCCATCTGAATCACTACTGGTCTGTGTAAGTTGACGCCTGCAAATGGTAGAGACGACTGGAGACATAGCGAGGCCATATAGGTTGAGGGACATGCGTATATAAAACACTACTGGCGACTGTTGACAATTGTTCGCCCGTTTTAATGCACTGCACTATAGCAATTACTGATGAGATTGATGCACTGGCGTTGATGCGTGTGCAGTTCATGATTGCATGCACCAACGAGGAAACAAGGCTAAGTGCACACCCACCAGGTGCCCAGTTTCCTCGTCCGACGACCAAAGGTAACCATCAGCGGCCACTCATAAAATCACGCGACTCATATAAAATTTCACTATTTTATTATCGTTCTAACGTTCGTTGAATGGTTGATCCATTAACTGTTTTTATATCCGTCTGTAAGACGCTCTCTCCCAATTTCTACATCGAGGGCCATAAAAACCTGCCGCGTTATTTGTCAATATAACTCCCGCATTTCTTGGTGGGTTTTACACTTTAGGCTATGTACCATTGGAAACAGAAATGAATACTCTACAGAACGGGTATAAAATTGTGGCAATGGTAGGCCTATCTGCAGTTCGGAATGACCGTGGCCGACGGCTTCCTGCAGTGCGTTCGATCGAACTGGTTGTGTGCAACCGTCACAGAAAGTCGTCCAATGCTTGTCTTTACAATTTTTGTTAGTGTATTCCTTGATGAGTCTTCGGTCAGAAAATCTTTTAGATTCTCGCAGGTTTTGATGAAAATTTAATCTTCAGAACTTAACGTATTGCCATATTCCATTTCATTGCATTATTATAACGCAGGAAGTGAACATTGTTGTGTGACAAAGTTATGACATCATCAGTCCGTTAAATAACCGTATTGTAGAGTATTTTTCCTGTTTCTATTGATACAGTGCGTTTAAAAATCCACTAATAAATACGGGAGTTATATTGAAAATAATAAAGTAGCACGTTTTTATGGCCCACGACGTATTTCTTTGGATAGTTTTCTCTCTCCTGTAATGCACTTATACGTTCAGTTTGTAATAAGCGCAAATGCGCAATATAAAATTTTGTAAGTAAGTAAGTAAGTAGTTTCTTTATTTAGGTCTAGCAAACGCAAACCATAACATCAACATGCATGCAAATACAATGTAACATAGGATGTAAAGTTCTCAACAAATGCATAAAATGGTGAAATGAAGATGAAATGCAATAACACAATACAAACACCTAGTATATATCCCTCTGATTCGCCTGCGACGTAGGGCGCTATATAAATTCGTTTTGATTGATTGATTGATTGATTGATCCCTAAAGAGCATCCTATGCAGAAAATTCTTCCTGATCAAATTGTTGTCTTCTGAGGGAAGAGTAGGGGAATGAGATCGTTGTATGATGACGACGACGATGATGATAATGGCAACATAGTATTAATATTGTTCTAAAATAGTTCCTTGTGGCCAAACTTCAAGTGATCACTATAGAACATTGGCAGAATACTAATATCAAGAAGCATTAAAAGTGTAAAATTATGTTAAATCACCAATTAGAAGGTCGTACACCGTATTGCAACACATGAAAAAGTTAGACTTTGGGAAGTCCCTACACTCTTCGAGACAAGGTTGGCTGACTGGGATCTTTCAAAAAGCCAAAGTAGCCTATTTAGCCTTTGCTTAAATCCGGCTTCGACCTATAGAACCAGGAAGCTGAAAGACTAGCTCTTCCGGGCGTCTTTTAGTCTAATCAATCATCCGGTGAGCAAGGCACTAATCGCTGTGCGCGGGAACGCAAGCACGTGGCACGTGAACGATAATACGCGACGTTACTCGCAGTTACCCGGATTATCGACGTCGACCTATAACGCTGTCGTCAGCTGTCAGTCACAATGAACTGCCCTACATTGCTCCAAAAGCAGCGATGCCACCATGCCAGCGATCTTTTGATCATGTTATTATTCATGACTAAAGAACATAACTCGTATTTTAATCAGTGCATTTGAGCTATGACAGATTAATTATTTTGCCGCGCGACACACGCAACGTGTATATGCGTATAGCGCAGTGTCTGCTATGACCCGGTGCATCTCCGTCTGTCTGCCACACTTCAGTGTTTACCAAAACGGCTGAGACAGTTACCAAGAAGACCGCGCTAGACTCAGGGTATTTTTCAGGATTTCAAAATTGGGGGCTGGAACATAATTAGTGGGGGTTTAGGCTAGATCGCGGACCGCGTAGCCGGAGCGCGCAGCGCCCCCGTGCTCAGCCATAGGCCATGCGGGGCGACCCCCTCCCTGCACCCTCCTCCGCAAGAAATTTGTTGACAGCATCAAAGCAGTATAATAACTATAATGTCTGTAACTTAAATAAGCGTGACTGGACTCTAACGCTAACCGTAACCGTAGGCCTAAATCCTAAACCTTAACCCTAGTATAGTATAGTACCGATACGTGATTAGAAACTGGCGTGGTACAACTAATCAATGGTAGTCAGGGGGTGCAACAAACCGGGGGTGTTAACTGTATATGGTTGATGGTGTGGGGTAAACACCCCAAGTGGAGTGTAAAACTATCACTGGCTGGACTTTAGTTTATGAAACCGAAATGCAGCCTGTGGTCTTTGTTGGCAGAAAACAACAAACATGTGTAGCAACAGAAGGATTATTCTATTGTGATCGTGCTCAGCAGGGTAAAGTAGCCTAAATCAATACATAAATACAATTCTGTGGTGGTCTTGACACATTAAAATCCAGTGTTACACCATATAAGCGAGAGTTGTACTAACTGTGAGACTATGCTATAGCGCTGTATACGTGGTGACCCTGTGTGCGATAGGACTCGATGCAAGATAGATACAATGTTGCCGCTATTAGGAAACGATATATGAATTATTATCGAATAATAATAATAATATGCAAATTTATAGCGCGCACAAAGTCAAGCATGCTTGAATCGGAGACGCCAATTCCGATGACCTTGAGTGACCTTCACTCACTCAAGGTCATCGGAATTGGCGCCTCCTATTCAAGCCTTTTCAAGTTGTATTTTTCGTACACGTGTGCAGCAGTAATTGACAAGATTTCAGCGCGTCTCGTGGTTTCTCTGCGATAGCTGCTCAAGGTTCTTCCTATTGTTTGAGGATATGCCTTAAGGCAGGCGGCTGTTGACTATACTTGAACGCTGGTTGAATCGATGTGTTATATGACGGACTTTTCGCTTGACATGCGACAGTGAAAGAGAGAAAAATAAAAAACAGAATATTTGTCGCGAAATCAAATATAAAACCGCGGTCAGATACGGTGGCTGTTCACGTGACCGACGCGGCGGTGGGATCGTGGAGAGAACGGGCTGATGATGACCAGAATAATCTGAAGCCCGTGGGGCGGCAGTGACGGCTGGCAGTGGCCGCCCTCCGGGCCGGCCGTCTTCGTCGTATGTCATCGCTCTGTCTCGCCTCCCGTCACAGCCGAATAGACGCCGACGTGCGACGCGATGGCCGCACCAGGGCCGTCGGTTTTTAGAGGAATCAAAGCCGATGAAATGGTGCCGGACACGAAACAGATTAGGTATGGGGTTTAGGGCGTGGTTAGGGTCACACGACCCCTTTTATTTTCATAAACAAGTGGTAGTGACTTGGAAGTGGAAACGATAGGCCTAGAAGATAGAGAAACGTGTACGAACAAATGGAACACTCGTAGGAAGCCATGTGTCATGTGTTCTGTCGAATAACACAGAGCCGGATTATGGCATAGACATTTTTGGCAAATGCCTATGGCATAGACATTTTTGGCAAATGCCTAAGGCCTACGACGTCGATGGGGCCTACAAAAGATGGCTCCAAAAATATTTTGAACAAACGTTAGCCAATCAAACACTTACGTTTTATGCATTACAAGCACTAAACTGTCAGGGAAAAAAACAAGAAATAACACTACATCACTAAATAAACAATTTAGCATTGCGTAGAGGGCGACAGGTGAGATATGGAGGGGTACACGGTTGTGCAGTGTCTATAGAGTTTACGCAAACCTTAACCCGGGCGTGGAAGGTTACTTCAACTGTTTAAAAACCTTTTGAATCCTATCGGCTATATCTAGGAAATATAGTACATGTTAGCGAGAATTTGCTTACAGGCAAATGATAAATTTAAAGCGGGCTATAATATTTCAACTGTTAGGACCCACGTGACAGATCGAACTTCAAGGACTGTTCAAGGTAACGTCATTTACACTAAACAATCTCGCATCGTTGCAAAATGGTGTCATTTTTGCTACGATCTCTAGTGGGAAGTGGCGTCAAACAAGGTGTCGCCCTAACGGGACTTAAACAGTGCCGTTTTACGATGACCTTGAGTGACCTTCGATGTTATTTCACGGTTCACCTATTGATAACGATTGTAAATGCAATTTATCGTGGCGGCGCTTCCATTTTGCTGCTACTACGAGTTCAAGCGCGATGTGTTTTTCGATAGCAAAGTTTCCTGTGCGTTTTCTACTGTTCACAACAAACGTAACGAATAATACTCCTTTGATTCGGATCTAATCAATTTTATTAGCATTAGGTATGCGAACTGAATCGAATTGGGTCTTAATTATTTTCTGCGAATGGAACTGCGTTTACCAGAACGCAGAGGTGACGATAAAAGTCTTATTTTGCATGCACCTCTCGGCAAAGATGAATCAAACAGCATTCGGGGTAAGAAATCGAAAAACGAAATTAATAATTGGCCTACTATAACAGTTGTTCGAATGCCGTATATAACTGTATGCCTGTATCTTATAGACTCCTGGACTGGCCATTGCACAGTGTGCACTACTGCTGTGTGGCGGTGAATTCTTGGGAGAGCATTCCAGTAAAATATGCATTGTTATGATGGCAATACATCGAACTATGACTGCGTCGAAGCCAGCGTCCCTCCGGAATTGCAGACTGTGTAATAGACAACGTACAGAAACTGTCGACCTTTGCCACCCTAAAACGTTTGACACTGCTTCGTCAAACAAGGTGTCGCCCAAACGGGACTTAACCGTACTGGCCCGCCATGCAGTGTCGACATTCTGACCGCCCATGTGCCCGGCCCGGTGGCGGCCGACCACCCAAACGCCCGGCGGCCCGCCCGCCCGCCGGCATTGTTACAGAC
>Ga0209780_1005496_pt1 | contig 10019 bp, 7 predicted proteins | sample WorMetexBAHAMAS2_FD_187384 | JGI IMG/M metagenome (GOLD analysis project Ga0209780, IMG submission 187384) | Marine gutless worms symbiont microbial communities from Max Planck institute for Marine Microbiology, Germany - Inanidrilus exumae... | ecosystem: Host-associated > Annelida > Digestive... | reverse complement strand
GTGTGTGTGTGTGTGTGTCCAGCGAGTGATCGTGTTTCGTAAGATTGTGTTGAAAGACAAAGAAGCTCTCGGCATTTTAGAGTCGAGCCGAACGTCGCCTCAGTCGACGCTGATTTCCGTTCATCGTAGTCGCATCATTGAGGTGAGAAGCGTTGTGTTTGTCGGCGTTAATAAGGTAAAACCTGCCCATACTCGTTACCGAGCGTTGGGCCTGCAGCTGATCCCAGTGTACAGGCAGTCAGCCCGCAGGTGACTATAAGTCATCCACCCGGCGGTAGGCTGGCATTACTTTCCGGCGTGCCTGCTGTTACCTTCCCAGCCGCAGATTATCACTGCCCGTTGGCCGGTACCAAGTTATACTGCTTGGTGACAGATGCACATAGGTGTGAACAACTTACCGAAGGTTGTTATGCAGCTTTTGCCCCGAGTAGGATTTCAACCCACGACCTGTTGATCACAAGTCCAACACTCTACCTGTTGCGCCACCTTTTGTCGGCATTACAAGTAAGTAAAGTGTGTCGATTTTTTACAGTGCTCATCTCAGCCGTGGCACGTGTTAACGAGGAATCGCACAGTTTTACTTGCCATCCACAGTTGGAATGACTCATACCTGCTTTGACTCCTAACCACAGAGCTTCACCGCGTCGGTCAGGTGCTCATTTTCCATCCCAATGAGGATAGAAGGCTGAGTTGGCCTGAGACTGGGTGGCTGGTTACCTGTGTGAATGGTCACCCATCTTAGTATTAACCGGTTTCAGTGTAGAACAACTTTGTACTTGTGTGCAATGCAATTGCCATGTCAGGGTTTCCACAGACCTGGAAAACCCGGATTTGTCAGGGAATTTTGTAAACCGGGAAAAGTCAGGGAATTTGAGATGGTCAAGGAATTTTTATGACATGTCACATGGTTCACGACTTGCTTATCGATGAGTTGATCTTTGCGTGTAATGTGTAAATTGAATTAGCTTAAACTTAGGCCCATTCATGATGACACTAATTTCCTGGGTGAACAGGATCTATGGATCTCAGGGGTTAGTGACCCTGCCCAGTAAATGTCAGTTATTGTTGTAGGAAGCTCTGCAAAATGCCTGGATATGCTTTAAAGTTATCTGGAACAGTCAGTGAATTAATTTTGCCTAACCCCTGGGAACCCTGTGGACCATTATCACTGTCAATGTAAAGTGAAGTGTTTTGAAGTCACTTTCAAGTAGTTCAGGATTTATACGGTTTTACCTCAGGGGCTTGTTCATTCATTGGTGTGTTATTGCGGGCAGGGGTCCAGCCTACTCTGGATTCCAGCGCTGACCTTATGTAGGTCCAGTGCGCTAGCCCAGGGAGAGGAGGGGAACTGATTGTGTATATGAGTGTATGCATGACGTGTAGGGTGAAGGAGGGTTAAGTAGGAGTGGACAGCTTGTCAGGTATTTCTATAATGCACTCCCTCTAGGCGTGGCCTACTGTCTGGCTAAGCCCCGACTAGCGCTTATGCAGCGCCAGCCAGTGGACTTGTCATGTCAATCTGCTTAGGCTCATGTCAGCACGGCTAATACCTTGACGCTGCTAATCAAGGCATCAGCAACGGTCACCGTTTATAGAGGACACCATCGAACCCTTTTTTCCTGCCTGGGATTATCTACCTGTTCATCATGTGCGTAGGAATTATTATAAATAATTTTTTGGTAGGTGGACGCGCCCGGGCTGAGGTTTGAACCCCGGCCACTGAGCGTGTCACGCTCTACATTACTGCACAAGGCGCCCGAGTGCTTTGGCCACTGGGCCACATGGGCAGGTTACCTCGGGGGCTACATTTTCCCCTGAATTTTCAGTGCATTTAGCGGCAAAACTACGTCGGATGCGAATACGTTTTAGAGATGCAAGATACGGACTTCATCTGTCACCACGTTGGTTGGGCTGGGACTTTGTACACTGCTGGAGACGGAGAAATAGTCGGATATTTTTTACCGCTGCATGTGTGCAGCACAGCGCGTCGGTATTTTGTTTACTCCGGCAATTTTGAGGTTTTTTGCTTCGCACAGACTACACCGCACCAAATTTCAGCCCCGTCGGTTCCAGTCATGTAGCCCAAATACTGAATATTTTACCCAATTTCGGAATATAAACGCCATGCAGTCGGCGTATTCCTGGGCGATTTTACAAAATTTGAACACAGCTAAGGTGTTAACTTGTGTACAGTCCATGTAGTGAGAGATCTTGATTATGGTAGTTAAGGGACGTTTGAGTTGCGGCAGCGGTAACTAACAGATGCTGTGTATATGACAGGACGGCTATCGTCAGTTGGCAACGTTGTCACCTGCTGCACTCAAAGGCATCATCCGCGTCAAGTTCATCAATGAACAGGTGAATGATGCTTGCCACGTCTATCAGCACGGCTAATACCTTGACGCTGCTAATCAAGGCATCAGCAACGGTCACAGTTTATAGAGGACATTGTTGAACCTCGTTTTTCCTGCCCGGGATTATTTCCCCGTTCATCATGTGCATAGGAATTATCAGAAATAATTCTTTGGTAGGCGGACGGGCCAAGGCTGAGGTTTGAACCCCGGCCACTGAGCGTAATATGAACAGGTAGCTGATGCTTGATGACGTTTTTTTGACAATTGAAAATATGACCGGTTTTTGTTTTGCTTTTTTGTTTTTTTGCCAAATATAAAATTTATTGTCCGTCAGTCCCTTAGATTGTATTGTGTTGTTGCTGCATGTCTAGGGCTTGGACGAGGCCGGCATTGACCAAGACGGAGTTTTTAAAGAGTTCCTCGAAGAGACGATCAAACGGGTTTTTGATCCGTCGCTCAACCTCTTCAAGGTTTGTTTCAGTTTGTGATATTCTTCTTCAGTTTTAATCCAAGCATTCTGCACTTGTTGAGGCGTCTTTGTCATTCAGCATCAGTTCTCATGCCTTCATCACTTGACATTGTCGGCAAAGGCAATGTGATTTTGGACTGTCCGTCCACTGTGTTTGCAGTGTGATTTAAGTTAACAGTAACGGAAATGGATGTATTCGGTTAACGGATAGACTTTAATTCTGTTGTGATAACGGAAACGGAAAAGATTGAAAGAACGAGGAGGAACTGGAGATGGAAAAACTAACAACTGAAACTGAATAAATATTATTTCCGGATTTGTTGTACAATGTTGCTGACGACGATATGCCGTGTACACGACGTAGAAGGACGCACGCCTACACATAAATGTATGCGTACGTCATAAAATGTTTAGTTTTGGGTTGAACTGCTCGGGTGGTGTTGTTCGTTTGCATTATACCTGCTATTACGCAGACCGTAGCTACAGTGTGATTTAAGTTAATGGTAACTGAAACGGATTTATTCTGTCAACGGACAGAATTTAATTCCATTAACGATAACGATAATGGAAACGGGAAAAATTGAAAAACTGAAACTGAAAATTTAGATTGATAACTTAACTGAAACTGAAAAAAATATCCACAACTTAAATTACTCTAAGGACCGGTTTTTCCACCGCACATTAATTTTCCGTTAGTGTTAATGAGAGATTAACTCCAATTAATTAATAGGATATGGAGACAATCTTCCATTAACGTTAATGGAAGAATTATTTATAATGGAAAGATGGAAACCTGGCGGTGAGTGTTCGTCCGTCCATTCATTCACTTGTGTTCGGACAGATCTTGTTACTATGATATCTCACGAATGGCTTGAGCAATCTCGATGACACAGGGTATATTCACTAGTCCCTAATGATGACCTGATTAGATCATGGAGGTGAAAGGTCAAGGTCACAGCAGGCCATCAAGGTCAAATCTAGTGAACACCATATCTTGTGAACTACTTGAGCAATCTCGGTGAAACTTAACAGGTATGAAGCACTAGCCGCCACTGATGACCTGGTTAGATTTTAGAGGTCAAAGATGAAGGTCACAGCAGGCTGTGGAGATGGCAAAGGCATCCACATCGACACTGGGACGTCAAAGTCCATCTAGTTGGTGATGTTTCTTGGACGTGGTTTGATTGACTTGACAGGTCACCGAGGAGCACAAGTTGTATCCGTCACCGACGTCCTACTTACAGGACAGTCATCTGGCTCTCTTTGAGTTCGTCGGACGTATGCTTGGCAAAGCCATCTATGAGGTTGGTGTTCAGCGTGTTCACTTAGAACTTTTCTTGGCATTGACACTCGCACAAGCACAATGAAATGTGAACTTTGACTGGCTGTGGGCCCCCTGTGGGCCTGGGGCAATCCAACATGTCTTCATTCCCCCTCCCCCATCATTAACTGAAGGAATCTACTTTATCTTTTACTTTTCCCTTTTCCCGTTCTTACTCGCGTTATCGATTTACTTGCTTTTTTATCTCTTCCCATTCTACCAGAATATTTTCACTCCATTTTTGGCAGGATGTTATAAGAGGTGACTAAACCTGGCTTTAGTTTTTTGTGTTGATTTTATATTATATGTACATTTTAGTTAAGGATGTATGCTTGTTTTTGTAGTATGTGATTTAGTTTTGTTTTGCAGTGTGACAATTGTTTTCCCTGTTGTAGGCACTAGCGTAATAATTTAAATGAGCCTCTCGATCCTATTTCCTTTTTGGGTGGCTGCTGAACAAAAAGATGGCCTTCTTTTACTGGGTAGGGATAGCTCTCCACCCCGATTTTTCGTCTCTGATGTAGCCATATTTGTGCTGAAATGGGACGTTAAACTCCAACTAACTAACTTATCATTGTATTGCATTATGACAGGGCATGGTGGTGGACATTCCATTAAACTAATCTGGTCGTTGTGTTGTGTTATGACAGGGATTGCGGCGGACGTTCCAATAAACAAATCTAGTCATTATTTTATAAACAAATCAGGTCATATTGTGTTGTGTTGTGATAGGGTATTGTGGTTGACGTTCCGTTTGCGTCATTCTTCCTGTCTCAACTGCTTGGTCACAGTCAACACTCTGGCGTCTACAGTTCCATGGACGAGCTGCCCTCGTTTGACCCGGAGCTTTACAAGAGTCTAACATATATTAAGGTCGGCAGCCTAATGATATTTATTACCTACACCATTCAAACTGAGAGTGTGTCTAACAGCCTGCAACGTTTTTCCTGAGCTAATCAGTTTTTAGGTTGACTCCTCGGAGCCGACTTAATAACGTGTGTGTAAAATTTCTGTCCGTAGGTCCGTCCACAAAAGGTTTTTTCTTTGATTTCAATGACCAAGGTCAAGGTCACAAGCCCTTGAAAGTCGGAAACTCGGCCACTTTCAAAGGCTATCTCCTCCCCCGTTTATAACGGGGGCTGGCAAGTGACCACGGATTCTTAAATTAGGGCACAATATCTAAAGCTTATCGGTGGGCCAGATTTTTTATTTTTGTCCTAGTTTTTGTGTCACATGACTTTGCAGTTGGCAGTAAGTAGGAGTCGACCGTCAGTCCCGTACGGGGCTAATTGGTTTTAGTTTTTCCTTAATTTTTTGTTTCTATGCCGTGTGCTAGACTAAGCTGGCCATTTTGGCAGCTCTTGAGTGCACGCCATCACAGAAATTTACCCAGTCCATTCAAGCCGTCTCAGTTGTGAGTCCACCTGTAGTAGGTTGCTGTCATCCACGTCCACTGTCTCCATTTATTGTTATTATTCAGTCTAAAACCAGATACTCGTTATCCTTTTCTACTGTGGTCGGAAGGCTGAGTCGGCCTAGTCACTGCAGTAAGGGTTTGCAGCCCATGCCAAAGGCAGCGTGTCACAGTGGCTGTCATGATAAACACAACTGATTGTAGTGTGATTCACTTGTTAGATTTTACACACTTCAGTCACGTTACCACTTACTTACTTAATAGACCACTGCTCTTAGGAAGTGATGTTTGTAGCTATTTCAAGTTTATGTCTTCATTTTCCCTTTATTATTTCGACGCTAGAGGTGGCGCAGCGGGTAGAGCGTTGGACTTGCGATCAACAGGTCGTGGGTTTAATTCCTACTCGGGGCAAAGGCTGCGTGACAACCTTGGGCAAGTTGTTCACACATATGTGCCTCTGTCACCAAGCAGTATAACTTGGTACCAGCCAAGGGTCGGTGATGCTCCGCGGCTGGGAAGGTAACCGCAGGCCTGGCGGAAAGTAATGGCAGCCTACCGCTGAGTGGATACCTGCGGGCTGACTGTCTGTACACCGGGATCAGCTCCGGGCCCAACGCTTGGTAACGAGTATGGGAAGCCTTTACCTTTTTTACTTTGACAGTGTTGGTTTGCTAACAGGAAAGTCGTCCAGCCTGTAAGAACCTGTTCCCGTAATCCGCTAATACTGTGTTTTGGAGACGCGACCAAGCGTGGAGAAACTGCAGAAAAGACAAACAGTAAAACAAGAACTGAGTGTATTCGTTGGACTGCATCACAGCAATAGCTAAGGGCGGCCTATGATGGTGGTGCCACGACACCGGCTCTCCACTGTTGGCCGCCGAGCATTCGCTGTGCAGGGTTTGACAGTCTGGAACTCTTTGCCTGATGACCTTCGTGCACAGCAGCACTATGTGTCCTTCCTTCAAACGCGGCTTGAAAACTTGCCTGTTCTCTAGTTAGTAGCGGCACAGCGCATTAGAGACTTTGTGACAATGCGATATACAAATCTACTTTTACCATTACCATTACCATATTGCTACAGACGGAGTAGCATGGTTTGTCTGCAAAAGTGGCTGAAGTGATCAAGATGCCGTTTGGGGGCTGACTTGGGTGGGCCTCACAGAACCATGTATTACATGAGGTCGGGATCCCCCCACAGGAAGGGACAATTTTGGGAGTTGTCCAGCCAGTTGAATAGCATTGGGAGTCTCTGCAGCGGTGTATGCAGCAACAGGGATCATTTGATCCTCAATAACGGCATGACAGCGCGACTGCTGCAGCCGACGGCAATGCTCCCAACTGGACGGTGTCACAGTGGGAGTCTCTGCTGTGGTGTATGCATTTAATCGTCAATAACGCTATGACGTGCAGTGTGGCCTTTTGTCGAAATTCTTCGACCACTTGTTTGATGTTTGTGCAGCACTACGAAGGTGACGTTGCTGACCTTGACTTGACCTTTTCCTATGACGAGGACACGATGGGAAAGATCATGACGCATGAGTTGGTGCCGGGAGGCAAGGCAGTGGCCGTCACCAATGACAACAAGTATGTGTCCATGTGTTTGTCTGTCTGTCTGTCGCAGTTATTTGTTCATTCAACGTGAACCCGAGTTGTGTTGGAATGATACTGTTTCTGTTGTTTGTTTGTTTGTTTCGACTTTCGATACTAGTATGTGTCCATGTGTGTCTGTGTGTGTGTCTGTCTGTCTGTCTGTCACAGTGATTCGTTCATTCAGCATGAACCCGAGTTGTGCTTGCTTAAAACGTACCTGTTCGCTCGATACTAGTGCATTCAGTGCGACAGAGGTTCTTGACGATAACCGCGCTCTATAAATTTACTTACTTATTTATTTGCTTACTTACTTACTTCTGCTGAAATGATACTGTTGCTGTTGAGCCGCTGTTAGTTCCTGGCCCACCTAATGTGCCAGTATTGTTTTGCTCTCTGGCGTCTGCCATCATTGTCGTCGTCTGTCGGCGTCTGTAACACCCCACGCGGGCCTGCAGGCAGCTTCAGCCACGCAGGCCAGGCGATTACGCCATGCCGCCTCCAGTCTAATTATAGCTCCACGGTAACACTGCACGGCGGGCCAGTACGTTTACGTCCCGTTAGGGCGCACACCTTGTTTATTACCTGCCAAATGGTTTTTGTGAAAGTTAAAACTTGACAGTACGCATTTCCATCGTACCACGAGGTCATAACTTCACAGGTGGAGGTGGTGGAAGATATACAGTCTTGTGTTATGGCTGTGATAAAAGGAGAGCCTTGAGCGTGAATTTTAACATTGTCCTTTCTTATTGTTGTTGTGAGGAGCCATTCATGCATTGCATGTTGGGAAGGCAGGTGCCCTGAAGACTGAATGAACTCTTACATGCAGTGACCATATTGTTGAGAGTCACATGTTCTCTCTCACCTCTACTCATCATTCCAGTGGAGAATAGTCTGACCCAGGCTCACCGCGAAGATGATTGGTAAAACGGAGGAGGGAGACCGAGTGTCAGATGAGGTTGAGTTCATGGAATGCCGGTCTGCTGTGTCTAGGATCAGGTACCTGCACTTGATGGCGCACTTCAAGATGCGAGTCCAGATCCGCGAGCAGTCGAGCGCATTTATCCGTGGCTTCAAGTCGATCGTCTGCTCTGACTGGCTTGACATGTTCTCCACGCCCGAACTACAGAAACTCATCTCCGGCGACGCTGCCGATGTCGACATTGAAGATCTTCGGTGAGTGTACTTCACTGACTAACGAACCTGAGGACAGCCATCAACTGAACCCCACAAGATGACCACCAGTAATCTCCACCACCAGCAATGAATAAATAAACAGAAACGCATGGCAAAGCCCAGCGTTTAGCCCGCCCAGCTCAAACGCGCGTGTAAATCTCAGGAATTATTGGTCAAAGTTTGCCATATTTTTGTTAGAAGTAGAGGAGTCATCGGCGGTGTTAATGTTTACATCCATGTTGCTTTCCTTGCATCCATTATGGAATGCCAGTGTGCAAAATGAAGGTGGGGTATGGCAATTTTTGTCAATCATCGCCAAAAATTTATTACCACAGCAATGCCTCTTGAGCGATGATGAGAAGAAGGTCGGATTGATTATGTCCACCCGTGTATGTAGCTTTCCTGAAAATTTGGTCAAGAACGGTCCAGTACTTTCTGAGATAATTGGTCTCCGGTAGGGATCATTACAAAAGAAAGTAACATCAGAACATCTTGTATAGCCCTTCGACATGCTAGAGGCAGACAGGGTGGACTAAATCAGAATTTTTATTATGTTGAACTTCATGATCTGAGATTGCTGGTGATAAATTTGAGTCAATGAAAACATATCCCACAATTATTTCTCAACCCAGCTGTCGTTAGACCTACTTTCTTCCAGATCCACAGTTACGTTCCCAGTTTCAGAGTGTCACCGCCTTTGGATGGTACCAGTTCATAGTGCTTGGTGAACAGAGGCAAATGTGTGTGATCAGGGTCACTAGGTGACAGCAGAATGGCCGACGATTGAATCTTCTGTGACCTCCTGGCCTCTCGTCCAATGCCCTACCCATTGCGCCACGTCATAAGCTACTATTTAGCCAGTTTTAATATCTTTGCCACCTGACAGTGTCGGCAAAGACTATGTTTTCAAACAGTTAGTTTGTCCTTCCGTCCGTCCGTATGTCCGTTCATCTGGACAGTTATTATTACCATGATATCTCGTGAACGCCTTGAACAGTTTTGATAACACTGACAGTGAGTATTCACTAGCCCATACTGATGACCTAATTAGATTCGGGAGGTCAAAGGTCAAGGTCACAGCAGGCTATTGATGTCAAGGTGACAAAGGAATCCACGTCGACGCTTGGACTTCGAAGTCCGTCTTCTAGTTTTACAGCTGAGGCGAGGTGAAATGATGACGACGACGACTACGACTACGACTACGACTACGACTACGACTACTATTATTATGTTCGTAGGCGGCACACACAGTACTACGGCGGTTTTCACAGTGGACATCGCGTCATCAGTTGGTTGTGGGACATTCTCAAGCGCGACTTCACGCCTTATGAACGCAGTCTGTTCCTCAAGGTCTCCAGCTTTCTTGTTCTCTTACTGAATCGCATGCACTGCTTGTCTCAGAGAAATTGCATAAAGACAGCAATGTTCCGTATCTCAAGTGTCAGTGAAGATAGAACGAGATCCTGTGGATGGATGATTGTTGTTGGGATCATTGTTAGGTCGACTCCTCCGAGTCGACCTAATAAAGTGGGTCTCAAATGTCCGTCCGTCCGTCCGTCCACAAAAAGTTCTTCGATTTCAATGAAATTCGGTGTTTACTGTATGTAGAGGTCGATGAGTGATGCATGACGGTATGCAGTATGACCCGATCCAAGGTCAAGGTCAAGGTCACGAGCCCTTGAAAGTCGGAAATTCGGC
>Ga0209780_1005494_pt1 | contig 10021 bp, 5 predicted proteins | sample WorMetexBAHAMAS2_FD_187384 | JGI IMG/M metagenome (GOLD analysis project Ga0209780, IMG submission 187384) | Marine gutless worms symbiont microbial communities from Max Planck institute for Marine Microbiology, Germany - Inanidrilus exumae... | ecosystem: Host-associated > Annelida > Digestive... | reverse complement strand
GCAATAACGCGACTCCGTGGACCGTGACGATCAGCTAGCTGGAAGATAAACTGCCCGGCAAAGTCAACAGCTCCACACTTGACGCTAATATCGCCGACAAAACCATCGGCCGTCGGTAGCTGATATGTTGTCACGCGACGCCCGTCTAACAGACTAACTAGTTCCAAAGAGGCGCTAGTGACGTTGAATGTCCGAGGAATCGACACACTGACGTCCAGGTCGCCGCTGTACAGCTCGTAGTGACCAGTCGTGGTCAGTGTTACGTTGTTAGCTCTTGTCGTCACTGCATAAAACACAGTTTTGCTGTTTTGCAGCAATCTTATATACAGCTAAACATATAAAATACCTTATCAAGAAGCTCAGCTATTGCAGAGGGACCGCGCGACGCTCTACGTCAGTTGAAATCTTGGCAACTGCTGCAGTACTGTACGAAAAATCGCATTTGCAAAGGATTGCAATAAGTGATTGACCTTGAAGGTCACTCAAGGTTATTGGAAATGACATTATTTGATAGACTATATATCAATTCCTATTAGTGGTCTATAGTAACATCTCTAGAGATCTTGCACTATTTCCGAGACATTAACACTTTTACAGTGTACGTGACTGCCTATGACGTTAAGAAGTGCTTCAGTTCCAATTCAACAGTTAAATTTATAGGCCACGTGCGCTCTTCGATTCGAACGTAAACTATAAGAAACTTACTAGCCAACGATTTTGACGTATGGGATTTAGCAAGGTTTCTAATAGCTGATTTTTGGTGGTTAGTGTCTCACAAGGTCATCGAAACGTCATTCGTCGATAGAGCACATACGACTTCCTATTCACCTTTCATGGAAACTACGTTCCTGTCTTATACCGTTTCAGAGATATAGCAAGTTGTTTGTTTGCAAATTTTGCCTATCCAAGTGTATTTGGTGTCCCTGTGGGAGTGACCTCATCGAAGTTTCAATTAAAGCTTCGGCGTCAGAATCCTAGAGTCCCTGGGGTATTATACGGCTTTGTTTGCGTTGATGGCATTTTGACAGAATGCCGGCTTGTGACAGACGGAAAGGCAGACAGCCACAGGCCAGAGCACGCTAGCAGTATTCGCTGGAAACTAGAATACGCTTATCTGACTCATGGAGCTAATGCATTAATAATCCTGTATCGCATTAGCTTAGCCTATTCGTGTATAGGCTATGCTATCTTGTTTAGTTTACATGTCGGACGTACGACTGAGTGACTGACATGCGATATCTCTATGACATCGTGCAGGCATAATGCGCTGCCAAATGACTATTAACGAAGATGACAATTTTAACTCTTGTAGCATTTATCGTAGTTACCCATGCCGATGTTTGTTTGTTTGTTTGTTTGTCTCTCTGTCCGTTTTTTCCACAAGATATCTCAAAATCCGATGCAGTTAGAATAACCAAACTTGACACAGAAATGGTCCACTATGAGTTCTAGAAATCCGTTTATTTTATTTGGTGTCAAAAAATCAAGGTGAAGGTCACAAGACAAAAAGTGCCGATGTATGATTTGCACTCTTGTGAGTGCTTGTTTCTTCTGGTTGCCTTATTCTTATATGGCAGTCAGTGTACTTGGAACACGCCACAGTGGTCAGACTGACAAATGATAGGTAGGCCTGCCAGTGTTTGTCAGCGTCGTGCAATCACCATGGTAACTCATCGCTCAGCCACACAATGATGCTCGCCGGCTATGGTCACAGCTAGCAGTCAGCAACGTCGGCACGCCGACATTACTCTTGATCGATGTTCGACCAGGGACTCTTCCCGGCACTCATTGCGTTTCTCTTCACGGCAACGAGACTACATCGTGGTTCAGCCGCCAGCATTCTAATGACGTCGTACAAATTGCTAAATGGGTCTATACCGATCTACCATTCGGCCGACATGCCATAAATATTTCAGTTTATAACAGTAGGCAAGCTGCATGTATCACAGTGTGTCCGCAGTCGCTACCCGAATTACCGACAAACTGAAAATGCACATAAGAAAGTCTCCAACGGAAAGTCTCTGTTTAGTCTCAATTAAACTGCGTGCCAAGTCATTTTATATGGTACAGAGGAAAAGACAAGTCAGAATATGGCTTTCACTTAAGTCGAACCTTGCCAAACCATATCATTCTCGTATGCCTACGGAACACTACGTTACAGCGAATCTTCGGTTTCTATCTTGCAGTCGCCGCTACATAGAACGATGATGGATTCAGAGCCGGTGTCGATGGTTGAAAAAAATTGACAAGAAGCTCAGCTGTTGCATGGAACCGCGCGACGCTCGAAGTCAGTCGAAATCCTGTTATATGCTGCACAGCTGTACGGAAATCGCGTGAGAAAGAGCGTGCAATAGGTGAACAACCTTGAAGGTCACTCAAGGTCATCAATATAGGCCCAATCCGACAAGCTATATCACTTCCTATTAGTGGTCTTTAGTAACAAAGTGTCTATCTTACACAATTTCCTAGATATCTCTACCTTTACAATGTACGTGCCTGCCTGCGACTTCCTATGCAGTTTCCAACTATGTGTTTATCTCGCACTGTTTTCGAGATATAGCGAATTATTTGTCGAAAGTCGCTAATTTTCCTATTGCACGTGTTTTTGGCGTCCTCGTTGTTGGCGACCCCACTGAAATTTCGTAAAGCTCTTTGCCGCAGAAAACTAGTCCTAGACTATCATGCGCCTTTGTTTGCGTGATGACATGTTTAGACGTTATGACAGAGCTCCGCCCAGTGTCAGACACGCATTATACAGACACGGACACAAGGCCGTGGCGTATATCGCGCTAGCATAGCGTCGCTCGGTAAAAATCGGTCAGCATCTGGCGAGGTTTCAAGCAAGATTATGTTAACTCATTTTTAATGTATAGTTATTACTATGCTGCTATGATGTGCACGGTAATCAGGCTTTCCATAGGGAGCGCTGAAATCACAGGACTGGACGGTAATGGACGCTTCGCGGGTGTACATTGCGAGACCGAACAACGACGGACGGATTTTGCTTATTGGCTTGAAAGAAAGAGAAGCCCATTAATATCCAGTATTAGTATATCAAAGGAGATTATATGTTTCTATTGACAAAAATATAAAATTACTGACTCTTGTTATACTGTCTGGAACTGCTAGGGGTTGATGAAATTTCGTAGGTTATCACAATACAATCACCTTTTCCTAGCATTAGTCGGATAAAGAACGTTGAGCGTGCGTAAATAATTCATAACGGCAATTATCCAAAGTCACAAAAACGCAGAAGACTGGATTAAAATTTCCAATATCAAATTATAAATTACCACAATCTGCGCAGGATATGTAAACGAAACTGGATAGAGCTTTTGCTTAAACTCTGCACAAATACGAACATTAGACCTACAGAAACTTGGTGCGACATTGCCCGGTCGTGCAATTTAGGTCAACACTTTCCATATCTAAATTCCTGGGAGAGAACCGTCATCATTGGTTTGGCCGTTGCTTTAAGTATAGAAGCATAAAGGCTGGTTCACACCGGGCGCACGGCACCACACCGCAACGCATCCGGTATGAAAGTACCTTAAGGCAAAGGAGAAGTTGAAGACGACGACACAGAGACGCTATCATACAAATGTTCTGTAGATATCATTATATCGCTAGTCGCTACCAACGTTTGAGCAACAACTATCAATTGTACATCATCATTGAACCGTCCAAGTTAAGTAAGTAAGTAATTAATGAATTAATGTTACTCCTGCTAGCGAAAAGATTTCGGATACAAATTCGGTTTATGGTTATCGTAACGTCGATTATACACAGGCCTTTAGGCACTAAAATAGTAAGTTTTATAAATAAACGGAATACTAGCCTGTAAGCAGCAGAGATACCAGTAGTCTACAGACAGTATATGGCTTTGTCTGAGTTTGTGTCATGACGCCGATGTACATCTCAGTTTAGATTCGACGTACGCTTGTGACAGGTGCGTTCAACATGGACCAACAGCAAGCACTGAACGTCTAATCGCCAAATAACTCAGCGTAAAGCAGCAGCAATTCATTCTGCTGTCGCTGCTGCGGCTGCAGGTTCAGCGCACGCAGCATCAACTACAGCTCTTGCTACTCAGCCGCACCGCTACAATGGACGGCAGACGGTGATAATGAAGTGGAACCACTTTTTATCAACAGAATCACATACGAGAAAATACATATACAGAACACGATAAATGCGTGGCGACGAACTCAAAGACTGTCCAATGCTATCTGTGATTATGCAGTGAGAAAATGCAGCATGCCCGATAACCGTCTTTTTGAGACTAAGAATCTTAAAAACAGATGAACTGGGTATACTTTGTGACGTGCAAACGAGACCACTCTCCTGTCGTCTTTCACACGGACGACATTAGTCGTTCCTGTTCTGCAAGGCAGCCTGTTGTTGTTTCGGGTCCAATTCACTTTTATCACTACCGCCGGAAAGTCCCGTTTGTAGTCTGTAGAGGTTACGCGACTGAATAATTATAATAGTTGCCCGCTGTAGCGTTAGCGAGATCGAAGACCATTTTCTTTTGTACTTGTTTCCTGTTCTATTGCTGTATTTTTAGTTAAAGCACTTTCTTCGACATCTGTCAACCGACCGTTTCGAAATTTTCCCAAAATATGGCTGAGCCCCGACAAAATCCCTGCTAGCCTATATCCCCAAATTTAATAAAGGGCAAAACTCTTAATCACCAATTTGAGCCGAACCGCAAAACATTAAGCGCTGTCATTCCGCAACAAGAAGGAATATAGAAGAGCTAAAACTGCCAGCGACTATTGCTCTCTCGGCCTATATCGTCGCCACATTTAGTGGCGTCGGACAATAAACAACGGAGAAACACGCTAGTTTTAAAAAGGTACAAGTGCGTCAATGATTGTGGCATCTTGTGCCCAAGCTAGCGCCACTTCAGCTTCTGGACTACAAGGTTCCTGACAGTGGAAACTGGCTAAACAGATGTGCTGCAAAGTCGAACAGGAGTAGTCGGTATCTGATACTAGCGACGCGTAGACGAACATCAGTGAATACAAGTGTCCGTTTTGTTATGGTTCAGCTGCAGTCTGCTGGCTACCATCCACGCTGAAACGTAATACAAGCGGTGAGACACACTACCACTTGTTACACGACCGCCAATAACCACAGACAGTCATTCGGTTCAAACAAAACTGCACTGAGAATGGATGTACTCGACTACATCACCGGTAGTACTGGCTCAGGTGTGACCAATAATTACTGAAATCAGTTCCACAGGTTATACCATGACGCGGTATCAACAGTGAAACGGATTTCAATGATCGTTACTCACCCATCGTCATATAACCTTCATTGTATTTACGAAATACTGGCCCCGCAGGGAATGGTTTCCGATGACCGAAAAGTCGAAACTACCTCTAAAGGTCACTCAAAGTCATCGACAATGACACATGTTGACAGACCACGTGTGACTTCATATTAGTGCTCCACTGTCGATAGGCCAAGTTTCTGTATCGTTTGTGAGGCAACGAGATACTGGTGAAAAATCGCGAATATTTCGTATCATGCCCATATATATATTTGTCGCCATCTTCTTTGGGACATCAGAATTTCCGTAGTGTTTAGGACAAGAACACTAGGATTATTATTATTATTATTATTATTATTATTTTTTACCCTTTATTATTATACGGTTGATGACGAACGATGAGCCATTCACAGCATAATGAAAGTTTGACGATACGTTTAATCAATGAGCTAAATTATCACACATATGACGGATGGACACGATAACAACAAGTAGGCCTATCACGCTTACACACAATATGAGCCACGTGGTACTAAGAAAAAACAACCCAAAACAGACATATTATACAAAAGTAAAAGTAAAGACAAATAGCAAATCGTAGTAGGCCTATATATTATACCAAATAACTAAATTGCAGGCTAAAAAAGCAGGCTAATCTATTATTCTTTGTGGTGCAAATAATATTGGTAAACAATAACTGTCTCGTGAAACTCCAATTCAGTTGTCACAATCATCAACAAGGCACTTGGAAATATCATCCTTCACTCCTGGTGTGCAGTCAGTTCTTTTCCATGCCGTTCACCAGGTGGCGCGACTGCTTAGTGCTGCTGTTACTGAGTCACGCCACGGTCTCTGTGGTTATAGTAGTGTGCCACTATGTTACTGTATGCCCCATTATGTCAAAACATAACATAAATCATCAAGCAAACCGGAAATAGCTAACGTATTGTATTCTTGTCAGAGGAGGACCGAGCCACATGTACAGTACATTGCATGAAGTTTGGATATATGGTTTTCGAGATACGCAAGCGGTAAGACTAACAGACAGACAGACAGACATATACAGACTGCAATACTTTGCATCTCTAATGGAGGCAAAGTAATCTACATTCTGCCAGCATGAATCTCCTCCCAGCTGAGTTCAGTTCACCTAATGAATTGTGATACTGTACTACATACTCACATTAGCAATATTAATTGTCACACATGCTGTATACGGTGACGGGTGAGAGGCTGGTTCGTTGGTTGGGAGATTAATGTTCCCTTTCAGCACAAAAAATAGGCTATATCAGGGACAAGGTCTTGGGTGATGATTTAGTTCCACCAGGTTAAGGATGGCCATCCAACGATACAGCAACCTCCCGACTTCGTTGCCTTTTTGTTCAGCAACGATCCAAAATGGGAAAGGATAGGGGAGGCTCACTTAAGTTATTATGCTAGCACCTACAACAGGGTGGAAACTAATCAACCACCACAAGACCTATTTATCAGTTCAATGTGATATCTTGTGTAATTGCTGTTCTTCAGTTCCTTTAACATATCAGTGCGTAACGACTCTTGTTGTATAATATCTTTTCTGTGTGGGTCTGGCTTTGGAATACTTCTCTTAGGTAAAAACCAAAAGAAGCATTCGGGGGACTCCTCATCCACGGTAACAGATCTGCCCCCTCCAACCCTATTGATGGGAGAAAATATCAAGTGTGATGCAACAAAAATGAATAAAAAAAGTAGAACATTAATTCTGAATGATCTTCTAATAATATAAAAACATTCAACCAAAATATATTGATAATCCAAAATAAATGTATTTATCTTGAATTTCAAATGAATATAAATCATAATTTCCAACACTGCATCTGCAGCACGCAGCAGAATGCAAAATGAATTCCTGATTGCTATAAATTTGTTGTGAATTTGGTAAAACATTATCAAATTCAGACAAAATATTTTCAGACTGTAACATTACGACATAATACCGAATAGTAAGACACTAGTTTTCCAGATACAATAGAGCAATATAGTATTTAATAAAAAATACAAATTGAAAGGACAGACAAACGTCGTTATCAGTAATGATAAGTGGAAACGAACCCAAACATGGTCTATAAAATGAGCAACATGTATTTATAAAAATACGCAATATTTTTATGATATGATATCATCGATATGACACGATACGGTAGATTAACGTGCGCTCAAAAGCTGACGAGATGGCCAGCTTGATCTAGCGCATGGCACAGAAACGAGAAATAACAAAAACGAGTAGCTCAGAAGAAACGGTCCAGGCAATAGTCTGTGAAGGCAGTCTGGGAGGAAGAAGTGAAACTACAGGGGTAGCATTTGTGAAATGTGAAATTTTCACATAAAGCATTTAAATTCTAACCTATTTAGTATTTACACGAACACATGTAAATACTTAGAGTTCTGATGTTGCTTCGATAACGATTGATTGATTGACTGAGTTAAGGTTTTACATCCCACCCGACACAAAATAGGTCATTTCCGAGACGTTCTTCCCAGCCAATCTCTTGGCTAAGTACTGTGAAACTAAAACAAACACAACAGAAGCAAACATGCACCCATAACAAAATATACTACAACATAAAATTAACACAAAAACTAAAGCCATGTCTGGTCGGCCTGGTCAGGAAACGGAACGGGTCTATTCTGGAAGGAGTAGATAAAAACTAGAGAAGGGAAAAAGGGGAAAATAAAAGATACCAAAAAATATAGAGTAGTAGGTGGGGAAGTGAAGGGATAAGGGGGGATTGCCCCGGGACCACAGGGGGCAACATTAGGCATCTCACAACATAACAAACTGCAACAGTTAAAACAGATAAAACACACTTTGAGCACATTAGCAAAACGTCAGGATGAGCAAAGACGACGTCACTAAATTAACACAGCAGACTAACAATGCACGTGACTGACTCGGGTTGCTGCAGCTGACGACAAATATGCAAATGAAAATAACACTGACGAAGTTTGGCCCGCCTACACTGGCTAGTGGCTAGTCTGAGTTAATGCTTAACAACGACAACAGCAGCAGATAACGACACAAAAACTGGTTCACTTTGGACGAATCGGAAGTCGGATGAGAGACACATGCGACCAATCATTCTCTGTCTTAACAATGAACTGGTCAGCTGCTCACACTAAACAAAACAACACAGGCATTAAAGCTACAGTTAAAAAGTAATTTGTAAGATGCCATAAAACGTACGTTTATCACAAGCTACAGTTGCAATGCAGTGTCAGTCTGTCAGTTGTCAAAGTTTTGGCAAATAAAAGCAATTTACAAGCTTGCAGAACAAACTCAGTGTCAAACGTAGATATGTCAGCAGACAGCAGTCACGAGCACAGCTAGCATAGTGTCAATGGCTGCACCATGATTTCAGTTTGGGTTACAATCCAAACAGCACTATACCCCTCCCTTTCACTTTACTTTTCTTCCCTCCTGCGATTGACATTGTTGTGTTCAAATGTCGTAAAATCTGTCCAATGGGAAATCGGCAAAATCGTGCGTTATTTACCTCACAAAAAAATTTCGGCTGCCTCTGAAACTGTCGCTACTGCGCGGATCGCGCCCAAAATCTGTCAGGGCCAGCCCCAACATTTGGCTCACATTGTTCCAAATTTCACCCAAATCGGTTCACTTTTGGAGGAGTTATAGCCGAACGCGTCAACACTGTTCTTTTGCCCTGTTGACTATTTACATGATTCGCCTTTGTTACAAAATACGTGCTGAATGTCTATCGGATAAGCTGAAGTGAACAACGACCATTTCATTACACCATTATGGCATTATGTCTAGGTTACTTAGCAGTAATCAGACGAACGTTTCATCAACTTCTGAGTCACTGTAGTCCGGCGATGCTTCGCTGCTGCTGCTGCTGGCCACCAGTGACTTCTGCAGCTCTTCCACCCGTCTCCTTGACAACTGCAAGTCTTCATCGACTTCATTCCGCTCCATCTCCATCAAGTGCAGCTTGTTTTCCTGAACATGTCAGTAGGCATCTAGTGACACTTGCATACGATATTACGAGAATACAACACAAAGTACTATTTACACAGCTATATTTATGTCAGACACACAATCATTACCATCATCTTCATATTTACCCCAGTAGTGGTGCAAAGTATTGTGATCGGTGTGTCTGTGTGTCTCTTTGTTTGTCACTCCAATCATACATTTCAAAAACCACACGTCCAAATTTCATCAAATTTCCTGTAAATTACCTGTGGTCAGCTCAGTCCTTTGACGAGGGCCGACCGGCTGCAGCTTAATCCCAACACGACAACTGTCCAGTTAAAAGAAATTAAGTCAACACATTAACTGATTTATACCTTTACTATTCACCTGCTTGTAACTTCTACAGAAAAACTTTTTAAATTACATATATTATATTTTTTAGCTTATTTTAAACAGTTGCATTCTGTCAACGTTTACTGAACGAATATGTGAAGAGTGAAACTGGATCGGGTTTTGATCTTACTTGGCTTAGCAGTCTTTCGAGCGCCTCTGTGTCTTCGGTGTACTTGGTGCTATATGTATAGAAATTTTTTATCTGCCCCATAGCTATAGCATATAGCATGGGACATATAATAAAATCGTTTTGCGTCTGTCCGTGCGTGTGTGTGTGTGTGTGTCCGTCTGTGGACACTCTCACAGTCGCATTTCTTCGTCGATTTTCACCAAATTGGACACAGACGTGTAAACCCCAAAAGTAAGAACAAGTT
>Ga0209780_1005493_pt1 | contig 10021 bp, 6 predicted proteins | sample WorMetexBAHAMAS2_FD_187384 | JGI IMG/M metagenome (GOLD analysis project Ga0209780, IMG submission 187384) | Marine gutless worms symbiont microbial communities from Max Planck institute for Marine Microbiology, Germany - Inanidrilus exumae... | ecosystem: Host-associated > Annelida > Digestive... | reverse complement strand
TGAATTAGGATTAAATGAAATAATGAATAATAATTAAAACAATTATTAACTAAAATAATTAATTTCATGAAATAATAGACGTAATATAAATGAATATTAAACTGGATTAAGTTGATCTGAGAACTCTTCTAATTCGCCTACCGACGTAACTGTGATATCGGCTCCGCGATACAACTGTGAAGATTTATTTACTTATTTACTTACTTACTTAATGTGAAATTGAAAAAAATGTCCGTCGACAAGTTGGCTGTTTGTTTGGTTAAGTGATGTTTTTTTTGCATCCTTAAGATGCCTCGCCGTTATCGGAATCATGGTCTAACGCATCCTCGACACAGACCCGTTAACAGCAAATCCGTGTCGACCGTATCGCCTGGAATGCTGCGGGAGTTTCGTGTCCCCCTCCCTCCTGCATCCACTGACGACCATCAAATTTAATTTGTCAGCGGAGTGATTGGCTCCGCCCGTCCCGTGTTGGACGGCCGAAGCGGACGTGGTCCGACCCGAGCATTAGACAGGCTGGACGGGATGATGACGCGGAAACGATGAAGTTTCGTGGAGTTTGACGGAAACGGAAACCGACTTCGATGTGCGATGGGTAACGTTAACGAGTGATTCAAAACTGCATCAGTCTCCGATATGTATATTACTTGTACCGCCATGTTGTAAACAAGATAGTGGTGTCCTATTGTGAAAAAAATTCAAGAGCCCAAACATTTGAGATTAAAAATCGCAGTTTGCGGTTGGGATAGCGACAGTAAGATACTGTACTTAGAAACATCGGCCTAACGGCGCTAACGGCGTCTGGAATTTTTTTACATCCTTAAATTCTGCGTCAATTTCAGAACACTTCCAACTCTGAATCAGGCGAAGAGTCGTCTGTACTTGCTGGTGAGTAACGATCGCCGTGCAACCCCTTCGTCGTAACATTCCCTGCATCGCAGCAGCCAGTCAGTCCCCGTTTTATCACAGCGTCAATCAGCGACAGAGTGAGAACGTGATCAAAGTGAAAGCTGCTGAGGCAGGAGTCGATCGTCCGACAGGTGTCACTAGTGTCGAGATTATCTTATCAACTCGGCATCAAGCCCGTCTGTGGGTAGGGGCGTAGGTAGACGTAGCACGATACGATATGACACGGTAGAAGAATCTGTATCGAAATAATTTCACATGACAAAAGAAATGATGGTCTGAATAACGAGCATACTCAGTCCTCAGCCATCACCAGAAGCAATCAAGCATATTTAAAGTGGTCCAAGTAATAAAAAATCACTTTAGGGTTCGCAAACGGTAATAAATATAACTACGAGTTGTCCAGAATAATGTCACTGAAATAGATTGGGAGCAAGAAGTTTTTCTGACGCTGATGAAAGGTCAATCGTGCGTCACGGCTGTGGTCCGAACTCACTTGCGGAGCTAACAATTCTTACCATGCCCCCAAATCGGTTGGGAAAACTGCAGGCAATGAGGCTGGATTACGGTCAAAGTTTGCTAAATACGAAATAACACGAAACCCACAAATTAGCCCCGTAGTCGTTATATGTCCGAAGCATTGACGATACCCCCGCTTTGTCACGGCACACCTGCTAGCGGGGCGACTCAGAAAGATTTGCATAACACGACATAACTGCGTTAATTCGTCAATTCGTCATTGGATTATCGCGTTATTGCGTCATCTTATCGGCATTAGCGTATATCAATCTTTCTTAGATCGCTATTCAAGCCCATCTGTCGTATGTGCTTGGACTTTATCGTCGTATTGGTTCTGATATATTAGATGCGCGTCGTAACGAAGCACTTAGTTGAATGAGATATAAAATAATGTACAACAGATTAGATTTTCTGCGTCAATCGAAACCAAACAAGCACTAAATTACGTGAAATAATAAATTAAATTGTGTTGAGAGAATTTGATATACAGCCAGGTGCGTTGATCCAGAGGGAGGCCCCAGGACCCGGAATCAGGCAATAGCCTAATAATTTGGGTTGGCTCGAAGACAACCGTTGAAGTTTGAACGATGCGCTTCCAATATTTACAGCAGATCAACTCTACTGGATACAGCACCTATTTCAGCTGTAGACCTTCATCATAATGTCATAATTACAGCCGGTCCGCTTTCAAGTAGCATAGGTCAACTCAGCCTTGCATCCTTCCGGGGTAGCTAAATCAAGTACCCGCTTTGGTTGGGAGTAAATGCGGGATTCTCACCTCTGTCTGGTGGCAGGTAACACTGTGTGATCCCATATGGCATGTGAGTTTCCCGTAGCGGTGAAGAGGTAAGTTGATGCTAAACTGCTATACACTGTTTACTTTACTTTTGCTTTAAGTATTAAGATACGTTTTATTTGTTAGCGTTTAACTGATTACATACTCATATAGATGAGAGTTGTTGACTTGTTATGAATGAATATGCAGAACCGTCGTCTACCGTTCGGTGCCCGCTGCATGGCCCCGCCTACTACTTTGCATACAACGACCTGGTACATGGAACCTGTCCACAAGCTCTGTCCTACGCCCAGCCGTGCGCAGGACATTCCAAGTACCAGCTGAGGTTCAATCACTGTGTTCCGAGTGCCACCTTCAATAACAGAGGTATGTATCATTATGAGACGTCAGCATATTTTATCAGACCATTATGTTTTATTATATGATATATTATTTTTTATTTAAACCACTATCTCCCGACACGTTAATTGCCAACATTCTAGTTCTCTCGTTTTTACCCATTTTCAAATTAATTATCACATGGTAACAAGTGTCTAAAGTAATTTGGCAAAAGGCCGCATCGCCGATTTGTCACCATTGCGGTTGTGTATGAATTCGTCCTATCTTGATCCCATGGTTCCTTGGATCCATGTGAGTCAGCCGTCCAAATATTGCAGTCTTTTTATTACACTTAAATGATTGCAATTTGGTAAATATAACTGCTATTTACAAATGTATAACATAGCTGTATTATGACGCTAGTTGAATGGATTTTGGGAAGGATGTCTAGGTAATAATCTACCAAACGAAGTTGTAGCATCTACCTGTGTCAGTTTTTTAAATCCCTATTAAATTCAATTCATGTTTCTTTTTTTTAACGTTGTGTTTTAGAGTTGTATTATCTATGTTTTTGGGCAGTTGTAAGTGCTCTTTAAGCCTTTCTGCCCAGTAGACACAGTTCATTTTTATTGCATTTTGTTGTTCTATGTGTTGCTTTATATCTGTGTCTACAAATACATATATAATTATAGGTTTTAGAAAGTTTGGCTATGTGTTCGGCAGTGTCTTGGGGTATTCTAAAGCTGGCAATGAAACATACTGTGCAGACATTGGTCTGGAATGTCTTGCGTCATGGAAGGACGGTTCTGAGATGTACTTCTACGGGCGGCTCAGCGGCTCTGACATCGTCGATAAAGAGGACAAATATCGATGTTTTGTAAGATGACTTCACTACTGTCGTTTGTCGCTCCACCGCGTTTGGTTTACTTACTTATTACGTCGCCCACGGGAGCGGTTGTGAAGTATCGTGATGAGTACGTCTGTGTCTGTGTCTGTCTCGAGGATATCTTCGGAACAACGTGTGCGATCTCTACCAAATTTTTGTTCATGTTGCCTATGGCCGTGGCTCGGTCCTCCTTCGGCGTCGTTGCAATACATTATGTACTTCCGGTTTGTGGATGACATCATGTTTTTTTCTATAATGGGCCGTACAGCGGTATGAATTTTGCTACGAAAGACCGGTTTCGCTTAAATTTACTTAGTTACCGTAAAATCGGACAGAATTGATTTTTTATTATTAAAGGGCATAATTTTTACTAACCATTTCGAAATTACTCGCAAACAAAAAATGAACGGAGAAATTTAACGATTAATGGGAAGAATTACCGAAACACACGACGCCGTAACGTTATTGTTACTATAGTACCAGTGAAGATTGGCGCAGAAACAAATACACTTTGATGCATGAAGGTAGCAAAGCGAAGTTAATTTAGTGTTAGTGGTACTTGGGCTAAGGAAGTATATAAGGTTAGGGGATAATTGAGCCGCTGAGAATTAACGTGGGCGACGGACGAAGTCTGAAATTTAAGATTGTTTTGTTTTATGCTTGTTGCACTGAATATGGAAAGAAACAACAAAGAGTTTTAACAGATAATTAATAGACAAGTCGTTGAAACTTCGCTCGGTTTAAATATTTGTTATTACGTACTTATTGGGAAATAACGGTGCAAGATAGAGACATAGTTGCAATAGAACACTAATAGAAAAATGTATGTGGCACCATTGTCAATGACCTTGAATGACCTTGAAGGTCACTATTGCTGTTTACAACTTTTCTAACTTTCATAACCCGTGAAACGTGGCACGAATTTGTTATCATGGCACGTCGCGCGGTCCCTCTGCGGTGGCTGAGCATTTTGTCTGAATGTTTTAACCTGAAAAAATACGCGCATCAACTCGATGACGTTTATTGAAGAAACATTAACATTTGTTGAATCGTTACCAGTCATTATCTGTTCATTTCATTTTGCCTTTTTCGATTTTTATCGGTGAAATCGTTCATCCGTTCTCTCTGAAATCGTTGAGACGTCCATATAAATTGATTCACTGCTCTGCAGAAAATCTCAACTTATTCATTCCAGCATTTATACTGAGGAGCCGAAATAAAAAATACATTATTAAAATTTAAAACATGCAACGTCTAGAATATAAAATTGTGTTCTTTTAGGGCCGGTTGTTCCAACGCAAATTAATATACCGTTAACGTTAATGGAAGATGATTAACTCCCATCAATTAATGGGAGTTAATCTATCATTAACGTTGCGATGGAAAAACCGGCCCTTAATAATCTACACTTGTATTTTTAAAATTTTAACTAATAGAAGCAATGAGGTGAGACTTTTTCCACGAAAAGGCAAGAGACGTCTTTTCTTGATTAGGCATCATAGACATCATAATCGTAACTACAGTCATCATCATCATTCATTGTGATACAAAGCTCGTAAGCGTGAATGCTGCTGAAGCAGGTGTTTGTTGCACACCTGGTTTCCATAGTAACGCTGATGTGTACAGAAGTATCATCGCTATGGCAACGAGGTGTCGCTGGCGATGAGTGCCGATGCAACGTGCCGTGGATTGCGCAGTGCGACGGACGGTCCATTCCTCATGCAAATGACTCGAGGTATGTCATGCTGGCCACCAGACTTCAAGACACCGTCCTGGCACCCTGACCGGGTCGACTTGAAATGCAGAACCGGAAAATGGCGGACCTTTATGAGTAAAACGCTGACCAAAACAATATTAAAGCGCATTGGAAACTTATTCACCTCAAAACAGTGTTAAAACAAAATATAAATGCAAATTTACAGTATTGCTGGAGCAGATTTAAGCTGCAGGCATATAATAAGAAGGCAGTCGGAGATGGCAGGCTTCTCCCCCGTCCCGTAATAACATCGCCCGCCGCGCCATCCAATCAAATCGTTTGCTGCCAGCTGCGGGCGAGTCGATATCGCTCAGGCAGGGGGTGACGGGTCGCTCGTCAATGACCATTGCTGCCTAGCCACCATTATGTGCAAAAAGACGTCGTCCACAAAACCGGAAGTACATAACATATTGCACTGTCGTCAGAGTAGGACTGAATCAAAGAACCACAACGTGACGATCGTAACAAATAATGTAACTGTAATGCTTAAAATTGTCATTTATATGCTTGTAGTTAATTGCCAATAATGTGTAATTATTGTTTTCGATTTTTATCTTGTTACTATTAATTTATTTTTTTTCGATGCAGACGTCGCCGGTTGGCCGGACGCGTCTTGTCGGTTTCCCGATTGGGTGACGGAGGTCACGTGGCGGGACCTCGCCGGCCAATCACGTTACAGCTTCGACGAGGAATCGATGACGTTTTTCGTCCACTTTACTACGTCTTCAAAACATCATCATCATCACCACCATCATCAATCGGATGATCGAATCGAGTTTAGATGTCTTCAGAAAACCAGTGAAACCGACCAGCGAATTGTCGTCTACGCATTTGCGATGCACAACTGGTTAGTGATGGGCAAAAATTCTCGATTTGTTGCCATGACAACGAGCAAAAATTTAGACCTTTTGCTACTGCGTGCGACAAATATCTGCTTCTTCATCACCAAAACAAACACAACGTAAAACGTAGATTATTAAGTCTTACGTCAAGTTACGTGTATAATAAACGAACTATTACATTCGGCTAAAGGCCTGTTTACATCGCCGCGACAGATCTGAACTGAATGGCCAGTTAGTTTAGTCGAGTTCAGTTGTATGGCGGCGATGTGAACACGCCTTTAATGTCGCTTGTGTTGTGCCGTATTTCATTGCCAGCATACAACTGTCAGGTAACTCGTGTAGTAAGTAAACTTATCGTTTCCTCCGACTGGTAAAACATAATCACACTTGCGACGATTTCTGAAATTATTTACGCAGTCGACCGATGAAACACTGACGCTGATGCATTAGCGAACTCAATGAATTATCGTAAGTAAGTAAATGTTTCGGTGAGTCTTAACGGATCTTCCGCGTCGCAACGACATCGTTACTGTGAAACGAAAGCAGTCGCATTCGTCGGCGCGTTTTAGCGGCGAGTCGATTAATTGAACCGATCAAAAACCGATCTCCGGTCGGCAGCGATTCATGCTGGAGAGGTTGTGACGATGCGAGGATGCAGTGGCTGTCGGGAACATAGACGCAGCAGCCATGGGGACAAGGGGATCAGTTCTCGCAAATTCAGAGACTCCAATGGAGTTGTTTTTGTGCCAACGTGTGTAAGTTTATTGACTCACAACTTGAAGAGACCGACACAAGACAAAAGAACGATTTGTGTCAGTGATTCGATGAACTATCCCGCGTCACTATCCACTGCGTTCAGTCACTTAGGTATAGTTGTTTTTTAGTACTAAGCCAAGTGATTGGCAGGGAAGAACGTCTCGGAAATGACCTATTTTGTGTCGAGTGGCATCGGTTTAGCCATGTACGTTTTGTTTAGATCGGTCGAAATAGAGCTGTGGTTTGAATCTGTTTTACCTTTTAGGCGAGGGTTTCAAGCCCGTCGAAGATAGTATGCAGTGAAATTCAGCATTCCAAGCGCAGTTACCCAAAATGGTTGTACTTTTTACGATGAAACGAACCAGTACTTAATAGCAGCAAATAAAACCACGTGCATATGAAATTAGCATTTAACCTTCCACTTGGTTATTTGGGACCGCATCTTTGCAGTTTCCGTGATTCAGATTTTTTCTCTAACCGCTGGTGGAAGTCTATACGCGAATTCTTCTCGACTTTGAGTGAACTCGAGGTCGCAACCTGCGACTAGTTCCGGAGTCCCAGTCTATAGCATGACGAGTGCGGTTCCTGCGATCGAGCGGGGACTTTGAGTGGTAAAATAAGCAGGCATCCAGACAGCATGGCGCCACAAGCATCGACGTAATTGGTGACGCGTTAAACGCGACAGCAGGTAGCTGGACAGCACTTTGTATCGGCGTCGACGTTGTCCGCGAAACAACTACAAAGGCCGTTCCGCCGACTGACGTCATGGTACTCGAGGGCGGACCTCGAGTGCGACTGATTGGTACGTCGATTTCAAGTGGACGGTTGGCGGTTTGGCTTAGTAGTAACGGCGTTGCCGTATAAGATTGTTAATTTTTTTGACGCAGAGTGACCAGAGACACGATTTTTTGCGCATCCATGTGTATCAGACTGCGTGGACTGGCTGCGGACAAAATATTGAAGGAGACGGCAAATAGTTGAAGATCGAATAGGCGGTCATTACTCGGACTGAAGTAGACTTGATGCAAACAGTGTATGACTTTCTGCTAGTTGATGCCAAATCGTGCCGAGGTAGAGATGGTAGTGTGGTACCATGACGTGCTTTTGAAACGCAAGTGACATGGTACGTGTCACTGTTGTAGTTCACAATGATCTGTCACCTTGACATTATTAATATATAATCACTGTCGTAGCCTGAAAATTCGTGACCTCTGGTTTTATAACTCGTAATATGAAAACGACGTCCCGGTTGCGGAGCCCAGTCGCTCGTTAACTTCCTTCCTGGCTACGTACTGTGAAGTATAAGTAAGTAAGTAAGTAAGTAAATTTATAGAGCACGGTTATCGTCAAGAACCTCTAACGCGCTGAATGCACTAGTATCAAGTGAACTTGAATTCTGCGTGACGCCAAGCATTCGACTATGACGACTGGCGTGAAGTGGTCAGCACGGCTATGCTCCTTGGAGTATGCCAATGAATGAATGAAGGAAGGAATATGAGGCGAATTTTACCGGTTTAACAATTCATTTAAAGTCGTCAAAATGTGTTTTACGTGTCTGTTTGCAAAACAACATTCAGCGTTTAAGTGAAAAGACGCAACATTCGGCTTTCTGTTTCCCCAGGTAGTGCAGAAGCATTAGTTAGGTGAGGTGGAAAATAAAATACTATTTTACTGCTTACGTATTAGCAACATTTTTGCCAAAAATTATCAAAATCGTTCAATGTTCGTCAAAGTTGTAGCAAACCAAAGCAGTGTCGTTTTTTTGAGACACAAACACAGTGTAGTTGTGTGTTATACATTCAACTTTGTTCACCAAATATGTAGAGAAACATCGGGAAGATCGCCGTAATGTTTCACCTGAGCGAATTGTATTTTTAAAATTCGATGGCATTTTAGCATTGGTAGAAGTTCGCGAATTCGTTTTCACTATAACTTTACTGTATTTCTAGCTTTGAAGGTGAACTACGTTGATGATATTTGTGTGTGTGCAGCATAACGACCTATCAATGTATTCAGTTCCGCAAACTCGCAAACAACGCCGTACAGTTCAGTCAAGGTAAATAATTACCCCGATATTATATACACAACGTTGTGTATTATGCAACAGATTTATTATATACACAACGTTTTCCTGCTGTTTTAGGCGATCATAAAGTTTAGGGGCTTAAATTACTAAACTGACCCTAACCGTAGCACTAACCCTAACCGACACAGTAACTTTTTTCGCACAGCTAATTTGTTGATGCGTGGTCACGTGCACATATCAACCAATCACAGACTGGTTGTGTATATAATAAATCTGTTGCACAACTGCACAACGTTGTGTATACAATATTAATCAAATAATTATCTCTTTTGAGCACGTCACACCGACTACTTTAGCAACATTGTTAGCAGAATGTGAAATTTCAGCAGTGTTGTTTGCAGTTTCAAATTCAGGTCTGCTTTTCAGCTGCGGTTCCGTAACTGGTTTTCCCAACTCCAATTTTGCTTTTCAATCAATCGACTGCATTTTTAGCTTGTGACCGTGACCTTTGACCTCCAACTTTGGCCTTCTAACATGACCTAGTTACGGTCAAGTTGAACCACTGTGCCAAATATGTAGGCCAAAGGTCATTTAGTTCGAAAGTTATTGTCTGGACACAGACAGACACACATACACACACACTGGACCAAGTGCTCTCTCTTGACCACTATAAAGTGATACGGTAGGTAATAACAGTGCTGAAGGAGAGCCAATGCGACCCGTTTATAGTCCATGTAGTAGACCTAGTAATACCTAGTAATGTCAGTTGTAGGCTATTATTTCACTGTTATCAGTAGTATTTCTGTATGAGGCGTTGGGCGGGTGTTGCAGGCAGCCATCTAGAACACGATTCGGCGTTCCGGTGTTCGTCTGAGATTTTCGACCAATCACAGCTTCTCATACGTAAGTCGTAGTTTTGCCTGCACATTTTCTTCTGAGCTATACTCCGTTTTTGTTTTTAGTTTTTCCTTATATTTTCGTTTCTGTGCCGTGCGCTATCTGGCCATATCGTCAGCTTTTAAGCGCACGTAAATAATATATCCTATCGTATCGTATCGTCAGCCGTCGCATATTTACTGCTTTAAATAATATTAATAATAAAATAATAATGTGCATATTTTTATCCTGACGTAAGATAATAACTTTAAAGGGGTTTGAAATTACAATTTTATTATGATAGGGCTGTTCAGTGTACATGTTGTGGAATATATAAATA
>Ga0209780_1005492_pt1 | contig 10021 bp, 8 predicted proteins | sample WorMetexBAHAMAS2_FD_187384 | JGI IMG/M metagenome (GOLD analysis project Ga0209780, IMG submission 187384) | Marine gutless worms symbiont microbial communities from Max Planck institute for Marine Microbiology, Germany - Inanidrilus exumae... | ecosystem: Host-associated > Annelida > Digestive... | reverse complement strand
ATTTTTCATAATATTTTTTTTGAATCACGAGTACATACCTGTATTTAATTATGCACTTTATTTTGAAACTTCAAAAATCGCTATACCCCGCCTTTAAATTGTGCATTATGTTTTAGATTTCCCGTGCTAATTAAATTTGTTTTTAGATGTGTATGTATTTTTGTGATTTGATCATTGACTATAACCATTGCTTGCCATGACTGCTGGGTATTTAGACTGAGAAGGCTAAAGCTGAAGCACGGCTGACTGCGATGTCGGAAGCTGGACTTAATATTGATGAGTATCTGGCGGTGGCCAACACTGAGCCATTTACACCGGAGGAGGAAGAACCCCCGACACCAACCAGCAGTGGAGCACCGGCTACAAATACTTCTGTGTCATCGCACCGCACTGCTTCGGTCACCAAGAGCGACAGTACTGCTGGGAAGGTCAGCGACGTCTGCACTGTTGTCATCTCGGCAAAGCATTGTTACATTTCTGCCATTGTTTGTCTCCCCTATCCGTCAGAAAGTTCGGGGTGGATTTTCGTGAAATTTTCGGAAAGGCTGTGGAACATTTGAATCTGTTGATTCTGATAATCAGTTGGATTTTTGGTACCGATCTTTTCTAGGTTTTTTCTGAAATACAAATAATGTGTTACAATTGCCCAACTGTTCTAGAATACCATGTTTAATTTTTTCTAAATTCAGTAGCTGGTGCCATCATATGGATAAAAAGTTCTTTCTTTTTAGATCAAATCAAATGATTTGGTTTATGAAGTTTTTCATGCCTTGCAGAGGTGTGGATGTTCTGATGAGTGCCTTCTTATCTGCTTCAGTTTCAGTAGAGAATGCAGCTGAAAGATTATGCTAATTTAGAGTTTATAATGTCGTTCACAGTGTCCTTTGTTATAATTAATGCACGATGCCTAACTGAACCGGATGTTGTCATGTGCAGCATCCTCGTCACATGGACTCTGGTAGATCAATGTCTGAGCCAGAGGAGTCAACTCCAGTGCGATCATCCACCGGTGCTTCATACAGCTCGACCGTAGCGCAGAACGGCAGTACGTATGTCAACTACCAGGACGATGACGAGTGCATTGATGATGCATTTGAGACCGGTGTTGGAGCAGCCGTGACTACTGCAACTCACAACTCTCGACTTGACAGCTCCAGCACTGGCTATGCATCTACACGTGGTGCTGCTTACACTCGCTGCATGGCGCTTTACGCCTTCGAGGTTTCAACTACCTACATTTATCTGCCATTAGCGACATTGACGTTTTTGAGTATATTTGGCTAACCGAAGCTCACCGGGATAACCGCTGTTAAAATGGTGTTGGATGGTAGTGGTGGTGGTGTACTTGAGTATATGTGTGCTTCTGAATTTTCGGTTGGGTGAAAGGAAGGGGTTCATCCCGTCTGTAAAAGGTGTGAGCTAGAAATGTGAAGGATCACTTTTGGGAGACCCGACATAACTTGGAGTAGCTTGAGAAAACTAGACTAAACAAAAAGAGGCAGAGCTATTGCCGAGAGACCCACGCAGTGCTGCATATCAGATGAAAGGTGTCCTACTGTTGTACAAATAATGCACACAGGTCCCCCATGTCAGCCTGAGGAGCACCTTTAGCATCTGCCACGTTTTATTTGGTTACCTGCATAGGCTCAACTATCACACAGTGAACATTCAGTGCCATGCATTTCACCAACAGACTTTCGTACAACCAACCTTGTTGATGTCAACTGGACCATAACTGTGATAAACAAACTTCGACTACCACTAACGTTGTTGATGACGCCGCGTATTCCTCCTTCAGCACACGGACCACCGTGGTGATTGGACACAAATTTTCAGCAGTAAAGCGTCTGAACCCGAAACTTCTCGATCGGTCGAAAAATGCAATTTTTGCCTACCCCACTTGCGTTTGGCGCCCTGTTTTGGGGTGATCCCATCGGAATTATGTACAGATCTTTTGCATCATGAAACTAGAGTCCTTGGCTATCGTGTGGCATTGTTTGTGTGGTCCTATGTTTAGCCATTTTGGTACAACTCGGACTTGTCACAGACAGACAGACAGAGGCAGACAGACGTTTAGTAGGACAGTTTTGTTTAGTACTGTGCGCTAGACTAAGCTGGCCATTTTGTCAACGTTTGAACGCATGTAAATATATCGTATCATATCGCATTGTATCGTATGGTGTGACCATAGTATGCTAGCTTCCATGCTTTGACAGTGTCTAACAGTTCCCTCCCTACTCCAGCTTTGTTGAGAACCCACTCATTTGTTTTCTTTGCTTTCCACGAAACCCGCAGAATCTATCACAGCACTTTCATTTCAAAGGCGTCAACACGTGTTTCTTCGTTCTTTTGCACTTTTGACACAGTGACCAACGTCATGACGAACTTGGTAAATGAGGAGTATGTGGTAACAAATGGTAACATGCTGTACTCCCTTCCTAGGTTTTGTCTGGTGCATACGGTTGATTCTTGTGGAAATGAATGCAATGACATCAGGTACCACACAAGCACAGCGTCGCGCGGGTAAAAGAACGAAAGTAACAGTAGGAGTATGAGTAGCAGTAGTAGTAGTAAATTGTTGTTCTAGTAGTAGTTTGTATGTATGTAATTGTATGTATGTAGTTTCTACTTAAAATTTGCTAAAGGATGTATAAAAAGACCAAAATAACTTACGCTTACCTCCAATGTGTTTTGATGACATTGGTCGTCGTCGTCGTTGTTGCTAGGGAGCCAACAGTGACGAGCTGGACATTGTGGAAAATGAACAGCTGGAGGTGATTGAGAGCGAAGGTGACGGATGGATGCGGGTGGGTGCCCTCGTTGTTCATTAGATACAGTGTTTGGACTGGTCAGATCTGTTCTGTTTGATACAGTTCTTTTTCTCTTACATAATAGCATCAAAGGTTTCACTTGAGTGACATCTGTGATTCGTTTGTCTCTTTAGTGTTACATTTAATCTGCTGTCCGTTATTTAGAATGATTGTACATCTTTTTGTTTATTCAGCAGTCAATCATCGTATTTGCTGGACGGTTGCACGTTGTCTTTGTTGTTGGCATAAGCATCAACACTGGGGGATGGGGGACGTGTTCCCAATATGTTACCTGGGTCGCATCAGTAGCCATGTTACACAGCCCATGTCAGTAATGCTGAAGTCCGAGCAAGAACTGGGCAGCCACCAATTACACAGTCATCAAACAGAGACGTCTTAAACTGTTGTACGAGCCGACCTAGTTGAAGACAATTTTCGTGCACTTAAAATATCTGTCAACTTTCCTGCTAACTGGAGGCCGCCCTCGCCAGACGTAGCAATGGACAATCAACGATGACTTCAGCCATCTGCATCTGGGTCTACATTCAGCATACCGTACAGCAAAAGATTGTCCTTTGTGGTGGAAGATTGTGGAAACAGCTATGCTCACATAGTGGGCGTGCCACCAGATGATGACGATGATGATAATGATGATGATGTATCAGTAGGGAAATCTCTCCATATTTAAACTTTTTATTTGATAAAGATTCACAGCAATGACAATTTTTGGTGCACTGTTAATCCTAAGAACACTTGGTGGATGGGCTGCCCTGTCCAATCTGGAAAAGTCTGCAGGTGATGTCACTTGATGTTGCTGATGCAGTGATGCTATGAGCAATGTCAGAGTCGTGTTCGTTGTAGTGCAGATATTCATTTCTAGTTATAATTTTCATAGTTGTAGCTGTCAAAACAGCTGATGAGTTTGTCTTCAGTACGACTGAGTGCCATATGTTGCATATCTGTAGTAAATATACAGTGAATGACGTAAAATATTAAGGTGTAAGTAATGCTTCGATAGGCCAATGCATCAGTTAGTCTGGCTGTGCCAGCAACAAGGGACGTGTTGTCATTTTCTTGTGTGTATGTGTAATTACAGGTACGCAACAGTGCTGGTCGGGTTGGCATTGTCCCGGAGACTTATATTCAGATATTTGACTCGTCTGATGTGGCGCTGCCGCCGCCTCCGCCGCCTCCAGTGACTGAAGTGGCTGCTGATGACTGGGCTCATCCGGACCCAGCTGCCGTAGCCGAGGCACTTGAACAGCGCAGCTCGGCGATGTATTCAGCAACAGACTACGAAGTTCAAGCAGCACTAAGCGCCCCATCAATTACAGCTGGTTAGCTTCATTACTTTCACGCCAGTAATCACTGTGTTATTCAGTTGAAGTACGTTATGTTCCCTTCGTTATTGCTTGTAAAAAGTCCTAGTCAAAGGGTCCTCAAAGGCACTTCTTTGGAGGGTATTTTTTGGGACTTGTCCTTAGAATAGTTTAATAATAATAATAACACAACAACAACAACAACAGTTTAACAACAACATGAAGAACTTATCAAAGTATGTTAGTTAAACAGAAACTTGAAACAGCAGCGGCAGTTGCTAATTGTAGTTACCTGGTGTTATTGCATGTAGCATGTCAAGAACTGTGGCTGTACTGACACAGCAGATGGGGAAGATTGTGTGCAAAGTCTTTTAGTATTTAATGATATTTGATTTTAATTTAGTTGCCATGGAGTAATATGCCTGTAAGTCTGTATTGTTACCCACACCAACGGCAGTCGCGGGGGTAGGTTTTCACCGGCGTTTGTCTGTTTGTTTGTCTGTCTGTTTGTCCACCCGATATCTCAAAATCTGCAGCAGCCAGAATCACCAAACTTGACACCGAAATGTTCCACCATGAATGCTGGAAACTCATTTATTTTTGGATCAAAAAGTCAATTGCCGAGGTCATGAGGCAGTAAAAACAGAACCAGCATGTGTGTTTTTGCACTCTTTTGAATGCTGGCTTTTTGTTGATACTACCTATTTTCAGAATCTGTATAATAATAATGGAGTATGATATATTAACTTGCTCCTAGAAGCTGGCAGGTAGCAGGCCAGCTTAATCTATCATTGGGAACTGTAAGTAAACTAATGAAAAAGAACTAAAAGCAGAAAAAAACGTTAACCCAACAAGATCCATTCTAAGTAGTGGTTTGTGAAGGCAGTGGGAATACAGCAGTCTGAGGTGGGAAGGAGCGTGTGAGTGATAGCGACCGTGGCGATGTTGTCAGACGGCAGTGTGTGGGTTCGTGCGCTGTACGACTATGCTGCCACCTCAGACGAGGAGTTGTCCTTCATGGAGGGCTCTCTGATTCGGATCACGCGCAAGCAGATCCATGACGGCGTCGACGACGGCTGGTGGGAGGGCGAGTTCAATGGCCGTGTCGGTGCTTTTCCATCGCTCGTCGTCGAAGAGTTGAATGCCGACAATGACGTACGTATCAGACATCCAGCGTGAGACTCGAGCTGTCACGCCGGCTTCTGTAAATTACAAGCATTCAGGGGCATTTGTATTTCCTTACATTTCCTGCTATTAAGAATTTAATGTCAAAATTTGTATTATCTTTTGCTGATATCTTCTGTCACACTAATGCTTGTATTCGTTCTGCGCCAACTTCTGCCGTTTAATAGATAATTGACCAATTAATGCATTTGGGCTGCCGATACGCGGTTTTAGCAAATATCGACAACTATCCCTGTCTCTGACACTAACCCTAACTGTAACTCTAAACCATGATTTGTAAGTTTTTACTGCTTTTGTACAGACAATCAGCGGGTGTCATAAATCGCAAACTGTAGTAAATATACAGTGAATGACGTAAAATATTAAGGTGTAAGTAATGCTTCGATAGGCCGATGCATCAGTTAGTCTGGCTGTGCCAGCAACAAGGGACGTGTTGTCATTTTCGTCAAACAAGCATAATGATTTAGGCAAACAGTGATTAATAATCAGTGAATGGTAAACATCATATCCCCAGTGAGTTGGAGGTTTGGATGAAACATCCTGTACCACACAGACTAAGTGGAAAACTCGTAATTACCACTTAACCAAGTCTTGTTCGGGAGTTCAGGGTACAAAGGAATGCAACATAATATTCCTACTTTTGTTTGTCCATTTATTACGTGATGTTTAGAAACATGTTGGTAACCGTTTATTGTGCATTATAGGAAGTTGTGACGCCTGACAGACCCGGCCCACCAGAGTTTGCTCCGCCTCCGCCAGCTTTAGTCGACCAATCTTCAGTCGACCAAGCTCCTCATCTTGCTATTACACAGCCAACACCTAGTGAGGAGGATGGTGGCGGCTTGCCTACAACCGAAGATTTACAAGGTAGCATTCATTTCTGTCTACTGTAATTTTGAATGTACATTTTGCTTCAGTTTGTATTTTAATTTTGAAGGTATAGTTTGCTTCTAGTTTGTATTTATATGTTGTGTGTTGTTTATTTTATGATAGTCGTTGTTTTTTTGTGTTTGTTTGCTTTTATCTATGTTTTGCTTTCCTCTCTTTTTATGTTCTTTCAGTGGTAGTTTCTGTGATATCAGTATTTGTGTTACATTAGTTTTTGTTGAAAATTTTGTTCGTGCTTGTTTTTATGTTATTCAACTGTATAGCTACTGTGAATGGTGTGACGGAAGAGACGTTAGACGTGAACCAGCAGTCGTCAATTTCATCACACGGCCAATCTGTTCCAGTCATTTAAGGCTAAACGTGAATGAAATATGCTTAGCAAATTATGACTTTAATATGAATTTCGTCATCGTGGTATGAACATATTCCAGATGAATTCACTAAGTGCATTCTAGTTTTATATTAAGTGATTCGTTTATAATTCACGCCGACTGTAGAGGCATTTGTCTGTCTGTGCATCTGTCGGTCTCTCTGTTTTCTGCATGATATCTCAATACCCGCTGCGGCTAGGATCACCAAACTTGATGTAGAAGTGATCCACCGTGAGCCCTGGAAACCCGTTTGTTTTGCAGTCAAAAGATCAAAGGTCAAGGTCACAAGGCACAAAAAGCAGTGCCGGCGTGGGTTTCGGCACTCGTCTGGGTGCCGGTTTCTTCTAGTTACCATTAGTTCTTAGTCTTTAACTACACTGCACCTGCGGGAAAGTGCAGTAAGATGGATTCTCATATGGCTGTTACAGATGATGAATGACATTAAATCTGATAATTACAATTCATTTGTGTTATAATGTAATATAATTGTATACTATTCAAGTGTGTCACTGTAGTAGCATGGCAATGATATGTTATTATCTTTATAGTGCTAAGGGGTAACAGATTCTGCTTTTATATGCATATTTTGCCTGTAACGTTATCGATATAAATTTTTGACAGAAAACTCTTCACGTAGACGTGAGACATGTTTCAAATTTACAAGGTTTTAAATGAAACTTTTTATACCTTTATCAGTCATGTGGCTTCTGTTGGTAGTTTCTTATATAAATTGAATAAAATGGGGATATTGAAAGCATTTTCGTAGATTCAACAAATTGCAGATGTTTCTAAAACTTCATTTTAATTTTTATATCTTACTGATCTTGGTAATGTGTAATGTAAACATTATTTTACTGACGCCATCTCATTCTTTTATTAGTGATTATATTTGTGTTTGTGGTGTGCTATAATTGTTTCTTTTACGACGTTTTTGCTGGCATTTTTATATGCTTTTTTGGCTTTGTAAACGAGACTCATTTACATGTAGCAAGCCGTACAGTCACGTGGCTAAATCCCATGCAGGGTGGGTTAAGAAAATAAGTCCCATCTCTTTTCTTATTTTATCTATGTTTATGCTTGACATCACGAGCTTAGTTGACTGCTTGGAACTATAATAGAAAATAATGAAAAAGAACTTTAAAACCACTGATATTTCATACAGTTTTAATACTAAAAAACCAGTAAAGGCTTAATTTTTAGTTACACCCTGTACTGCTGGATCAGACAGGCAATGATTCGGTCATCTGATAAATTGGTCGGATGGAACAGTGTAGATCACTTGAAGTGTGCTATATGTGCTCACAGAAAACTCAGTTCAGTTGGGTGTACAAGAGCACGTCACTACAGTAATTTGAATAATTTCACATTCACCTTCGATATTTAATAAGTTTAAATATACCATCCTGAGTAATGGCAGTTACTACTGGCTAGCCTGTTTATTCAGATTGTACAAAAACCATTTGGTCAGTTATTTAGTGCAATATCCTGCATTTTTCGCCGACTGCCTGTTCAGTTGATTTTGCTTAGTTGTGCTTAAGCATGTGTCTAATCCACCGCAGTCCACTGACGTGAACATTGTGTATTTTTCAATGCTGTATTAAATGTTATCTGTTAATTAGCTGAAGTTGTGTAGTTTTGTTCAGCCTGATCACTTGTGATCTGGTGCATAGTTTGTAGTGGTGTGTGTGTCATGTGTTCGTTGTCAGTTTTGTCGTCTGTTATTGAGCACCAAATGAGGGTTATTCAGTAATTTCCAGGACTAATACATATGTATAGTGGTAAAATACTGTTCTGACAGTTATGCTGTATTTCGGCATAATCTCCTTGCAGTTAAGCATGTGATTTATACGTTTGCACATAAAATAAATCTTACGTTTTTGGAGCTCACTGTGTAATAATTGTCATATGAATCGCATGCGTACATTTTGTGACTGATTTTGCATAACCTGGTGCTTTTGAAAATAATTGTCTATTTTAGCCTAAGAGACTTTTCTTTTATAACGATTTTTTGCAAGAAATATTATTGGTTGGTATTATTTTTGTCATTAAATCGTACTGATGTGTAGTTACGTTTCTCGCTATAACTGTATTAGTTGTATTTTTTAGCAAAGAAAATCATAAAACCATATAATTGTTACCCACGACGACGGCACTCCTGTGCGTTATTACTTCCGTTTGATTGAGTTGTGGTTTTACGTCCCACTCGACACAGAATACGTCATTTCAGAGACATTCTTCACAGCCAATCTCTTGGCTTAGTGGTACTGAGGAAACTAAACCCAACACAACAAAAGCAACACAGGATTAAACTGATCTACGCTAACATAAAAACACATATAATGCTTAACCTAAAAAAACACAAAAAAATGAAATCCGACCCGAAACCAACATGCAAATTTAAGAACTGTTCACGTGTGTATGTATATCATTGTCCAAAACTGTCACAGCTGAGAATAGTTTGATACTTTTCCCTCCTGGCCTCCAGACAATCACCACAGCTCTGATGCTGTCTATTAGAGGGGAGGGGATACTAGCGCAGAATACTCTTTAACTAGAACACGTGTGTCCGTCCTGGTAATACTTGGACGGAAATGTAGGCTGGCCGCGTCGCTAGGTGAGTCACGTTAAGTATGCGTCGCATGCTCTATTAAGGTTACAAAAATGATTGGACAGACGGACGGACGACGCCAGACCGTTACATTACGCTTACTGTAAGACGCGGCCAACATGGCCTGTGAACACGTCATTTCATATTGGACACAGTGTTGACGGACGACTGTTTTAACGTCCATGAACACGCTCATCGGCTCAGCCCGCGTTCACAGTGTGAAATACGGCCCGCGAACACCGATCCTAATTAGTCTGACACGACACAGACGTCATTTAATCCACTTAACGTCCGCGTATCCGTAGATGGACTCGTTACGGGAAGCAGAGAAGTATTACCTGGAGCTGGTCTTTCGGTTCATTTCACCACTGATCAGCGCTGAAAGACAATACCGGCTGAAGATATTCAGACGTTGACACCCTATAATTGTTTACACTAAAGCGGGATTTCGATTAATAGCGCAGTGTTCGTCATTCTGACTTGTAATGCGGCGGTATTTAACTGAAGGTATATTAGCTACATGCCGATGCAGGATATCTAGATTTCTTTCCGGTACTGCAACGCATTCAAGCAGGCGCCGAGTAAACGAGTGGGTGGAGTGTGAGGAGGAAGTGTCCCTCTCCATCTGGGGAGGGGTGTGGGGAGGTGGCTATGCCCCTCGCCAGAATTTTTTTCTCGATTTTTGAGCTCAAAAACGGCAAGTTTTGGTGCATTCTGGGAGCTAATTTTATTGCAATAGAACTGTCTGTCTTACACGCATAAGCCGGTAAGCCTAGACGTTGTCTTGTAAAACCTGCTATTGCATTACTGTGTCAAAAAGTGGGGGAACTTTTGCATGAC
>Ga0209780_1005491_pt1 | contig 10022 bp, 7 predicted proteins | sample WorMetexBAHAMAS2_FD_187384 | JGI IMG/M metagenome (GOLD analysis project Ga0209780, IMG submission 187384) | Marine gutless worms symbiont microbial communities from Max Planck institute for Marine Microbiology, Germany - Inanidrilus exumae... | ecosystem: Host-associated > Annelida > Digestive... | reverse complement strand
GGTTGAATATTTTGTAATTTAATCTCAGAGCTTCAGGCTAACATTGATAGGCTAACGCATGTGCAAAATGTTTAAGCACGGGTCATTGCAGAGGCACCGTGGACTATTAGCTGTGTGAACATTCATCTCGATTTACATTGGTTGCTTGTTAGTCACCACATCACCTACAAACTGTGCCTGGAAAACACTTCATGCAACCCAGCCTTCCTACCTCTGTGAACTAATCGCCGACTTCCTTCCATCCAGGTCCTTAGGTTCTTCTAACACGAATCTTCTGGCCAGACCAAATGGCGTCACTAGCAACTTTTTATCACGGTCTTTTCCGCTTTTGCACCATCGTCCTGGAACTCTCTACCTTTACACATTCGCTGTATCAACAAATTATCAACTCAACCTTCAAACGTGCACTACATCTATTCCAGTCTGCTTTTGCCATTCAGTCGCCCTGTTCTAGCACCTCAGATTCGTTTTACGATATCTAGCGCTTTACAAATATGTCTATTTATGTATGTATGTGTGATGCATTTTTGTGCACTTTTTTCAGTTCATAATACCTGCAACAGCAGCATTGTGAATTAGTCAAAAGTCATGCTGTGGGTCCGCTTCATCTAGCTAATGTGAAGTGTCGAAATGTGTTCGGCACATCCAGGTGAGCGTGCGTTTCCGCCAGCCGCCGGTCTGACGTACTGCACGTGGTTCTGTGTGGACAAGTTTAGTTCTGCCGGTGTGGACTCTCATCCAGTTCGACTGCTCACCGTCTGTCGACATCTACAGCACCGAGACGACAACCTTGTCTGCCTGACCATCTGTTTGTCGGCCAAAGACCGAGATCTGCTCATCTCAACGCAAGAACTGCCACTTGTCACGTCTGCTCAAGGTCAGCTGTTGTACTGAAGTTAACTCGCCTGAGCGCGATCAGATGGGTATGTTGATTTTGTTTGAAAGAACTGGAGATTTATCGGGACTGGAGCCAGGCAGTTTGGTGAGCAGGAAGAGTGCAGTGAGATGTGGAATGTAGAGATATTGCTGATTGCATAAAATGACATCGTCGTTGTCGTGATCGCGTATCAGCTGGGACCATTGCATCGCCCCAGAATAACTTCAACGGATAAGAATCTCCATAGGTCAGCAGGTAAGAAGTTGTGTCAGAGCGAATCTGATCCAGCCACTTGATTCTTGGACGACCTGGGGGACGTTTCCAAGTGTGATCAGAGATGTCGATCTGGCGCTGAAGAGCTTGATGTGCTGGGGTGTCCTTCGCAAGCCTGATTACATGACAAAACAGGATGTTGTGCCTTCTAATAATTGGATCCATGAGTGGCAGCGGCCCGGTATGCTCAGCCATCTCAGTGTAACAGATATGGTTGGATCCCACTGCTGCATATCAATAGATATGCAGCAGTGGAAATAGATGGGGCAGTCCCAAAGAAGGTGACATTGGTAAAATTGACTTAAAGAGGATGCAGAAAATTGAGAATATGCACATTGTATAGTTCCAGAACAAGCCTAGAAGACAATCATAACGGGCATCTGATGAATGCCTGGAAAATGGTCATTGGAGGGATATGTATATGTTGCCGTTGTTGTAGTAGTGGTATGTTGTTGTTGTAGTTGTAGAGGGTGGGGACAGTGGAGAGGAGACCGTCATTGGTGATAACACGATCCGTTTCTCCTGCGCCGAGCTGACACATGAAGGACAATGGCATCACATGGCTGCAGTCATACACAAAGCAAGCATCACGAAGAACAGCAGCGTTAGCTTGTTCATTGATGGAAACTACATTGCTACACAGAAGGTACGTTCATATTGCTTTTCAGCGTATTGGTGTTATATATCTTGTTTTAGGTCGACTCTTCAACAGAGTTGACCTAATAAAGCCGGTCTCAACTGTCCATCTGTGCGTACGTACGTATGTATGTACGTCCATTCACAAAAAGTTTCTTCGATTTTAACGAAATTTCAAATTTGGCATGTAGGTTGAGGCCGATGAGTGATGCACGACGGTATGCAGTATGACCCGATCGAAGGTCAAGGTCAAGGTCATGAGCCCTTCAAAGTTGAAAATCCGGCCGTTTTCAAAAGCAATCTCCTCTGCCATTTACAATGGGAGCTGGCAACTAACCATAGATTCTTAAGCTAGGGCACAATATCTAAATTTGATCGGGCCGGATTTGTCACGTGACTGAAGTTGGCAAAAGATTCGACCGTCAGTCCCCGTACGGGGCTAATTTTTGTAGTTGTTGTCATGGCAGTCATTGGTTGGTGGTGTGACCTTTAGAGATGAGGAACTCAACAGACTTGTGATCCTGTTGATAACAGGTGCTTGATTGTCCAACCAAATTTTGCGAGTAGCAAGATAATGATGCTGCTTGTGTTGATGGTGTTGACAGTTACACTTCATCTCACCTTATGTCAACAATGGCACGGCATCGCCCGCCAGTGGTCCGCTGTCTGTGTTTGCATACATCGGCACTCCACCGTTACTACGCCGCCAGTCCCGTCTGCTGTGGAGACAGGGACCTTGCTATCTCATTGAAGATATCGTTGCCATGCCCGCCATTCAAACGCTTTATCGACTTGGTCCCAACTACGTTGGCAGTCTTCAGGCACCAGGTATGCACTGCACACACATTATGCTGTTACTGCACCGTGCATGAAATGCTATTTGTCATTTCATCACTCCTTGTAACTGCCAACAATTTACTGTTTGTCATCCGTAGTCACTGATTGCTAGTACAATAGTTGACATTTGCGGAATGGTTTTACAGCATACTTTTCATGTGCAGTGTAGTTATTTGGACTGGACCAAGATTCTCAGCTCAAGTAAGTAAGTAAGAACGTTTCACGGGTAAAACAAGATGTCACCCTAATGGGACGTAACTGTACTGGCCCACTGTGGAGTGTCAGCCGCTTGACTGCCCACTCGCCCGGTGGCCGGCCGGCTGGCCCGCCCACCAGCAGCACTGCAGACGACGACAGACACCAGAGACCGTAGCCAGTACTTTTCGGAGTTATCTGTTGAGAGTATATTATTGACAAAGCTATTGAAATATAATTGTTGTGATGAAATTTGCCAATGCTGTTGTGAACAGATGAGTTAGATGAATCGAGCAGTCTGAATGTTGCGGAGGAGAGGATGGTCTTCGGCGTCCATGCTCATGCCATGTCGCTGATGACTCTTGCCAAGATACGCAAGGTCTACAACAAGATGGATGCCAAGCTCGTGGCCAAGCAGCTGGGAATGTCGGATCATGAGAATGCCACACCGATTCGGATTCTTCACAACTCCTCAGCTCATCTCAACGGACCTGCGCGCTGTATTGGAGCCGTTCTCATTGGCTACCTCAGTTAGTCACATACACATGTAGTAACACACACATTGCCTGCTGTTTGGGAGCCGTTTTCATTGGCTACCTCAGTTAGTCACATACACATATAGTAACACATTGCCTGCTGTTTGGGAGCCGTTTTCATTGGCTACCTCAATTAGTCTTGTGTCGTGGTTCTTGTATGTTGCATGCTCGTACGTTGCGTCTTTGCTTGTATTGGCTGGAAAAAGCGTGTGTTGGCAGTTTGCAAAGCTGCTCTTAAGGACAATGATTCTGTTAGGTAAAAGGAAGTGTATCCAGCCTGTCAAGTTCCTGCTTTTACATTTCATTTGGGAGCTAACCTCACCTTTCGAGGTTGCATAGAGTAAACCCATTAGCAGAAAGTCAGGTGTAGAGGTACTGACAGAGTTTATGGCTGTATAAATCAGGGGCCCGATTTACAAAATATCTTATGAGTATCTTACGACTATCTTACGATAATGCAAAAGTTACGATCAACTTACGATAGTTGTCTAATTTACAAAATATCTTATGATTATCGTACGATAAACTTACGATAAAAACAGTGAAAATCTTACGATCAACAACTAGCTGTCTTATAATAATCAGTAATCAGACGACAATTGCCGAAAACTGAAAATTGTTGAACTTAATTGTTATTGTTTACTTGTTAACAACATGACTTTGAATTATATACTTTATGCAAGACGGCAGAAAATAAGTAATAGGCCGTTGATGTTGGCTGACTTACGCGACGACGAAGTTCTGCAGTTAACGAGATTTCCGCGTCACGCGGTGATGGATATGTGTACGCTGTTGGAAACCGACATACGTCATCCCACCACTAGAGCCCACGCCATACCAGTAGAAACGCAAGTGTTGGCTGCTCTACAGTTCTTTGGCACTGGAAGCTACCAGTGGGTCGTGGCAAGAACATGTGGACTGTCTCAGTCGTCCGTGTGTCTCGCCATTGACGGTGTAACACGGGCACTCGTCAAACATGCGCCCACTTACATAAAGTTCCCATTGGATCAGCAGACACTTAGAACAAATAAGCTGGGATTTCACAGCATCGCTGACTTCCCGAACGTAGTGGGAGCAATAGACTGCAGCCACATAGCCATAAAGAGTCCGAGAGAGCACGAAGAAGTTTATGTTAATCGCAAAGGGATTCACACAGTGAATATCCAGACCGTCTGCGATGCGCAAATGAAGATCTTGGACCTTGTGGCGAAGTGGCCTGGCAGCACTCACGACAGCTTTATATGGCGTTCCAGTGGACTTCACACTATGTTTCAAAGGAACGACATCAACGGATGGCTACTTGGTGAGTGACGTAGATAATGAGTTACACAATGCAATGTAAACGTCTGTACTTGTGGCCAACTAGAGATGGGGTGCTGAGAGTAGTGATGCCACTTGGGTTTGAACCCCTGATTGTCCACCACTGCCCTAAACTGCGTCATCACATAGCCCCTCCTCAGACCCCACCTGAACGACCCCACTTCTAAACTCCAAGCCATGCAGAAAAATATATAGGCCTTATCAGGCAACAGTCATCTCAAACAGTCTCTAAACATCCAAACACGTGTAAATAACCCTTTCCATGTCCAAAATCACAATAATCATCTCTGCTGGTGATCACAGATGTAAGAAACAGCTTGTCCATCTTTTCTCATGACAATGTAATAAATACATCTAATTAATTATTTCCAGTTAAACTTGTATTTAGTAACTATTTTCCATTTAGCTAACCTATTGTTTTTAACATGGCATTAATATAGAACTATTTAAAATTACTTAAACATACAGACGAAGTAAACAAATTAGCCCCATACGGGACTTACAGTTGACTCCTACTTACTGCCAACTTCAAAGTCGTGTGACTCAAAAACTCGAAAAAATCAAATATCCGGCCGCGATAAGCTTTAGGTATTGTGCCCTAATTTAAGAATCCACCCCAGTTATAAATGGAGGAGGAGATATCCCTTGAAAATGGCCAAATTTTCGACTTTCAATTCCTCGTGACCTTGACCTTGGATCGGGTCATACTGCATACCATCACGCATCAGTCATCGACCTCTACCTAGATACCAAATTTCATTAAAATCGAAGAAGGTTTTTGTGGATGCACAGACATTTGAGACTGGCTTTATTAGGTCGACTCGGAGGAGTCGACCTAAAAATAGTTGGAACTATGAATTACGATAGTTTACCCATGACTGTTACTGGGCATCATCAGTCCTCATGCTGCAAAAAAAATTCAGTCCTGCAAAGAAGTCCCAGTCAGTAATGTACACCTACTATCTAAGTTTAATTTAATTTCAGTCCTTGTATCACAAAACAATAAAGAGCTGCCTTCAGTTCACACGCTATATTAAATCATGCAGCATGGTCCATGTAACACAGAAACAAGAATCATAAAAGCACCAAACACAACAAGTACACAAAACAGCACAATCAATATATTACTACATTGAACGTTAGCAAGGTTAACACATGTAACCGAATGGCTAAAACTATTAAATTTACTACAGTTAACACTAACCAGCAAACATCCAATGTTTAATAACTTGTTATATTATTAAATTAATGTTATATATAATAATACATTACAATCTGTAATAAATATATATATGCACAGACAGACAGAAACCAAAGTGATCAGACAGTCTATCAAAATGCATTTGATACACAACAACAAGCTCTGCTACTGCAGAGGGATCGCGCGACGCGCTATGTTAGTAAATTCGTGCCACGTTTCATGAGGTATGGGGGTTGGAAAGGCTTCAAACAGCAAAAAGTGACCTTCAGTTCAAGGTCATTGACAATGGTGCCATTCGATAGGCAACATACGATTTCTCATTAGTGTTTCATTGCGACTATGTCTCTATCTTGCACCGTTACTGAGATATTATCACTTGTTTCCCAAAATTTAAACAGGGCATGTGACATCACACATCCCTTTGGTGGCTAATATATCATGCATGCTCTAGCACTCCTGTGTATCAATCAGCAAACGATATTTGACAACTCTAGCTTTAGCCATGTCAGCTATATCATTGGGGCCCGAAAATTTAAAATGAGTCACGTGACCCTGACCACACCCCGTTTAAAGGTCCCAAGAATACTGTTGTTCCACATTTTCATCTTTGCGAATGTATGCAAGACCACAACTTCTACATTAAGTGCATTCCATCCTTCTTTCACACATCTGAACGGGCCATCGTGGTGCCATAGGCATCAAGTAATAAAATCGGCAAACAAGCACTTTGTGTGGCTGCTTTAACTACCTGAAATCTGCTGTCTTCAAACATTAGGCGGCAGCGTGGCGTAGTGGTAACGGAGTTGGTCGTATCAACAAAGTTACTCTACGTTGAGCCCGGTTAGTACTGGGATGGGTTACATGTCCGGGTTCGACTCCTGGACAAGAGGCGGCACTTTATTTCGGTATGTAACCAGCCACCTTGGCCAACTCAGCCTTTCATCCTTTCGGGGCCGATAGATGAGTAGTAAGTCGATCCAGATGTGCGCCACCTTGCTCGGGCGACGCCATCTGGTGAATGCTCACAAAATGCATGTAGGATGGCTCATTCCATTCGTGGATAAATGGTGGGTGGCAGGTAAAAGTGTGTGAACCCTGTGCCATCTAGCCACGTGTCGCGCCGCTGGTGCCTGTTAAGTCGAGTCTAAGCGTTCGACGGTGTGTATTTACATTTGCATTTATGCCGGGCCCCCTCACTTGTTTTGACTGCCCCCTTACTTTTCAAAAATCGCATTGTTAAACTATGGTTTTAACATGGACATCGACATCGACTGGAACAGCCTCGCTCGACGGCATGAAGAACTGATAATATGTAAACAAACTAACACGGGTGACAAAAAATAAAATTAAAACATGTTTAATAACTACATCAACCACCGATGCTAAAATGCTACACAGCATCAGTAGATATGTGCAGTCACCGAGTGAAAAAAACAGTCATTCACTAAGTAGCCAGCTGTCGGCAGTAAGCTAACCCTTTTCACTTCTAATGACACAAATACAGCAAGGCTGATTACTGCAGCTCGCATCTTACAAAGAAGCATATAAAGCAATGAACACAAAATTTTGCTGAATATTCATTTTGCATTTATTTATGCTACAAAGTATATATAGGATGTAGCCGAAAAATATATAGGGCTTATCAGGCAACAGTCATCTCAAACAGTCTTTAAACATCCAAACACGTGTAAATAACCCTTTCCAGTACATGTGACGGTTATGCTGTTGTTTTAATTGCAGGAGACTCGGGGTATCCACTGGAACCGTGGCTACTAACACCACTCACCAATGCAATGACACCATCTGAGCAGGCATACAACACTGCTCACATGAAGACTCGAGCAGTAATTGAGCGGTGTTTCGGTCTCCTGAAGTCCCGTTTCCGGTGCCTAGACAGATCAGGAGGTACATTGCTGTACACGCCAGAGAAGACCTGTCAGCTAATCACAGCCGCAGCTGTACTTCACAACTTCTGTGTGTCTCATCATCTACCAGCACCAGTCGACGACACAGTCCTAGCACGCAATGCACAGATTCAGCCTCCAACTTATATACCCGCTGACAACCTGCCACAAACGTCTGCTGCAGTCGACATCAGGCGCAGAGTGATTCAGCAGTTCTAGTTTATGTCCGAATTTTCTCTGTTGTTTTCAGAGACTGTTTGTTCGTTAGCATAAGTGCACAATTAATTATTTCAGTAGAATACCATATATTACATGGCAGTAAAGTGGTTCTATTTAGACTATTGTGCCCCGTTTCATATGTCTGGTATAGCTGAAGACAGAAACGTCAAACATGGGTTGCATGAGGTCAAAAAAGTGCATATAATCAGTTATCAGTTTATCTGTATTACAGCAAAGAATCGAAAATGCAATACCCGAGGTTCTATTATTTTATTTAAAAATATATAGGTATTTCTAATACTTGATTTGACCCAAGAGGTGACAATGTATTAAGAGCAATTGCTTATCTGCTTCACGACTACTCAAACCAGAACTAACAATTCCAGAACCGCTGGTGTATAATTCCAGGACTTTCCAGGCTTTTCCAGGACCTATGCCTTTTTCCAGGACTTTCCAGGATGTGTACGAACCCTGCAAACTGCCACCTCCAAAAGATACTGATGCACTACTGGCTGATGCACTATTGGAGAGCGTTGTTTCCACTGATATCAAACCAAAACAAAACACAGATATAAATGGTAGAAGTTACACATTACAATGAGGTTGCAGTGGTACATTCTATTGAAGAAGGCTGAAGTAGAAATGCAGTAGCCACCCCAAAAATTCCTTAAAATAAACTCAATATAAAGAAATCAATAAATTTGTAACTAATTGTCAATTTGTCATCATCTATCATTCCTCACCCATCTTCACCACTCCAAACCAATTTCCCTCTTCATCTTGATACCAACCCTTGCTTGCCATTTTTGCCTTCTTCAGCATTAAAATTTGTCGCTGCATATCCACTTCAGCCTTCTTCAATTCCAGAAGTTGTTTCTGAACATCAAGAAGGCCATTCACTGCAGCCACCGTCTGCTGCTGCAGATTAAGGAGCTGCTCCTCCGTTCTACACCGTTTTCGTGATGGCGGACCTGACAAAAAAATTCAGAGCTGTTAGTTATTAATAGTATTTAAGAATGTCTTAAAAGACAGTAAGAAACTAGAGAAATGTGCAGTTACATTACATTACATAGAAATTATTTAAAGTCGCCTATGGTTAAAAACTGCTAAACGACTGTGGAATCAGTTGTATCGGAATGCAGAACCATGCAGGGCAGTTACTGTTAGGATTTGACCTTTGACCTTTCAACATCAGGGTCAGTGCATGCTCAGGTCCTGCCATGGACTATATGTCTATCGACTTTGCTGATAGCTCAAGCCGTTTTCAATTTAAACTGGAGCACGGACAGACAGAGAAATGGACAGCTCTCCACCCTAACCTTTTGTCTCTAATATAGCCATATATTTCTCCTAAAAAGGGACGTTAAACTCCAACCAACTGAGCAACTCTTGTCACAAGTACAGTGGTAAACTTTCTGTACAAGTATGCGATATCTACAATGGACAATGAACCGATGTGGGTTGCCGATGACAGTGTATAGAAAATAAACCTGTGCTGCTTGGTTTGATGTCAGTGGAGACAATGCTCTCCAGTAGTGCCTCAGCCAGTAGTGCATCAGTGCTGGTGTCAGTGGACGGTGGACTAGGCAGCTGTGGTGGGGTGTCATCAGTAGCTGTATTGAAAACATACACATAACAAAACAAAATATTATTCATAGTTATGCATGCAGTATTCAGTACAAGTAAAAGGTAAAGGCTTCCAATACTCGTTACCGTTACCGATCCCGGTGTACAGGCAGTCAGCCCACAGGTGACTATAAGTCATCCACCCGGCAGTAGGCTGCCATTACTTTCCTGCATTTACCTTCCCAGCCTCAGAGCATCACCGCCAGTAGGCCGGTACCAAGTTATACTACTTGAAAACAATTAGTGTTGTGAAACGGCAATCGGTTTACCAGTAATCGCTTTAAAAACCGATAATCGGTTTGAAAAATTCAAAACCGATTATTGATTTTTTTTACTATGCTACGTTTTTGTTGTTCATTGATTCATTTATGTTGTTGGACTCTCAAAACGGCCTCAAT
>Ga0209780_1005490_pt1 | contig 10022 bp, 11 predicted proteins | sample WorMetexBAHAMAS2_FD_187384 | JGI IMG/M metagenome (GOLD analysis project Ga0209780, IMG submission 187384) | Marine gutless worms symbiont microbial communities from Max Planck institute for Marine Microbiology, Germany - Inanidrilus exumae... | ecosystem: Host-associated > Annelida > Digestive... | reverse complement strand
GCTGCTAGACGGACAGCATTGATTACGATATTTGTGACGACGCAAAAAAGCCACGCAGTCGTAAACAACGACAGCTCAGAGCTATACAGCTATACAACAAAACCCCAAATAGCGAAGCTTGTTTAACACAGACTGTACGAAAATCCGACGGCGCTGCTATCCTGGAAAATAAACCACCACAATATAGGCTTATAGGACATTCAGCGGGTCACAATTAGCTGCGACCTTCGCCTAGTGCTGTTTTTTTAATTAAATTTTCTACAACCACATAGCAGTACCGACAGATATGCCAGCAGATTGCAGAACCAGAGCAAAACATCGATAAAAATATCGACACATAACAGCACGGGCATCGGTTTTTAGAAGCTCGTTCCTTCCCAAAAATTATTCCCAACCGGATTGACAGTGACGCTAGTCGAGGCATCATCGGTTGTCTCGTTCAACGACTTAACGACTTAAACCCCGTCCACACCAGCAACAATGTCGAAGCAACGTTCGACTTTGTCGAAACAACATTCGACTTTGTAGCATTCGACAATGTTGCTTCGACATTGTTGCTGGTGTGGACGAGGTTTTACACCTGAAGTGCCATGAGCGCTAGGAAACAGTAGCCAGAACTTCATAGGCGTGACACTCCACCAGAGTTTGCCCTCCCGATTATTCACCCCATCATGTTGTTAAAGATTCATTATTTTGGGAGGGTCCCCAAACATAGACGCAACTGCCAGGGGGACCGGTCCCAACTTCTGAGTTATGGGAGTATTAAGCTATTGGTCACCAACTTTCAGCAGTTGTGAATTACAAAACAGTTAAGAATATTAGCACACAAGTTACTGTTTTATGGCCCAGTATAGTGTATATTGTGATAACACTGATTCACGAATCAGGAACTCCAACAACGTTAAACGTACACTACATACACGAGAGGCGTTCTAACAGCTTTATAGAAAGCATTCCAATCTTTTTCGACTGGCGGTCTGTCGCGAATTCGCTGGGTGAGCTTACGTCGCTCTCGTATCCATAGTTGGATGGGAAGACGGACACAGACTCTGCGTGCCGATCGTACAACCCCCTCCCGTTTCCCATCCCATCGACGCCTTTGGCGTCTCGGATCTCGCCATCTCGGTCCCCAACGTCTGGACCGCAGTTGTGCCAGTCCCCGAAACTGTGGCGCCTAGAGCTCCCAAATGCCTTTAATCCAGTCATGTCTGTGCGCATTAAAACGTAACGTACTGGAGCTAAATAAAGACATGTACGACAAATGGCTTCGCTAAGCTCTTTATACGTCTGTCGCTGGTAATCCGACTGGATATTCGCTTCACGCATCAGCAGCAGACGACTTTGTCGTATCGCGCGCAATCCCGCATTCAGGAGAAAGCATTTTAGCCGACCGTGGTAACGGTGCGGCAGCTTGTAGTAGGTCCCCTATGGGATGTACGTGCGTCTGTCTGTCTGTCTGCATAGCTTTGGGGTCTATTGTGGCTAAACGCCTAAACGAATCGTTGAAATCAAGCTTGTTATCCACACATGCCGATAGGCAAGATGTGGATATATCGGTTATTGTTTGTTTATTTGTTTGTTTGCAATTTTGTGTTTGTACGGTTGAAGATTTCTCCGCCGAGGACAAAGCTAGCGGCGTCAAATTTTGCATGACGGTTTATCGGCGTCCAAGTGAATTCCTGTTTTTGTAAAATAATTGCACGGTGGTTCATCGGCTTCCTGGGCAGGGAATCTCACATTTTGGGGAACGTTGCTCCCCCGAAAGCCAAAAATCGGACGAATCGGCCAGCGCGCCCTTGTTGTAATGTGATGCTTCTAGGCTGTTGTGACTCACATGCCTATCAAGTTCACGCGGCGTGTGGACGTAGGATCGGCATGTGTGGATATGCGGCCGTGCCCGAATTGCCCGAAGACGGACGTACTTGTTATCTAGACATGCCGATTGGACGAATCAGCCAGCGCGCTGGCCAGCCAGCGCGCTGGCCAGCTTGCCCGCGCTGGCCAGCGGGCTACGCGGGCGTGGCCCGTACGCTGGCTGATTCGTCCAGTGCGCTGGCCACTCGTAAAATCGGCATGTGTGGATATACGGCCGTCCCCGAAAACGAACGTACTTGTTTTTGTATGCAGGTTACTACAGAAGACAACTACTTTGTATTAAATGGGAGTCAGGATCCGCCCACGGAAATGGAAATATTTTTTCGTTGTGAACTTTAGTGGCACAGCCTGAGTCCAAAATCCAAGTATCTACTTCAATAACAGCATTTGATGAGCTCTTGTTTCCGTTGTCACTGCGCGAGAAATTGCAGCTTTGTTGTAGAACCGCAGCGAGTTCCAAATCGGTTTCTTTCGCATCAGAAAGAAATAACCATTTAATCCCCGTCGTCTGTATGTGCAAACCCCAACTCTAACTAAAACCGAATCCTTTATCATAACAACTGGAAGCCCGCCCTAACCGCCAAACCTTACCCTAACTCAACCGCACACCTATGACACCACTGTTATCGTAAACGTGTCCATTCCAACTGTCTAAACTTGACAATAAAATTACAACTACTACTAAACTCCCCAACCGCCCTTATACTTAACCCTGCAGCCATTTAGGGAAGCGGCAAGTTTCGTGTTTGGCCAACTCTCCTTATCATACCTGTATCAGTCTCAGAAACACCCGGTTGAAAAGTGGGTATAGACACGTCCACCTCATCCATCGCATGGCGGCGACCCTCTGGGTGTGACAGCGCTGATCTATATAGTGACTTACAGGGTGCGCCAATAACAAAAATCGACTTATAAAAATTCTGTATCTCCAGAATTGTAGCAGATTTTAAAACTAAATTTATAGTTTTTACACCAGAGGATTCAAACGGCATGAGCAGCAAATTTCGCTACAATGTTTGGTTTGATTTAAAAGTTACAACCGTTTGAACTTAAAAGTAAATTTTCTAAGTGAACAAGTAAGGTACAATTTTATTAGTATTCGTTAATGTTTTTATGATGGATGAACGCAGTAATGAATACAAAATGCATATTCCGAGGCTACGCGAGCAAAGATTTGCAGCTAAAGCGATAATAGCTAGTTATCCTGACAAAAACCGGAGCTTGAGCACGCTGCAGACGATTTGCCGTCGAGTTGATGAGACTGGTTCAGCTGTGACGTGTCATGTAAGACGAAGTCTGTGTTGCTGCAGCTGGTGAACGTTTTGAACACTCTGTTTCAATACCAAATGGGCAGATGATATTCATCACTGAAACGTTTGAACTGTTGACGAAAAGCTGCGCAAAGTTTGATTCGTTATTCGTGAATATTCAACACGCAACTGCATGTTCACTTGAAAAAGTGAACTTTAAAGTTTAAACTGTTGTATCCGTTGAACCGCATTAATTGTTTCAATGAAATTTGCAGGATGTGTTGGGTGAATACTCACATATAAAGTCTAGATAAAATCCGTACTACTGAAATACAGAAGTTTGTCTAGGGGATTGTTTTTTTATTTGCGCACCCTGTACATGTATAAACCAGACGGCATAACCGACAGCGATATGTTAGAACAACGACCAGTAAGCCTATATCCGGGAGAATGAAAGCTATACAGTGCCGTGTATTACGGGCCACATGCCTGCCGTTATGAATGAATAGTGAATGAGGGCCTGCTAGAATTTACTCTATATCTTTCTATCAAGATTTACGGAATCTTAGAGGTTTCATGCTCATAAGGGATCTGGAGAATGAGCGAGATCCCACAAAATGTGATGATTAATTACTACAGGCCTAATCTTGTAATCGAGTCTGTGTCAGTCAAGAGCTGCACTTTCTTGTAACTTGCATTTGTTACCGACCAGTTTAGTGGTCCGGGTTGTACGATCGGCACGCAGAGTCTGTGTGTCTGTGTAATGGTATGATAGATTGACCGAGTTGAGGTTTTACGTCCCACTCGACACAGAATAGGTCATTTCGGAGACGTCATTTCCAGCCAATATCGTGGTTTGTTACTGAAGATTTGGTACGATAACTTTCGAACGAAATGACCTTTGACCTAGATGTTCGGCACGGTGGTTCAACTTGACCCAAACTAGGTCAAGTTCGTATGTAAATGTCATAGGTCAAAGTTCGAAGTCTGCTAAAGTGGTCGGTGCGGTGCGACCTCGAGTGAGGGCCTCAATCGTTTGGCCTACCGATGCTGCGACTCACGTAGCTTGGCAAATAGCCCTGTACAATGCAGGCAAACATTTAGACGATGCAAATATGCACCATTAAGCCTACGCGCCTATCATCATGACATCATCGACCACAATTTGCAGCTAATCAAATAGGCTGCTGCCACCTGACCAACGCATGTCCGGTTAATGCCCGATTTGGGTCTTATTTGCACGGGCGTACTAAATAAAATTATTGGTGAGAGATAAGTCACATAACTGGATTTGCTGGTGACAAAATAGTCATTTGTGCTTAGCCAAAAACCACGAAATGGTTTATGACCGTATAGGCCTATGTGGGCTACGGCAAGTTTTGATCCTGCTTTTCTAGCGCGCGCCGCTATGTTAGCGTGGTATATGACTATATGCCATGGCCATGTGTCTGTCGGTCTGTCCGTCCGTCCGTCACAAAACTCGCACTTCTATCAAAAAGGCTAAACATATCATCACACAGTTCAGCAGTGATAATTCAAATGAACGTATCTGTGTTAAAAGACCGACTAACGTTGCCAAAATCATTAGTAAGGAATAGATAAACCATACATTGAAATTATACGGAAAATGAAACATATGAGGTGTCCTTTTCACGAACACTTATGTATAGGTGTGCTGCACATGGTCCTCAGCAGAGTGATAAGAATCATTAGATTTTATTTCAAGATAATGCTTTCGAATAATTTATATGTTTTACGTATAATTTCCGCCTTTCTATGGATACGAAAATGATCATTTATTAAACTCCAGTATAATATACTGCTGTCTGTAATAATGACATTCTACGTGATGCAAATAGGATTTCTGTAATGACTGTGAAACACACACACACACACGCGCGCGCGCGCGCGCGCGCGCAGTTGTTTTATATTCCGCATTAACGCTGGACTTACCGGCAGAACTGGAGACAAAGATCGGAATCGGTTGCGACGTACTGAAGATGCCGGCGACGACGACGGACGCCTCAGTGTGCAGCCGTAACGGATGCGGCAACGACAGAAATTCGTTTGGACTCGGCGACAGAGTCGGCGTATCCTCAACGCCGGGCGCGTGTTGTCTCTAGCGACCGTACGGCACCAGGCAATCGGTCGGTGACGGAGTACCTCTGCGCTCAATGCCAAGATCGGTCCAGACACGTAAATATAGGCCTAGGCCTACGTCCCACGGCAGCTGCACCAGTGATGCAGTAGGGCTCGCAGTCACGTCTCTCTCGCTTCGTTCATTGAAGCACGGTACGGCGGCGTGCATACGGCGCTGATGCTGCTGCTGCTGCTGCTGCTCCGGAGAGGCCGCTACTATCGTCGCTTCGACCTCCGCCCACTCGCGGCCCGGGCAGTCAACCGTCGGTCCGATTATACGGCGACAGAGCAGGCCCGGCGGCCGGGTTGAGTGTTCGGCAAGGCGCCGGGACGTGCTGGCTGGCCGACGTCGCTATTGATTTTCTCGGCGCCACGTCAATCCTTCGCGGCCAGATGTTACTCTGCTACGGCTGCTGCTGCTGCAAGCTGATGGAACGCCCGGTCTGCCTCTCATCTCGCCGATCAACCGCACTTTCAGCTGAGGGTCAAACAGTTGCGAAAATTAGTACCCAACATTACGGGCAACATCAGTCATTGACGACAAAGCTTCTTCATTACGACGCCATCTCGGCCCAAGGTCTGCAGTCTGTGTAACAGACTATTCCAGCGATATCGCCGCACATTGATGAAACGCCGTTGTCGCCTTTGACTTGGCGGCCGACACATAGACCTGCCGTTCAAATGCCGCTCGTGAGCTCGACGAAAGACGCGTGTGGCGCTGCTGCTTATGCTGCTTTCGCTTCAGCAGCGGCACTGAATGTGGACGACGATGTCGTAGAGTACGGACAGAAAGCGACAATGCATCAATGGACTGAAAGAAGACCAGCACGAGCAGTAATGATCGTACTGTCTGCTTCAGTGCCGGAAACTCGAGAGCTTAACAAGTGCTGAGATCAGCGACCAGATCGAATCACAGCTTAATCTAGTGTACGGCACAGAAACGAAAAATAAAGAAAAACTAAAAACAAAACCGAGTAGCCCAGAAGAAATGGCCCGGACGATAGTCCGTGACCGCAGTCAGGAAGAAAGAAATTAATGAAACATCGGAGGGAGGGAAGGATTTGTGAAAGAGGTAGGTTTTAAGCCGGGAGTGAAAGAGAGAGGGAGTTATGGATGAGCAGAGTGGTGAATAGTGGCCGATATACCGGTGTACGCACTTGGCGCATGCTGATGCTGTCGGTAGATACTAGTAAAACCACTGTTTTTGCATATTTAGTGTTATTAACACAACAAGAGAAAAAGATGGGTTCACTTTTATTCGCCAACCTTGTAAAAAGTGACAGCAATGTTTTCTTTTGATGCTTTCTGTGCCAAAGCATAACCGCCAATGTTAGTGTTTTTGCGATGTTCTTTTTATTGCAATAATTGATATTTTATGGTCTTGATCTTGTTGTTGTCGTCACTGTATACAAAACGTCGAAAAAAACGGAACAAGCATGTTTTGTTTCTTGTGTGATACTTGTTCCCTTCTCATACTGATTTAGAAATTAGACGTGGTTCGACGCAAAAGGCGCTGTGTTGCCCGTAGCTTTTCTCTTCCGACACGGTCGTTCGCCACGTCATCGGCAAACCAACCACTAAGGTCCGTTGTTGCAATTATCAGAGTACATGCTGAAGGATGTCTCGCGATGAAACGTAACTGCAAAACATATCGCGTAATCGCTGTGTTAATGGATCAGGCGTCGGCGACAAGGAATTGACGTCAATTCGCACTCTGCGAGCGCAGTATGCTGCCGGCGAACATCCGTCCATCCGTTCGGCATGCAGCCGCACAAATCTGCTAGTTTAACGCTTGAAAGAACAGTGTAAGTTATGGTTTCGATGTATAGCACACACCGACAAATATTTCACTGACAAACTAAACCATACAGCCCTCAGTAGAGCGTATACCTCTGCCACTATACGTTGAAATCGCTGCGCGGTCGTGACCGACGAGCAGCAGGTACAAATACATTTTTATATATTTCAATAAAAGCAAAAGGGCCCGAAGGCCACTTACATTGCAGTACAGAGCACAAACAAACAGTATACACGGTTACTGACATGAGCTACTACTAAATGTTCGACACAACCTAATGTTAATGTAACCAAGTCTAGAAATAGTCTAGAAATAATAGATTTTACAATATCTAGCTAGGATATTCGAGCTCAAACTACGTTTAAAAAGTGCTAGACTAGAGAAATTAGTACTGTTCTCTGGCAAGTTATTCCATCGACATAAATTTTCCAGCACTACGCCGTAACTGGTTCCCAACTTCGTTTTCACTTTTGACACCCATCAGGCTATCTACAAACAGCATGTGCGCTAACTCTAACCTTAACCGACGACTTCCAAAAATTTAATCGACTCTTCTCTGGTCCATATTCTGTCCATTTCCCAAATTTCGTCAATATTCACCCGTAACTTTTTCAGCTATGCTGCTGATAAGTAATTAAATAAGCTTAGACAGACAAACGACCGGAAAGTAGAGCCCTGTCAAAAGCGGCACAGGTAATAACAGCTAGGTAATAATATTTTGCGGATATTATAATATTAGTACACTGCCCTTTAATGACTTATTCGTAACGTTTGGGGTACAAGAGGATGGGTCTGAAGGTATATCTTACTGTAATAAATACAAGAAACCAACCACTAAAGTCCACTGTTACAATTATCAGTGTTTTACAGGGAATCCGGAAAGCATGGAAACGGATAGATTATATAGGGAAACGGAAAATATAGAAATGAAAAAACGGAAACGGAAAAAACCGAAAACCAAATTTTAACGAATAAGAGGGAAGCGTTAGGCCTACACTATTTCCAATTTTTCGTTTGTCTTTTTTCTAATATCACTTTGGTTTCCGTTTTTTTGTTTCCGCCTTTCTTTTCTTTCTTAGACCATTTTACAGTCATCCCTCGCACCGATAAAGAGTTAAACATTATCGTTCACGGGATCGCGTCCACGTCATAATGATGTTTTTGTCGCAAGCTGACAGTAGACAGGCGATTGCTGTCCACCTACCTGTTGGCTGTCGCTATATATAATATGACACAAAAACTCACCTGAATGCATTTGCAACGACGTACGTCGTAAGGCGTCGTAAGGCAGTCTCGCGAGGCAACGTTACGACGGCGTTGGCGATCGTATTGTCACTCGCGTCCTGTTCAGGAAAGGCCTATTGCATGAATCCTCATCACTCAACTACAAATGAATATAACATATCTCTTCCATATTGACTCTTAACTTTCAATTCCGGTAAAACTGAATTTCTCCTATCGGACTCAAAAAGCAACTTGCCAATGCCAAAACACAGATCGTCCCCAAACAGGGCTGTAGAATTGGGTTTTTAAAAACCTAGTTTTTTTAGGTTTTTAAAAACCTACAAAACCTCAGAAGTTCAATTTAGGTCTTTAGGTTTTTATTTTTATTGGTTACTTATTAAATAAACTTCTGATTCATATTTTCATTGTGATTTTTGAGATTCATTAACTTCATCTTATTTTTTTTCACGTGATAATCAGTGTTCTTCTTCGCTCAATGCCGGTCACTCACTGGAATGGATACACCAATCGCATAGCTTGACATCTAAACAAACTGTCCTGTCAATGACATTCCTATAGCAGACAATAACAGCGGTTTATTATTGTCTTTTAGTTTCAGTATCATAATCATGTATTGCTGTTTATAACCAGTTAAAGTAATGCTTGTAGTTGTTCATGCTGTAGTCCGTGAAAAGGAGTAGGGTGCGTCGTGTATGGGATGTTTTTCTTATGTGCTTTTGTGTCGAACTTTCATGTCCGGTCTTCGTACAAAAAACCTAAAAAAAATAAAACCTAAAACCTAAATAACCTAAAAGCCTAAAAAGTTTTTTTTTCAAAAAAAACGAGATCACTGCGGTTAAATACCTACGTGTTTAAAATATCTGAATCAACTGTGTGTGGTGATTCTGGTAGCCTTTAACGCCGTTTTGTCCTGGACATGCATGTTAACTTAGAAAACATAGGAAGTCGTATCGACATGCGCACCCGCGCCGGCAACGGCCGCAGGCAGCACAGCGGCGCACTGGGTTAGGCAATACCCGGGATGGTGAGTGGTGCACTAGCAACCGTTCTACCGTGACGGTTTTCGTAACCCTGTGACCTTGACCTTTCACCTTTTGACCTCTGGACCAATGCATGCTGAGCGACTGCTATACAGTATACGTATACCAAGTTTAGTGTTGATAGCTGACAAACAGACAGACGCGACAGTGGCACCACCTGGCGAAAGAAAACAACTCGTTTCTCCGTTATCGGCAGGATGCGCCTAGCGCATACGCCGGTATTTGGATTAATCAGATGACGACTTTGAGGTTATCCGCCCCGCAGTGCGACACTTTGCACTACTAAGTGCGAAATTTGGTTCGACTGCACGCCAAATTTCGCCACCATCGGTTTAGGGGTGAGATATAGGCCACAAACAACTAAATTTTACGAAACTTTGGAACATGAACCATGATGAATGCCACTCAGGGGCGTGTCCCTTGCACGATTTTTACGGAATTTTCAGGTTTTTATGGGCAGTTCCATGTTCGGTTGACGATTAAAATTTAGGAGATTCGCTCAAATGAGTCCGGAGTCATGGCTCTAACCTCGAGGGTGCGTTTTCCCCGAAATTTTCAGCGTCTTTAGCGGTGAAACCATAGTGTCGTAAATCTGGCTTGAATTCTGGGGATGAAGGTGCGGATCCGGAAGGCTTAATGTATACGAGGGGTTTGATGTGGGGTGGGGTACTGGGG
>Ga0209780_1005489_pt1 | contig 10023 bp, 9 predicted proteins | sample WorMetexBAHAMAS2_FD_187384 | JGI IMG/M metagenome (GOLD analysis project Ga0209780, IMG submission 187384) | Marine gutless worms symbiont microbial communities from Max Planck institute for Marine Microbiology, Germany - Inanidrilus exumae... | ecosystem: Host-associated > Annelida > Digestive... | reverse complement strand
AGAAACGGTCTGGGCAATAGAGACGTGTTCAGAAGATCGAGGAGCAGACACAAAGATGAACTTTTACCCTGGAAAACATTAGCAGCCGTCAGTTGACAGGTGCATGCGCGTTGGAGTATGGAAATAAACATTTCGGTTTGGCGTTTCAGGACTCTGGCTCTACGACCGGAGACCTACAGTCCGCGACGTCGTATAGCAACATAGAGACGGAACATAGAGATGGTTAGAAGAGATTCTTGTACATGCGCTTGCTCTGCAGTGTGTCTGCCATTAGAACCGTAACAAGTATGTGTCCGTCCTTCTTATTTTCGAGCCGAAATGTAGGCTGGCCGCGTTGCATGCTGCCCTCTGGTGAGTCGCGGTGAGTATGCCGACGGACAGACAGACATACGGACGAACGAACACCACATTACGCTTTTCTTTCGTTAGACGCGGACAGCGTAATAATGGCCATGGTCGTGTGCCTATGTTTGTGTGTAGTTACTTATACAATGGACACCATGTATTTCGAGTCTCTAGAAACCCCCGTAGACGTTGCAGAAGACGTCCAAATGCCGCAGTTCAGCCTTGTTGATTCGAAAGTTATCGACTGCTCCATAAATTACACGTCAGGTTTTTGTTCGCTGATTTACATGTCTACGTCGTGTTTAGACTGACTGCTTTCGAACATCTCTATTTTTCAACATTACAGTAAGTTTCCGTTTACGTGTTTTCAATTAGTATTTAAATTTTCGCTTGCATGACTATTACCACTTCACAGCGATGGAAACTTGTGTCATTCATTCACGAGTGCCTACGGGCTCCACAATCAACTAAATTGATTGGCGTAGTCGATCGCTGTAGCGAACAAGAAGTTTGTCGCTCATAATCACACAATGTTCAGTATTATTACCGACCATTTTGTAGTCCAGGTAATGCAGTAAAGTAAAGTAAAGTAATAAAGTATGAAGTACTTATATAGCGCGTTCTTACGGCCTAAACAGCCACGAAGCGCTACAGAATGGCACGTGTTAACGGGATAACACAGTTTTTACCTGCCACCCACACGACCATTCTGACTTCACTCCGTAAGCATTCACCAGATGGCGCCACCTGAACGAGGCGACACACATTCGATATAGCTTACTACTCAATTTATCGACCTCGGAAGGATGAAAGGCTTAGTTGGCCTAGTTGGCTGACCTATAGCGGACGGTTTGCCCACATAAGTGGTCACCCGTCAGCTATAGGTCGAGCGTGGGACCGACGTTCTAACCACTGTGCATCGCAACCAACTAAAGCAGTCTGTCTGCTGTGTGGGTCTGTGAGTGTTCGAATGATAACCTTCATACAATATGAACTTTGAAGTAGATGTTTGGTATGGTGGTTCATGTTGACCCTAACTAGGTCAAATTCGTACTCAACGTCAAAGTTCAAAGTCACAGGAAGAAAATGCTCCTTTTCTAGTTAAAGTGAAACTAAAATTGGGAAAAGCAGTTCCCTTTCGGCGGTTGAAAAGCAGACCTCAATTTAAAAAACTGTAAACAACGTCGCCGGTGCGACCTCGAGCGAGAGTGTTTGTGTGGCGGTGACAGCGTTGGGCACATCTACGAAGTTACTCTACGTCGGGCCCCTATTAGTACTGGGATGGGTGACCGTCTTCGGGTGGGCAAACTACCTCAGTATGTTATCAGCCACTTAGGCCAACTCAGCCTCCTATTCTCAGCGGACGGGAAATGAGTACCGGCCAAGGTGCGGTGATGCTCTGCGGCTGGGGAGTAAAGGCAAGATCGCTCATTCTATTTGTAGATAACGTAATGTGGGTGGCAGATAAAACTGTGCGATGCCTCGTTAAACAAATGCCATACCTGAGCGCCTTAGAGATGAGGTATACTCACTATTGAAGCGCTATACCAATGTTTTGTTTTTACTTTATTTATTTCAACATCAACGACAAAAGGCGCAAGCCACTAACATGCCGATATCAAAATTACAATATAATATGCGATGCAATAATAAAAGCAACATAACACAGCCGTGCAATAATCATATGAAACGAAGTATGGTTGTATAATGCTGTTTACTCATTTAACTTTCCAAGTCTTGAAAATATTTTTGCGCGTGTAAGCTAAATATAGGCCCCAGAGATTACAGGAGATTGCAAGTGTATTGTGACGATGGAAAATGGACAGATAGACAAACAGATAGACAGATAGGCTATAGGCATATATTGTCGAGTGGTTAACAACATTCGTATTTTGATTTTGTTAACGATGAGATCATACCTGATAAGTGAGAGTGTCGATTGCTGTTGAACGCGTCACAGGTGCATATCCGTGTATGGAAATACGTTTTGAGTTGACGCGCGACTTCGGCTACTACCTCATTCAAGTCTATGTTCCCACGTTCCTCATCGTCATCCTGTCGTGGGTGTCCTTCTGGATCAACGCCGAGTCAAGTCCGGCGCGCGTCACGATCGGTCTACTGACCGTGCTCGAGTGACCAGTGACCACTGGTCAGTCTACTGACCGTGCTGACGACGACGACGACGAGTAACAGTGCGCAGACGTCGCTGCCGCGCGTCTCGTACATCAAAGCAATCGACGTTTGGATGATCGTCTGTCTGTTGTTCGTCTTCACGTCGCTGATCGAGTACGCCATTGTCAACGTGCTCGTACGCAGGCCAGCTCGACTCGCTGCCCTCGCCTCCAAGAACACCGACGTCAAAACTGTACCTCCCGCACAGGTCTCTTTCACTGTAATGCCTTTTTGTAGTTCTATTCTCGTTATTCTTCTGTTCCTTTCTATCCTCTCGTATTTTTTGTTTTTGTCTCATATTCGTATGTCGTGTTTGTACTTTTTTGTAATGTTTCCCTTTGGGCGGCTGTTAGTGCTGAATTTCAGCCTAGTCGTGCCTGCTACATTTGATCCTCTACTGAATATTATTTTGTATCTGTTTTCATAGCAAACAAATGATGATGATAAAAACAACAACAACAACAACAACAACAACAACAACAACAAATACTACAACTATTACTATTACTAGCACTGCAGCTGCTGCTACTACTGCTGCTATGACTATCGCATCTACTATTTATCATCGCCAGCTTTATTACTCGGCTCGAAGCTAGGTTTCGGTCGAATATTGGATTTACCTTTACGGGGCAATTTGGCGGTGTTCACGCGTTCGGCTATAACTCCGCCGAAAATGAACCGATTTGGATGAAGTCTGGAGCACTCTGAGTACATTGTTAGGGGGTTGGTTCTGACAGATATTGAGCGCGATCCGCACAGTAGCGAGAGTTTGAAAGGCAGGCGAACTTTTGTATTTTGTATATTTTTGTCTGGTAAATAACGCATGATTACGCCGATTTCCCGTCGGCAACATTTCACGAAATTTGAACGCCACAACGTCGATCGGTGAGGCGATAAAAGCTTGCTTTCGGGACAGAAGTTTGACAATTTTACCTTAAGGGGTCGTTTTTTTCCAAAAAACGCAAAAATTCCTCGACAATTTCCAGGTCTTGCGACGTCAGGCCGCCATAACTCCGCAATAATTACAGATCGCCCGAAACTCACTACCAAAATATCCCTCTACGGCCTACGGGATGTCAAGTTTCCATTTTTACCGTTAGAATCAATTCAAAATCATTCCTCTGCGCCCCAAACCGCGTACAAGAAAGGTACCTACCCACGTTTTCGCAATGTTCGATGTCCGATATTGCGTAAATATGCCGCTGTGCGGTCTGGCGGACAGACATGGGATAAAAGCAGACCTGAATTGCAAACTGAAAATAAGTAACACGGCAGAAAACGCTGACATCACTCAGTCGCAGCACGTGACATTCTGTGCATCGTCGAATGCAGGAGGTAAACAGCTTGTGCACAGATAGCGGACCGCTTCAAGCCGAATACTATATTGTGGCATTCCACACAGTACAGCCATCCAGTTTGTATTGCTATTGCCGTCACTGGTTTTGCCCTCGGATGCATAAGTCCAGAGGGCTGAAGTCAAAAGTTTAAAAACAAAATACCGGGATGGTGGCTAGAAGTCGTTATTACTGTCTTTTCTATGATGCTTCACTCTTGTGTAACTACGTTTTCCTCCAAAACAGGTTCTCGGTTATTCTGACACGTGAAAATAGGCTCCTTAGATTTTTGGATGATAAACCTTCGAAAGTTCCACAGTAACATTTATCGGTTTACAACTGCATGAACTCGTGCTTCGCGCTCAACGGCGTCGACGCGGTGTTCTAGCGTAGCGTCGAGGCGAGTTCGGACGTTGCCAAGGTGACCAGTTTCTGGTCGCCAGCAACATCAGCAGCCGAGAGTTCGCATCACCGCGCGTCGTCGTCGTCACTGCGCAGTACGCTGAGACTGACGTCATCGTCGTCGTTGACGTCGTCAGCTGGAGTCACCGGCAGCACTGACGGAGTGACGAGTGGAAGGCCGCGAGCAGAGTCGTCCTCGAACCCGGCAGCAGCAGCAGCAGCAGCTGGCGCATCAGCTCGTGGCAGCAAACTCAACGCCAGCTGCCTTGACAAGATGTCGCGCTTGCTCTTCCCGACGGCGTTCATGGCGTTCAACGCCTTCTACTGGGGCTTTTATTTCTGCACCGATCTTGTGTCACTTGACAAAGACGAGTAACATATTCACAACAGCTGAGACTATTGTCTCGACAGCGTTAAGTGACAGTTTAGTGTTGCTCTATAACAATAATATTTTATTAATATGCTTAATGCTTAATGCCAACAAATACGTCGGTGGTGACTGACCTTTTTCCACGCATGCCGATCCTACTTCCACGCGCCGCGCGATATTCCACGAACGGCGCATCTCTAGCGGTTCTATTTATAGTTTAGTGCGCGCGCAGGCCGATTTGTCGGCGACTTTGGGCTTCTGGGAGAGCAAAGTTCACAAAAATGGGAGATTTCCTGCCCAGGACGCCGATGATCCGCCTGGCAAAATTTGACGCCGCTATCTTTATCATCGGCGGAGAAATCCGTAACCGTACAAACAAACAAACAAACGAAAAAACACACAAACAGTAAACGATATATCTACATCTTGCCTATCGGCATTCGACATGTGTGGATAACAATTATGACGATGTCTTCAAAACATTACATGACATACTGTGTAAAATCATCTTGTATGTATAAAACTGAATCTGTCTGTGTGTGTCAGTGTGTTCGTTTCTTTGTTCCTTATGCACGGCTACGGTTTTGAGCTGATCTGCAATAGCCGATTGGCAACAAAATCGAATGTTGCTTCGACAAAGTCGAACGTCGCTTCGACATTGTTGCTGGTGTGGACAGGGCTTTAGATCGATTGCCGGAAAACGTAAAGTAAATACGGACAGGAGTAAATGTAGCATGTCGTACACTAAACTTTTAAAAATCTGTATTATGATTAATTCATTGTATATGTTAGTTTTCTGAAAATTAACCTAAAGTAATCAATTGATTAACGATTAACGGTATTTAATCAATCGTTTAAAGTTTTTTGTGGTTAATATTTAGAGGTCATAATGTCTAAAAAAGACCGCAGTGAAAACGACATATTAGTCAATGTTTGTTCAGGATCACTTGTCCGTGGGATCTAACTGTATACATAAATGCAATCGACAAATAAATTCTTAGAAAGTGACGTACGGGTGACAAGTGAAAAATAAGTCTTCATAATGCCTATATCAGTATCGCTTCATCGTTTGTATTTAAGTCTCACCGAGTTATCAACAAGTATGCCGGCCCTCCTTATTGTCGGGCCGAAGATAAATGTATGCTGGCCGTGTTGCATCTCCCCCTGGTAAGTCACGTTGAATATGCGCTCTATTAAGGTCAGAAAAACGGGACAGACAGACAGACGAACGGACGGACAGACGCCAGAACGTTACATTACGCTTACCGCTAGACGCGGCCGACGTATTAAGGATTTCAGAGCCTTTAAACGCCACAGCATCATGACACCAGCTCTTAAAGTTGAAGTTCTACGAGAGTCAAACCGCCGAAAAAAATCTGAAGGGAAGTCGTTGATTCTTATCGTTTTAAAGTTTAGCGAGTAAAACAGGAAACGTTAAAGTAGAAACGTCGTCAAAACGAAAGATGAAACACGGTGTCGCTTCGACCATAACAGTGGGGTGTCTGACTGCGTGTATGTGTATCTACAATCGCTAATCACTTTCAGTACAAACTGTAGCCTATTCGAACTGAATCGTAGGTGTAGATTTTTCATAGGACGCGTTTTCTTCTGAAGATTTTTAAACGTAACCCAGAAAGTGATGTAAATTTTGTTGAGGCCTGTACCATTTACGTGAAATGATTTATAACTAACGTAGGGGCCTAAGTAGAAAATCAAATAGAACGTTAAAATAAGAAGTAAAATAAGAAGGCACTTAATCAACAGATATTAAGATAGTCCTACGTAGTAGTTTAAGCGATTTGCATTTTGGTATCATTGCATATGGAACGGTTGTCTCTTTTACATCTTTCAACGAACACAAACCCAACTTCAAAGGTCTATGGTTGTTTTGTGAGCTTCGTGTATTACTAGTGTGCAATAACAAAATTCTCATTGTAAGAAATATACAAGTAACATGTGCCATGGTAACCAATTTTGAATGAATACTTTCTGTTGATTATTTATGTCTCTTACCTGTGTTAAATGTTGACGACGACAAAGATAACAATTTCCAACAGCACATGAGAAGACTCACGTCAAGCTGAAAATCACGACAAACGCCAAAATTCACGGCTTGTGTAACTTCCGTGAATACGAGATTTTTGTATAGACTAGCCCGAGGGTAGGCTATACAAAAATAACGAATTCACGGAAGTTACACACAACACAAGCCGTGAATTTTGGCGTTTATTCGTTATTCCAGAGCCGGAAAAGCACGGCTTTTATACTGTTATTTCACGTCTGTTTGTGCTTGTTTAGGATCACGGCATTCATATCGAGATATGAATGCTGAGATCGTAAACAGGTAGTTTTATATTTATCTTTATTCACCATAAATAGTAGCACAAAAAGAAAAAAAAGAAAGCTGTAGTTTTCGCAGTCGGTGTTAAATGCAGATGCCGTTAGCATAGGCGCCTACAACACCTCGGTATTGTCCTGGTTCTCTGAAAGTCAGTGCTGACGAGCAGACACAATAACGAAGCACAGTCACCATGAAAATAAGATCGTATTTGAATGGTTCAGTAAGGAAATTAAACGATGGGCAGTGCACGAGCTTAAGTCGAAAAAAAACAGTATAAACGTCGTGGTTTTCCGGCTCTGGAATAACGAATATGGAGCCCTGTTTTATAAAAAAAATGTGGGGCCAGGGCCCTGGCCTTGGCTGCTGTCTCTTTTATACTGTCCGCCATTTAGCGACACATAGCGATGGACAAAAATGCAGGAAAATGTCCAGAAGCACCAGAAAATGTTGTTTTTCCCCAGAATGTGAGACCCATAAAGTCGTCTGACCTGTCACGCGTCGCGGCATACTCAGCCTGTCGCCGAACAAGTCATGCCCATGTTACATAACAGCAGAGCATTCATTATCACCGGTAGGGCTGTGCCGAGTACTCGAGCTGCTCGAGGACATCGAACTTGAAAAGAACGAGAAGATTTCGCAAAGACAGCTAAGCCCTCTACGTGGGAGCTCATTTTCTTAAGCAGCATTTAGAGCCAGTGAAGGTTGTTAGACCCAATTAAGCCAGCATACGACCAACTTCGGCCAGATGACCAGGTCAGTTAGCAGCCAGCGCCTTCCACCGACTAGACTAGTTATACCAGCAGTTCTGGTAACAGGGCCTACTGCTACGCAGAACTCGGTGTTTCTTCACTAGCGGTGGCCGAAACCACCGTCAGTACGCATTGTGCCCACCCACAGAGGGATGGCAAGGCTGAGTTGGCCTGGGTGGCTGGTTACAAACCTAGGTGGTGTACATGGCGGAAGACGGTCACCCATCCCAGTACTAACCGGGCTCAACGTAGATTAACTTCGTTGATACACCCAACGGCGTTACCGCTGCGACAAACCACCACTTCGATTTGAAAAAGAGCTCGAGCTTTAACTTTGAGTTCGAATATTCGACAATTTTGCATAAATCTTTATTCATTTTTACGTTACTGTATTTAAAATTAATTACAATCTAGTGGTGTTAATGTAATTGATGCATAAATTGGCAACTGTGCACGATACTGGCCATACTAAAGACCGACTACTGGTATCCACCTGTGACCGAATGTTGACGGCGACAGCGAGTTTGGCTTGAAAATGCCTATTCACGCCCCTTTTGGGTGGTTTTTGGAGGATTTGACCCCCTAGATAAGACACAATATCAACCAATCTTACAAAAGTTTCATCTACTGATCATAGCGATTCCAGCGGTATATATTACTTATGCTGGTGTCTGTAGTAGTTCCAGAGAAACTGCCTGGACAAAAAAATGTGACGAAGAAGTAAAAAAAGAAAAACATGAATTTTTGGGCGTTTTGACGTCTTTTTAAAGTAACCCACACATGACTATTTGCAACTTTTTTGATGTCTGTGTTTATTCTGTGGAGGACAGCACACTGATACTAATATTTGATGCATTCTCCCTTTCTTTGTTTCTCAAGGGGTCGCCAAAATTCAGCCCTAATCGCTATACTTAAGACTAGTTTAGCTGGTAGCATATCTCTTTTTTAATTCTTGGCTACGATGCTACCGCATCGTCTAATAATAGAACAACAACCAAATTCTGCGTAGCTAAAAATAGACTAAGTAGTTCATATGACTGTTGGTGAACTATGACAGCCAAAATCGACATTAACAGCCGACAGTCTATCCAACGTACAAGGAAACATCGAACAAATCGTTAAAATTAAACAAGAAATACATATTATGTCCTGACAAAATTATAAAATTAGAATCGTACTCACTTTTTAAATACGTCCCGTATACAGGTAGGTTGCAAGTGACGTAATTTCGACATTTTTGTCCATGGTAGCTCTTCTGGTCGCCATGTTGTAGGGCAAGGAAATGTAAACATTTTGCAGCACTTGCAGTCATCGCCGATGTGGCGATAGCAGTAAGCTCTTCTTATACCGACGGCGACTGATTCAACTTTATTTAAATTACGTGACAAATCTTCACCAATTAACTTCCCACAGTACGACATCATGCCCTACTATATGGAGATCGTATCTTGAGCATAGATTACTGTGACGTCACTTCAACCCATTTATACCGAGTACCGACTAATCGAGTAGTTACTCGATAAAGTACTGAAGTAGTAAAAAGCTCGATCGGCACAGCGCTACTGGCGTCGATCGGCTTTGGAAAAATGATATGGTGGAGTTGGCGAAAGACGCTATCGAACCACAAATACAATTGAACGATGTGCTTGAAGGGAAACTGATAGCCTCCTAGCGATATTTTAGTCAAGTTCTGTATCTTGTGTCGACATTCTGTCACGCTTGTCCGCATGTAGGCTAGTAAGCAAGCCACTCGAGCAAACTGACCTTGTAATTGCCCATACAGTGAGATGGTTCACTGCCTAAGGCGGCGCATATCGTTAACGCAGATACTTCTATCAACAGTACTTTTGCCTCCACCGTTTCTTCTGAGCTACTCGGTTTTTGATTTTGATTTTTTCATTATTTTTCGTTACTGGGCCGTGCGCTAGATTAAGCTGGCCATCTCGTCAGCTTTTGAGCGCACGTAAATCTACTGTATCGTATCGTATCGTACTTTATTCTTGCGATTTTGCGAAGGCGAGTGGATGACGTGACATGAATAATGCAAGTGTTAGGCTTACACACCGGTCGGATATTGAACGACGCGAAACCGACAGCGCAGCAGAGACCGTCAGTGAACAGAATACTGCATTAGTATGTAAATAGCGACGTTGACGCACGTACTATACAGTCTCAGACCAACCTGGCAACCATATCAATCTTCTTAGCGTTGACAAGCACTCAGGCAGTGCACCGAGACAGCGGATACGTGTCCATGTTGACTATCTCTATTGAAGCTAATACTGCTGCCGTGACGTATAGTAAGTAAAA
>Ga0209780_1005488_pt1 | contig 10024 bp, 8 predicted proteins | sample WorMetexBAHAMAS2_FD_187384 | JGI IMG/M metagenome (GOLD analysis project Ga0209780, IMG submission 187384) | Marine gutless worms symbiont microbial communities from Max Planck institute for Marine Microbiology, Germany - Inanidrilus exumae... | ecosystem: Host-associated > Annelida > Digestive... | reverse complement strand
GGCCTGGTTGGTTGACCCATAGCGGACGGTTTACCCACATAAGTGGTCACCCGTCAGCTACAGGTCGAGCGCAGAACAGAGAAAGTACGCCGGCCGAAGACCGACGTTCTACCGCTGAGCTACGCAACCAACCGGACACCTCGTCCCCAAACCAACCCCCCATTTGGCACCTCCACCCCAGCTGCATTAAGTGACAATAAGTTTCTGCTGTCTTTGCTTCAATCTACGGTTGTGTTGTTGTAATGACGTCTGCAGCCAAACCCATTCAGGCCCTTGCAGGATCCAGAGGCACGGATTCATGGCTGGATGGCACTGACATTGACAAAATTTGGTTCCGGATTTCCCTTTACTGTTTCAAATGCAAGAAATTTGGTCAGTTGATTCTTGGGAGAATTATTATTCGGCTGGAAGCTAGGCTTAGTTTCCGCCGAATATTGGATTCACTCTACAGGGCAATTTGGCAGTGTTTACACGTTCGGCTATAACTCCGCCAAAAGTGAATTGATTTGGATGAAATCTGGAGCACTCTGAGTACATTGTTGGGGACTGGCCACGGCAGATTTTGGGCGAGATCCGCGCAATAGCGACAGTTTGAGAGGCAGGTGAATTTTTTTGTCCAGTAAATAATGCATTATTTCACCGATTTCTTGTCGGACAAAGTTTACGACATTTGAACACAATAGTGTTCATTGGTGAGATGGTGAAAACTTTCGGAACAGAATTTTGAAAATTTTAGCATTAGGGGTCGTTTTTCCAAAAAATACAAAAAAATTTGACATAATTTCAACGTTTGGCGACTTTCAGCTGCCATAACTATGCAGTGATTACAGATCGGCCAAAATTCACTACCAAGTGATCCTCTACGGGATGTCTAGGTTCCATTTTACCGTCAAAATACCTGTGACCTTGTGTACAAAGCCACTCTAGCTCAGCCATGCGGTGATGTGTCTGTTGTGCTTAGACGGTCTTTGCACTTCAGTCAGGTGAGCAGGTTGACAAAATATCGGCTAGTCTGGGAACATACGACGTAATCGCGGAACCGTCTGGCAACAAGCAGTACACTCTGGAGTCATACTCTTATGAACATTTCCGGTAGATATGATGATCGTTGTTATGCAGTCGTCATCCTATAGCTGTCGTCGTGATCCTCCTCCTCCTCCTCATAAACATCGTCATCATCATACCCATCATCCTTTGTTGAATGCAGTGTAGCGATTCTGTCTTGAAGCTGAGGTGAACTAGAGGGCTCATCAGGACTCACTGGACTGTTGTTATTTCAGTTGAGGAACACGTGAGATGGCACAGACCATTGGTTTTGTTATATGATGAACTAGAATACAATAAAGTAAATGTCAGACTTTGATGTAACATAATGAATCATGAACAAATCAGCTGAGGTGACTGAGCTGTTTTTTTGCAATGGGACTGTACATGGCCGGTCTGCATTGTATTACAGTGGATCTAGATTGCCCCAAAATAAGAGTACTTTCCACGTAAACTTACCCAAAACTCCAGAGTTTGCTGTTTTGGGTTCTTCTGTCATATCATCTTTGCAAGTGTGGCGTGGCGGCGTGGTGTAGTGGTAACGTCGTTGGTCTCGATCAACGAGGTTAAACTATGCTGAGCCCGGTTAGTGCTGGGATGGGTGACCATGTCCAGGTTCGACTTCTGGAGGCGGAACTTTATTTCGGTATGTAACCAACCACCCAGGTCGACTCAGCCTTATACCCTCCGTGGGACGGTAAAATGAGTACCAGCCAAAAGGCGTTGGTGCTCTGCGGCTGGGGAGTAAAGGCAGGCATGGTGTAATTTGCAGGTAAAACTGTGTTATCCATGTCTGAGCGCATTAGAGGTAGTTACAACAATGCGCTATACAAATCGACGTATACTTTACTTTAGCAAGGAACTGTCACTGCGGCAGTGGGGTTTGCTGCTTCACAGTATCAGGTTGCCAGTTTTGTCTTAAGTCTCATTTCTTTAGCTCTTTAGCTGCTAGTTTGATTGCAACGAACATGTGGTAAAGAAGCAAGCCAGTAATTTCTTTTGAGTAGGAAATTTTTCAGGCTTCATGGAGGTATGAGTTCTCTAGGTGCCTTCTAGTTTAACTGGAAGATGGACTTTGACGCCTCAGCACCAACATGGAGGTGTGACCTTGACCTTTGACCTTTGCCCTGCAACATCCAATCATGTCATTGTTAGGGGATAATGGTTTTTCTGTATATATTTCATAGAGATTGCTCAAGTACTTCATGAGATATGGTGTTCACAAGACGTGACTTTGACGGCCTGCTGTGGTCTTGACCTTTGACCTCCAGAATCTAATTAGGTCATCAATAGGGGCTGTTGAATATTCCATGTCAGTTTTGTCAAATTTGTTCAAGCCATTCATGAGATATCCTGGTAAAAATACCTGACCAGACGAACGAATGAATGAACGAATGAATGAATAAAACGGGACAACAGGACGGCCTAAAAACGTAATGCCTTCGCCGACATTGTCAAGTAGCAAAGTCATAAAAGTGCAATGAATCCTGCTTTGAACACAGGTAGACAATAGCACATATTTTTTTGTCGTTATTGTCATTGTCCTAGCCAGTCTTATGCACACGTGTTGTGTTTGTTTCTGCTGCCCAGGCCGGCACCAAAGCGTACCTTAACCAAGATGACGGTTCGCCGTCGACAGGACGAGTTGTTGTGGCGTCACTCACATCAGCCGATTAGACAACCTCTGCTCAAGAAACTCTCCGGCAAAGAGCCGCAGAGTGAACAAGCCATCCAGTGCTTCTTGGATATCTTTTGTTGTCTTGTTTACTGCTCATCTAATGATGTTAATAAGTAAAAAATGTACAAAGTGCACCAAGTACAGAATCGCTGACACACGACGGTTTTCGACACTCAGATTAAATTAATTTTCAGCAGTTGTCTGTACTGAGATAATGCGGTAGACACATTGGACATACACTTTTTATCACATTCTTATCTTATTGAACACACAGATCCTGCAAAATGCACAAACAGTAATCAACTTCTCTCTGAGATAATGCAATGTCTTAATGTGGTAGACTGTTCCACAAGTATTGCCTGCAACTGTAAGACTTGTCACCAAGATGAGAGTGTGTCTAAGATATTACGTGTTTGTATAAGAGTTTCATATTTTTTCACTTTACAACTTTATGGGGGTAATGGTGGCAGGTCTGGTGCCGTGGGTCGGAGGTCCCCTGGGTGCTTTGTTTGGGTTTAACCTAAGAGATACATTCCATAGCCAGACCCTCACGGAAGAGATATTATACAACAAGAGTCGTTAGGCAGTCATATGTTATAAGAACTGATGAACAGCAGTTACACAAGATATTACATTGAACTGATAAATAGGTCTTGTGGTGGTTGGTTAGTTTAACCCCTGTTGTAGGTGCTAGCATAATAACTTAAACTAGTAATGCGTGGTATAGCCTAGCATGTAGCCCGTGCGGCATAACAGTAGCGCACTCTAGTAGCATATAGGTGAAACAAAACTGAGTAATGATTGCCCCATAAAACTCAGTACTGATCCCCGCAAGGTCTAGCAGTGTCGCAGCCAAGCGAACATAGCCAAACTGCTGATTGATGAGGGGTGTACGCCTTTCACTGTCTTAAACTCTGGAGTTACTGGACTGAAGTTCAGCAAGTGTTTACACGATGTAGCCAGATCATCACAGATGAATTTTTTGAAATTGGAGTTGTGATATTCCACTCCGTTTAGGAATGCCATGGCGACGAATGGAGGAGAGTCAGCCGATTTTGCCCATTTTAACCCTAAAATTGGTTGTAATGGCAACGTCCCTTGAGCGATCAGAAAAAGAGGTCAAATCAGTAGTCTACGATTAAATACTTACCATATGCTGAAAATTTGGTGAAAATCGGTCTGGTGCATCCTGCAAATAATTTGTCTGAAAGTTTATTTTAAAGAAAGAAATGATTGGGTGTACATCCTTGCCTATCTTAAACTCCGGAGTTACTGGATCAAATTTTACTAAATTTATGCACAATGTAGCCAGATCATCGAACCTTTTAAAATCAGAATGGCGATATTCCAAGCCGTTTTGGAGTGTCAAAGCGACGAATGAAAATGATTCGGCCAATTTTACCTATTTTGACCCTAAATTGGTTGCCATGGCCACGTCCCTTGAGCAATCGGAAAAAGATGGTCAGATTACTAATTATCAATCAAATACCTACGGTACCATACAGTGAAAATTTGGTGAAAATTTGTCCGGTAGATCCTGAGATAGCTTTGCTCAAAGGATCATTAAAAAATAACTAGAAAACCTAGGCAACGGAAGCAAAACATATACCGCACGGGATGAATGAGCATCCCCTATCCTTTCCCATTTTGGGTCATTGCTGAACCGAAAGGCAACGAGGTTGGGAGGTTACTGTATCGTTGGCCATCCTTAACCTGGTGGAACTGAATCTCCACCCATGATCTTGTTTCCGATATAACCTATTTTTATGCTGAAATGGGACGTTAATCTTCCAACCAACCAACCCTGACTTCATGCTTTTTTCGTGTTTTTTTGTAGTAATTTATAGTAATTTGAGCATTATGTGTACATGTTGATTAAATTTTGATTTATTATAGGTATTTGGAAGGGTAGGTTATATGACGATTGTGTAGGTTACAACAACTAAAAGGTTATTTGTTCATTGGCGGTTAACCATGTTTATGTACTTAACACTTTGCACCGATCCTGCGCTACATGGGGGATCATCCGGCAAAGGAAAATCGTGACACGAATGAACTGACAGATCTCATATTTGATCCTCCTCTTAAAGACGTGAGAAATTTTCTTTTTATATATTTCATGGCTTACTGTTTTTTATGATTCATTGATTCTTCCATTCTAATGATGTTAACTTAGTCGACTTTTATTTGTTATTGTTTTTATTGCTATTGAAAGTAGTATAATTTTTCTGTCCGTTGAGTTTTGGCATTCAAATATACATGTTTGCTAACAAAAGTTGATGTTTGTCATTCAGACTGCCTATGAGAGTGATGTCTTGTGTGTTGTTTGGTGTTGTTTGCCAATGATTTATTGTTGTCGACTTGCACAGGAATTTCTGCGAGATGAAGTCTACTGTCAGATTATTAAACAAATGACAGGAAACAAGAACAGGTGAATTCAGTGTTTGACAAATGTCTGTCATTTGTTACTTATGGCCCACTGCAAGTTGTCACGTTGATGTGTTCTCCTTACCTTCTGCTGCATAGAGTTTACTGTCTAGACACAAACATACCCTGGACTGGTGTGCATGCTGTGCCTTTAACACCTATAGCTGCTGGTTCAAGCCTACCACCTGCATCGAATCACATAACCATTTAGACCTACTGGAGAAGCTTCGCCTCCACGGTGATCTTCACCCAGCATTACAGAATCTGGCAAAATGTTTGGATGCGGTTTTGTGTTTTGGCAATAATCGTATACTAGGTTACTTTTTGAGGCATACTTTTTTTGAGCATTACCGTGTCCAGAATAGAACGCCAGGGTGCCATCTTCTGTGCATGTAAAAACTGATATTCAGTGGTCTTGGATCACACTTAGCAGTCTCAGCCACAGTGTAAATGACCTCTGGAACGACCCTGTCATAACAGGGTCTTTCCAGAGGTCATTTACATTCTGATGAAGGCTTCTGGATTGCAGCAGCTACTGGTCAGTGATGACCACTGCAAGTAATGTGACTGAAAAATCTGCCCCGTGTGGGTTGAGGGATATAAGTAAGTGGGTAAGTATCTAAGTAAGTAAGTAAGTGACAGATTTATGAAGCACAGAAGCCAGATTGGGCTCTTTCCATTTTCAGGCCGGATGTTGTAGGAGGCGACTAAACCTGGCTTTAGTTTTTCGGGTTAATTTTATGTGTAGTATATTTTGTTACAGATGCATGTTTACTTTTGTTGTGTTTGTTTCAGTTTTTTAGTACTAAGCCAAGAGATTGGCTGGGAAGAACTGCTCCAGAATAACCTAAATGTATTTGTGTTGATTGGGACGTAAAACCACATTTCAGTCGACTGAAAAATCTCAAGCAGCCTAGACTGCTGGTGCATTTGATTGATTGAGTTACAGTCTTACATCCCATTCGACTCAAAATAGGTTTTTTTGGAGACTTTCTTTCCATCCAGTCTCTCGGCTTAGTACTGAAAAACTGATTCTAACAGAACAAAAGCAAACATACATCTGTAAGAAAATATACTATAACACAAAACAAAGACAAAAAATCAAAAGTAAACGATTTACATGGCATTGGATAAAATAAATAAAATAAACCGGGGCACATTCCAGCCATGCACTACAGGGGAATTTATTTTGTTTATTGCATGGTATTCGGTTAAGATTAATAATGATGATAACTGTGAAGACAGTGATGGAATGTTCGTGAAGACAGTTAAAGACTACAAATCGACAGTGTTATGACACTAATTGGTTGCTGTTGGCAGCTCAAGCGTGGAGCGTGGTTGGGATCTGATGTGGCTCGCGACCGGCTGCTTTGCACCGAGCACCAACTTGCTCAAGGAAGTAACGATGTTTCTACGCTCGTCGCCTTCAGAGATGGTCGCCGTGGACTGCCTTGGCCGACTGCAGAAAATTCTCAGGTCCTTCCTGCTTACAACTGCTTACTGTTCGCTCAAATTGCAGCCATAAATTTTGATAGTCATTATTCTGACTTATTGTTATCTTTGGCTGGTTGTTGATAATGCCAACAGAGGTCCAAACGCTCTTAAACAATTTTTGAAAGTATTAGTATTGCAGCCTGCTGCAACATTTGTTGCAGTAGGCCGCATCTGTGCAGTGTATGCCATGCAGCATAAAAAGCTGCAAGTTTTCACCGTGCTGTTGTTATAAGACTTGACATCTAGAGTTACAAAGTAAATATATCACGGCATGATGCACTTATACGAAAGCTTGAAAGCAATAACAATAATTCTTTTACCATAATGTGTTGATAAATAATTCTGTTTTGATGACAGAAATGGAACACGGAAGTACGCACCACACCAGGTGGAGGTAGATGCTATTCATAACCGGACGACACAGATCCTTCACAAGGTGTTCTTCCCGGATGACACTCATGACGCGTTCGAAGTTGAGTCCAGTACACGAGCAAAAGACTTCTGTCAGAATATTGCTGAACGACTGAAATTGAAGTCAGCCGAAGGATTCAGTCTTTTTGTCAAGATTGCAGACAAAGGTGTGCCTCATTGTGACCCATCGATACAGCGGCATTTGGCATAGAAAAATTATGTTTTTGCTTTGTGGATTCATATATTGGATGTGCCATAAAACTCTGTCCATGTTTGATGCAGCAGTGTGTTCGTGCCAAAATTCAGAGGGATACATAGCTTTCTGTTACATTTAGGGACGTTTTAAAAGTTATTCTGTAAATAAAAGTATGCCATTTATCCAAGCATTACTGAGATTTTTACTGAGAAATTTATAAAAATGAAAACTCCAATATGAAAGTATTTATAGCACTGCTAACAGGTCTGTGCCATTTATTTCACTGGCCACATCTAATGGTTAGCATAATGCAACGGTCTTGCGTCATTCCATCCGTCCATCTGTCTGTCTGTCCCATCATTTTTAACATTAATAGAGCACTCAGCACATATTCAACGTGACTCACCAGGGGGCAGCACGCAACGCAGCTAGCATACGTTTGCACACATTTCCGTCCAAGTAGTGCGAGGACAGTCATACTGTGTAACGATGTTTGTTGTCAAGCATGTTAAGTCAGAATTAAGTATCCATTAGTTTTTTTCTAGAAGTTAGCTTTTAAAAATTGTTTAATTTCTGCCAGTCCTGTTATTTAGAAACGCTGGTCTGTTTGCAGTGATTAGTGTTCCAGAGGGCGATTTCTTCTTTGACTTTGTACGTCACTTGACTGATTGGATAATGAAAGCGCGAGCAGAGGCCGAGACGGAAATCCCGCAGTTGTCATACCAGGTGTTCTACATGAAGAAACTATGGACGTTGACAATACCTGGCAAGGACGTCAATGCAGACGTCAGGTTCCACTATCATCAGGTCGGTTTATATCTTCAGTCGGTATCGACTCGATGTTTCTCTATTTCTGCAATTTACATTTGTTACTAATATCTCTTCATTATGATTGCAAGAACATTCTTCCTTTGTTGCATGAAGGCTTACAGTTATTAGAGAAAATCTGAAAACTTGAAGAAGTCTGGGAATTAGAGACAGATCAAGGCAAGTTAGTATTTGATGATTAGACAGGAAAAAGTTTCAGAAAGCTCAAGGAAATATGTGGAAAATTGCACTAATTGACCTTTGATACTTGTAACTCGTATTTAAGTAGTACTGCTACAGGTTTAAAACCTGTAACATTTACATTTGGCGAATATCAGCAAATAACGTGCCTCTGTTGCTCCTGCAAATGACATGGAAAAGTTAGCGAAAAAGTCTGCAAGGTAGTCGAGGATAGCAGACTTCACCCCGGTGCCGCCATCTGGCCAACTGGACAAAACATAACGTTGTGTTTGATTCTGTTCCATTGGTGCTATTATGTGAAAACATGAGGTCATCCACAAAACCGGAAGTATACAAGATACTGTACTGTCATCAGAGGAGGACAGACATGGCCATTTGTAACATGTACAGAAAATTTCATGAAGTTGGACATTTGGTTTTGAGATACAGACAGACATACAGACATGCTGATCGTAATACTTTGAATCCCTCCTGGTGGGGGAATGATGTAAAAAGAAACTTTAATGTTGAGGACCTCTCTCTGTTTGATGGCATAGTTGATCCTATCTGATTGCTGCACTTTTCTGATGCTGCTGATGAATCATAAAAATCCTTGTCAGAATCAGACCCGTTGCAACCTGTGAGAGTCCATGAATTGTTTGAGCCACAGCTATACAGCATTGCCCAAACTGCTGTAATGTCTAACAATCTCTTGGGCTGTTTGTCTGTCTCAAGGAACTACCAAAGCTGCTGCGAGGATACCACAAGTGCACTGTAGATGAAGCGGCAAAGTTGGCGGCCTACATATTCCGTGTTAGATTCCAAGATGACAAATCTAAACTGCAGAACATTCCGTATGTTCTCTTTTCTATTTATGCTTTTCAAATTTTTTTTGAGTACTTAAACAACAACAGGTAAAAATTTTCTTCGCTAATCGCATATGGCTAAAACTAGGTAAAATTTTGAGTTTGGTGCAGTATATGTTCATGCATTTGTTTTTTATTTATTATTTGTTTATTTATTGGTTTTCTGTCTGTCACTTTTTGTAGTTATTTATTATTTCTGAGATAGTTAACGTAATAATTAAAATACAGTGTTTATGTGACTACAAATTACCTTAACAGTCTTTTGATTGAATACCATAGTTGAATATATAACAAGTATGTTGGTCTTCCTTATTGTCGGGCTAAAATTTATGCTGGTCACTTCGCATGCTGCTTCCTGGTGAGTCACGGTGAGTATGCCAATGAGACAGACAGATGGACGGACGCCAGACCATTTCATTATGCTTTCCACTGGACCAGGCCAGCGTAATACTTTTCTGTTTGTGTGTTTGATTATTCGTTATTTATCTGTATGTCTGTTGTCTAGTTTACATTTCGTGCTTTGACACTGTTGGTTGAATGGCAGGAGGTGCATTTGGCCTGTAAGAAACCTGATCTAGAAATCCAAAAGATTAACTTTTGGTGGGCCTGGCCTAACCTGAAATAACTCTGGAAAACACGGTTGGTTAAAGAAAAACTGAAAGTACTGGTTGAAAGTACTGGTTATTTGTTATTTTTGTTTTATAGGCAAATACTGCATGAACTTTTGCCGGCCAATCTAGTTCCAGTGCTAGAAGCTGAAGAATGGAAGCAGGTAACTTCTATTCAGCCGTATGATACGATATGAGATGGTATATTTATGTTCACAAAAGCTGACAGAAGGGCAATCTTAATCTAGCACATGGCAGAAAAATGTCAAAAATGAAGAAACACACAGGATAGATGTAAAAAAATCTATTAAAA
>Ga0209780_1005487_pt1 | contig 10024 bp, 12 predicted proteins | sample WorMetexBAHAMAS2_FD_187384 | JGI IMG/M metagenome (GOLD analysis project Ga0209780, IMG submission 187384) | Marine gutless worms symbiont microbial communities from Max Planck institute for Marine Microbiology, Germany - Inanidrilus exumae... | ecosystem: Host-associated > Annelida > Digestive... | reverse complement strand
CAGAAAAGTAGAGTCCCTGAGCTATCGTATGGTGAAAAAAAATTGCCGAAAAGTTTAACCGCCTGAGTAGGGTGCACCAACGTCACAGACAGACAGACAAACAGACAGACAGACAGACAGACGACAGACGGACGGCTCATAGCATATAGCAAACGTAACGTAATACGTTGACGTTTGCTAAAAAACGGGTCTTGAGACGTATCGAGACCAAGACTCAAGTCTCGAGAACTCCGAGTCTGATTATCACACGAACATACAATGTCAGCTATAAAAACGTGCACTTTATTATACTGGCGGTGTCAAGCAATAAGCGTAATGTAACGGAACGGTCTGGCGTCCGTCCGTCTGTCTCATCTTTATTTCTAACGTTAACAGAGTGTTCCGCCTTTTTTTCTAACCCGATTAGAGCACGAGACGCATATTCAAAGTGACTCACCAGGGGGCAGCATGCGATGTGGCTGCCGTATATTTCCGTCTGAGTACACACTTGCTTTGGATTATAGCTCCTGTGTTTCTCGGTGGCCATTTACACTTTTTGTGCCAGTGGAAACAGGAAGAATACCCTACAATTTACTTACTTGATGGCTTGATGACGTCATAACTGCGTCACACTGCAACGTTTACTACATGTTGCATTTGAAGATAAAATTTTGATCGACAAGAAGCTCAGCTATCGCAGAGGGATCGCGTGATGCGCTATGTCAGTTGAAATCTTGTCAACTGCTGCACAACAATATGAAAAATGACATCTGTAAAGGTTTGCAATCGGTGAATGACCTTGAATGTCACTCAAGGTCATCGAAATCGCCGCTATTCAATAGGACATAATATCACTTCCTATTAGCGTTCTGTAGTAACAACATATCATATCATATCATATAGACTTCCTACGGCGCCACTTCACAAGTGCTCAGTGGCGCCTCACAATCTGAGCTAAAATAGTATATACGACTCTCTCTGGCACCGTTTCCGAGATATTACCACATGATGCCATCTCGCTTCTTTCTAGCAGAATACAACTGCACATATGACTGAAAGGGAACATTTCAAAAAACACCTTAATTACTGTAAGAGGATATAAACACAATGTCGACTGGATGTAGTTGGTTAATCAGGCTTGATTGATTGAGCTTTTACGTCCTACCTGACATAAAACAGGTCATTTGGGAGACGTTCTTTCAAGACAATCTTTTGGCTTAGTACTAAAAAACAAAAACTAAATCTAACACAACAAAAGCAAACATGCATTTATAACTGAAGCCAGGTTTGGTCGCCTCTTACAACCTCTGGCCTGGAAACAGAATGTGCCTATTCTTCATTCTTCAGGAAGTAAATAAGTAAGGAAGAAAGTAAATAAACGATTTATACAGCACCAAAATCAACAAATAAAACGGGGTGCATTACAGCTCCGGCTCCACCTATATTAGGAGCGTCTTTCATGAACAACCAACCACCTTACTTACTCACTTACTTAGTACTCACGAGGTGCCTTATCACATGGAGTACAATGGCGGAATAGCACCTTATCATAGCCAACCTTTTTCTCCTTAATGGAAGTATTCAGCCGTCTTTCGTGCTCGATGGCTGCTTTCAGTTTGGATAACGATTCCCGCATGTATTCAACCTCTTCCGATTTCTTCTGCAGCTGTATCTACATCATCGTCATCAGCATCAACGTCATCAGTAGTTCACTACCACCACCACAAGTATTACGGCATTTAATATTCACAATATCATTTTAAAGGCTACCTACTCTTTACAGCTTAGGAGAGATATTTTTAAAATTAACACAAAAGTAAATTTACAAGAAGATTTTTCAATGAAGTTCTCAGAGCCGCCTGCTATAAGTAAAACACATTCAACGGGTGGTCAATAAACGCCATAAGTGCACTCTTGTAGAACGGGCGCTGAGGCACCGACAGTCACTGTAGCAAGCCAAGTGTTGTAAAAAAAGAACTCGAATATGAACTCCTAAGCAAAAAAAGCAACTAACAAAGAACATGTGGCATTTTAAAATCTGGACTGCAGAGTTCGTTATCTCAATTACTTATGGCCTATGGGACCGGAAGTGGGCTGGACTAAAGTTTAACGTGTTCGTAACAACAACGACAACGAGGTGCATTCACAGCAGCAGAAACAAAACTCACAATAAGAGCTTCCTTTTCTCCACTTGACGACGCCGTGATATCTTCGACGTGTCTGAAACAATAGTACTTGTGGTAGCAGTATGACACGAGTCACACGATACGATACAATACGAAATATTTATGGTGCACAGAAAAGCTGCCTGGCTGCCAACTTAATTAACCGCACGGAAACCAGAAACAGAAAACAACAAGGAAAGGAACTAGAAACAAAACCTATTTCCTCATTCAATATAGTCCTGGTCCGGGAAATATAGTCCTTGGAGACAGACAGTCTTGAGCGACAAAAAGAGTCCATGGTAGGAAAGATTTGCGAAACAGATAGGTTTTTAGCCGGCAATGAAAAGTGAGGAAGTTATGGATGAGCAGAGTGGTGAATCGACAGAAAAAGATGTGATACATTAGTAGCAACAGCACAGCAGCACGAGAAAATGTAATGACAGTACACTGCACTTTTTAACCAAAAAATAACGCTTTGTAACAACTCTACCGTACTTGCCACGAACCCGCACAACTCTGGGTGATCGATCCTTCACTGCTGCTGGTCCACATCTGTGGAACAATCTACCACTTCATCTCAGTTACTTTGAACTATCACTTCTTGAGTTTCGCCGGTTACTGAAAACGCATTTGTTTGGCTGAGGACCGTGGCGCCTGTGACCTATTTTAGATATAGTGCGCTGTATAAATGTACTTACTTACTTACTTACTTGGCAGTCTGCTGTATTATCAGTGCTCTGAGTTACTTTTGGAGCCTTGTCACTGTTGGTTCAGTGACTGGAAAGGCATCCAGCCAGCCCATCAAAACACCTGCATCACTTGCATACATACATACATAAGAGCTTTTTTTGTATAGCGCATATAAATTCAATAGAGTCACTATGCGCTTGCTCCAAAAGATTCTCTTCCTGGTTTTGGAGGAAGAACAGCAAGAGACAACCGGCCAACACAGGATCATCTGGAAAATGCAAAGTAAAATAAAGTCCTTCGCCAGACTCGTGGCCCATAGGGCGATGCTAATCTCCGTTTCTTTAGCCCTCAGCCAGACACCAGCTTACGCTGAGAAACCACCCACGGCTAGTGTATCGTGTGGTGTGCCTGTTTACGCTACGGCTTTCGCTGGTACCAACTTATACTGCTTGGTGACAGAGACACATGGTAGTGAACAACTTGCCTAAGGTTGTTACCAAAAAGCGCAGTGGCCGGGAATTGAACTCGCGACCATCCAGTTACGAGTCCAATGCCCTAACCACTGGATTACCAAGCCACCCATATGGAAAAGGCCATTAAAAGAGGTGGTAGTTCGCTTGAAACTTTACAGTATGCTTAGACTTGTTTAGCTGGCTTACAGGCTCAATCGCGCTAACAACAACTTTCCACGCGAAACTGGAACAGCCAATTAATAACGCCGCGATGTACGATTTATAGCCACTTTCATCCTTACAGACCGTTTTGAACTGTGAACCTATGTTTTATTGATAAATAAATAAATAAATAAATTTTTTTACAATAATCTGCAGCAAAACATGACAGAAAGACTAGCTGAACAACAAGAGCCCGCAAGTGCTGTGATGGACGATCACGGCTAAAAAGCAGACCCGAATTAAAAACTGTAAATGAGTAACAGCCGCAAGCCAGTCAGAAATTTTCAAAGTCCAACACCCCCCACCTCTGGGGTCTCTTTTTTCCTGGGTGGATCCAGACCTCATCTACTACAAAGTAACTATTGTCTGTGTGGTAAACCACAAACCAAAACCAGCTTGATCCGTTTAATCATTTTCACCAAACTTACAGACACACACACATACACTATCACAAACCACTCATAGGATATGCCGAATCGCGACCACAGTCGGCTAAATACTGTGCGTGTGGGTGTTCTTCTGCTAACCGGAGTTTAGCGAGATCTCTCTCGTATCCCTGCAGCAACTCGTCCTTGCGTTGGATGCGTTCTTTCATCGTCCGAAGCACGGCGGCGATCTGCTCGCACGCCTGCTCGCGTTCGGCGACAATCTGCAGACGCTCGCCGTGCGGCGCATGCGCGAGGGACTTCACCGACTCCGTCACGCCTGCCAGCTCCAAGATGCTACCAACGGCTCGAGCGAGCGACAGATACTAGAACACGTCCAGACATCAACCAATCAACCAACCAATCAATCAATCAATCAATCAAATCGTTCATTAATACGTAGGGTGACAGTGACGTAACTTCTTTATTCCTATCTATGCCAGATATTCTTGCCGCTATGATGTAGGGCAAGGAAATGTTAACTTTTTGCAAAACTTGTAGTTAGATCGCCGATCTGGCGCTAGCATCAAGCTTTCTTCGATGGACTGATTCAATTTTATTTAAATAACTTGACAAATCTTTACCAGTTAACTTTACATAGTATGACATCATCCCCTACAACATGGAGATCGTATCGTGACTATAGATTACTGTGATATAACTTCACCCTATACATACAGTGCCCCTTATCACTCAATTCGCAGTGGCACTTCCTACATGAGAATTTAGTTATTGCTGCCATATTTGTTTAAACCATCATTTAATTTTGCAAACGCTTACACAAAACGTGTACAAGTGTATACGGGCACATCTCTAATTTTCAACAGCAATTCTATAAAAAACACTATTCCAGATTCAACGTACATGCCCGTGAAGGTGAGACAGCGTTAAGGATGTTAAATATTCTAGGATGCACTAACAAGCAGCAGCCAACAGGCCTTACACCGTGATACATGCAGTGCTAACTGAGATGTTACGTCACAGACGTCAGTTTACTGTCTAATGCAATGACGGAAAAATTTACCAAACACCAACATATAATGTTCAATCACTGCGACAACATTCAAGGCTACTATTAACTTGTTTTTCTGTCGTCACGCGACTATGGGGGTAGAGCTTATGACGGTCACGTGACAACAACAAACTCGCAGGCGCCATGCACCGTGGGATTGCTGCCAGTCCAGTGGGAAATACGAACCACCAACCTACAGCAACTAAGGGCGTATTCGAATATAGAATCCAGATTCGGATTCACACTGAATCTGGTTTCAGATTCAGTGAAAAAGTGCATTCGAATAACGAATCCGAATCTGGGTTCAAATTTGGTAAAACTGGCTTGCAATTGCAAATCCATTAGCATAGAATGTTTAATAATTGAAACCGGAAGTTGAAGTGTAAAATGGCATCGTAAACACGTCATAAAATTATCTAAGAAGCATACCAATCACAATATATACTGCCAAAAACAGCAACTTAACTCTACAGACAAAAAATAATTCCCAAAACAACATAAACGAAAAATAAACAAACATCAGTGACGTCACGCTAGACACGCCCACTGATCTAAAGTCATTCGATTTGACAAGTGAATCTGAAATGAGATTCAGTGTGAATCTGAATCCGGATTCTATAATCGAATACTCCCTGAAGTAAACACCAAATCATCATCGTCATTATAGAATGTGTAGCAACAAAGTGAAGGAAATCTCAAAGATTATTTAAATGATCTGCTTAAATATCCTGTAAACTTCTGGAGATAGATGATCGTCGTGTACATCTAGAATTTAACCGACAAATGCAAAAAATGGCAGAAGTTACAACAAAAGCATCAAACTTACAAGACTTTCGCTCATCTCGAAGGCTTCTGTGAGGTCAGAGGCGGGCAGAGCGGCAACTCGACAATGACCTGGTTTACCGTGCTGTGATTGGTAGATGCCAGTGAGTGGCTGAGCAGAGCGGAGTTCGGCTACTTGTTGTCGCAGCACGAGCAGCTCCTGAATGGCTTCATCGTGGCTCACCGCTAGGCCTACGACGTAGTTCATTGCTACATAGACGCGTTGACGCCTATGGTAAAGGCGTAGATGTAATTAAAAAACTCTTTGCTAAAGTGCTTAGGATGGCACATGTTAACAAGCAATCACACAGTTTTACCTGCCACCCACACGTTTATTCACGAATGGAATGAGCCATCCTGCCTTTACTCCAGCGCCGGCGCAAGCGGGGTCCCCCACAATAAAAATTGCCCCCCCCCCCTGGGCGGGGCTGTGGCCATGGTTTTTCGTAATGTATCGCTCGCTATGTGCCCTCTAAAACTCTCTTTGGCCCCCTACTTGCCAGACTCTGGCGCCGGTAGTGCTTTACTCTCAGCCGCAGAGGATCACCGCACTATGGCCGGTAATCATTTCACGTCCCACAGAGGGTAGGAGGCTGAGTTGGTCCACGCTTGCAGAATAGGTGGAGGGAAAAAACCAAGGGAAACCGGTTAACACAGGTTCATGGAAACGGTACGTAATAAATGGAAAAGAAGAAAAGCATAAAGGAAAGATAAAAGGATGGGGAAAAAGTGCGTAATTACGTGGGTTGTTTCCGCTCTCCATGACGCGGATCTTGGCTCGTAACTCGACGAGCGCGTCTCGCTGTCGGGCAATCACTTGTTCGTGTCTCTCCCCGCGACATTGCGATCCAACCATTGCCAGCTCGGCTGTCATCCGGCCCTGAACACCAAATGAAACACAATGTTACTATCGACTCTTTTTCTATTCCTATCATTACAAAATGATTTTAGTTGTTATACAGAATTTTACAGATCTCTATCTCACAGAAACAACGACTACAGTATTTACCCACGCCAGCTGTATAGCGGCCGACGTGGGGTAGGGCGTTCAGTCGCGTCTGTCTGTTTGTCTGTGTGTTTGTCCGCGCTTTACAAGGAAAACGGCTTCAGCTATTAGCACCAAAGTCGGTAGACCTATAAACCATGGCAGGACATCTGCAAGCACTGACCCTTAGGTCGAAAGGTCAAAGGTCAAATTCTAATCATAACCCTAATCTAGGGTTATGGCTAGCTCTAAAGGGAAAACGGCTTAAGCTAGCAGCACCAAAGTCGGTAGACATACAGTACATGGTAGGACCTCGGCATGCACTAACCTTAAGGTCAAAAGGTCAAATCCTAACCCGGAGCCTCACGACGGGATGGGCCAGGATTCGGAGTCTACTACAATGTTCAATTCTGAACCATCAGTCAGTTCTTGTACGTGGAACATACACTTATTCTGTTAAGTAAAGTGCATCGTAATTTGCAAAAACAACAAACTACCACCACTGAACTAAATTAAATATATCTAGTTCAACTGCTAAATTGCTCGCTGAAACTGTGTCACCTGCATTTTGACTCACTTCAGTCTACACGCAACTGTGCTGTGTGTTTGGTATTTTTGTGTCGTCTGGCCTGGTTGAAATTCTTATGTTAATTTACTGAATTTAGAGTGCAAAATCATTATGGGGACAATAGCTATAGCCGACAAATGGCTATAGCCATGGTCACCATGGCCATAGCCATTTGTCGGCTATAGCTATTGTCCTCATGGTCAACTAAACACTAAAGCTGGAACTCATGACGTGGCTGACTTACTTCGTCTTCCACCGCAGACAATTTCGTGGACGTTTCCTGTTTGGCTTTGACAAGTCCGTGTTCGGTTTCCTTCAGCTGCGCCTCCTTCTCATCCAAACGACTCTTGTACTTTGTCACTGCCGCTTTATGCTTACTAAAACACGTTTAAACACACACGGCGTTCATAGGTATCACTCCGTTGGAATGTGGGGAAGCGTCCCCAATGGGGGTAAACCCGTTGGGAAATATCCCTATATGTAACTGTTGTGTCCTTGTACATGGTCAAGATATACGGAAATGGCGGTTTTTAGGCTCAACAACCTACAGCAAGTATGTCGGTCCTCCTTACTGTCGGGCCGAAATGTACGCTGGCCGCGTCGCATGCTGCCCCCTGGTGAGCACGGTGAGTATGGCGACGGGACAGACAGACAGACGGACAAACGCCAGACCGTTAAAATACGCTTTCCACTAGACGCTGCCAGTGTAGTAGTAGTAGTAGTAGTAGTAGAACGTACTGATTAACGTGGCGTAAGCTAGGTAAAGTAGCTTCTAGGACACGCTACAAATATATAATAAGTGTAATAATGCATTGAAACATTTGGTGGCGAGGCTCTCACGGGCCATCTGGGAGACTTACGGGGAATGTCCTTGTAACATTATTGATGCATCGACGCCAGTGCTACGGCTCTTAGGCGGTGTGGTGACACTTGCAGTAGTCAAGCCCACGAAGTGGTGGTGGATTCAACCCCTGGCCATAAGTTCACACTATCAACTCCAGGCAAGTCTCACACGAATGACTCTGCATCTATCAAGGTATATAGGCCTAGTACTCTTCTGGCCAAAGCGTGCTGATGCAGTGCCGCTAGGAAGGCAAGTGTGGGTTTGGCGTTGCCCTAACCACGTCGCCCTCGCCGTCCATCACAAAAGAAGTATACCCATCTATGGGCACAACGGCCTAAGATAGGGAGGTTCACACACTGGGGGACTGCCCCTGCCCTTCCTGTGACCCAACCAGCTGTGTCAAAGACTCAAAGTACTCACTGAAAGAGGTTGGTATATCAAACCTGGCCTCGACGTTGAGCTGTTTCATGTCATCAGTCTGGCGGTCGACGATCTCCGACAGTTTGGCAAGCTGCTGACGAACCTCGACCAGTTCTGCTTCCTGACGCTTCACCGTCGCCTGATACTGCTCCAGTTCTTGTTTCTGAGACTCAGACACTTCACCTGCAAAATTACAATCGAGTACTGCTGATCGCCACTTCCGTCTTAACGGACTGTTAGCAGCGTTGGAGAGCTAGACAGAGCAACGCCGCTTTGACCAAAAATCACACACCCCTCCTCTCCCTCGGCTGACGCATTGGACGGATTCAAAAACGTCTCGGCGCTGGGGTCCAGAGCAGGCTGGACCCTAGCCTACGCGTAAGCCGTCGCTGCTGCATTAGTTGTATGCGATAGTAAAGAGCAATATACACTGATGTTTTGGCTAGCTGGACCTCTGCCCGCAAAAACAAACGAACGAACTACGGTAGTCACGTGGGTAATGTTTTCACCACTGTTTGTCTGTTTTTCTCAAAATCCGAAGCAGCTAGAATCAGCTAACTCGACAAGGAAATTTTCCACGATGAGTCCCGAAAACCCATTCATGTTGGGGTCAAAATGTCCAAGGTCAAGGTCACAACGTGTGCGTCGGTCTTCAAGCAGAACGCAATACAGGCTGCCATTACGTGCGTAAGCTACGCTGGGTTTTCCCCGCTGTAATACCTCGCCGTCGCCGCACAAGCAATCCTAGCGACACCAGGTTTTCCCTGCATCACTTTCCCGCGTCCGCTTGCTTGCCGCTGGGATTTCCCCGGCGTGGGTATTAGCACTCTCGTGAGTGCCAGTTTCTTCAGTTAGAAACTGCAGCCATAAAATATACCGGTGACGTCGGAAAGCCGTGCGTTGGCGGCGGCGACGTCTCTTCGCAGTGCCAAGATGGTGTCGTTCTGCTCGTGGACCTGTCTCCGGAGTTCGACGTTGTCGCGCTGAAGCTGCGTCAACGCGGCGGCATCCAGCGGCAATGGATGTGCAGGCTGAATGATCAGCTTCGGACGCTGAGGCGGCGGGGACGACTGGCGTGCTTTGGCCGACACCTCTGAAACAGTATAAGTAAGTAAGTAAGTAAATTTATAGAGCACGGTTATCCTCAAGAACCTCTAACGTGCTGAATGCACTAGTATCGAGCGAACAGGTACGTTTTAAGCAAACGTCTGAAAGAGTCTGCACTGATGGTCGGGTCCCGGATGAAATCCGGGAGAGTTCCAGACTGTGGGGCCGGCAACTGAAAAGGTCCGACGGCCGTAAGTGTTGAGCCGGTAGCGAGGTACTGCAAGCAGTTGACGGTTGGCGGAACGCAGGTGCTGCCGAGTGTCGACACCGGCGGCCGGAACGCAGTAGTCCGACAGGTACGGCGGTGCGCGGCCGTTCAGACACCGGTGAACT
>Ga0209780_1005486_pt1 | contig 10024 bp, 5 predicted proteins | sample WorMetexBAHAMAS2_FD_187384 | JGI IMG/M metagenome (GOLD analysis project Ga0209780, IMG submission 187384) | Marine gutless worms symbiont microbial communities from Max Planck institute for Marine Microbiology, Germany - Inanidrilus exumae... | ecosystem: Host-associated > Annelida > Digestive... | reverse complement strand
CAAGAATTCGATAGTAAGTTTACACTTTATCGTAAAGATGGTTTTTTTTGTGGGGATATATAAGAAAAAGGGGCTAGGTCTTTTGGGGGCATAACAGAAAGAAAGAAACTATAATAGAGTTGCGTGTTTGATTATTTTCAAAATAGCTAAAAATAGCTTCACAGAAAATAGCGAAATGGTGCCTTTATTTTCTGTGAATCTTCACAGAAATATAATTGACACTTAGTACTAGGCTATGGCTATACACACGGCTGGCCGTGTGTACATCCCGTCACTGGCGATATGCACACGGCTGAAATAATCGATGAAGAACATAATTGCAAGCATTCTTGAAATAGGCTGCTGTTGCTGTAGATGACACATTTTGTTTATAATATGGCAAATGGGGCAATCCTTGGTCATCAACACCACTGGCAGATCCAGGAGGTTAGATCGGTTCGGAATTACCCCTGGCGCATATCATCACTGTCAAACGGCCGCATATAATATTAAGTTAGGTTTTAGTGATGTTTCAGTTAACGCTGCAGTTCTAGTTCTGAGTGTATGAACTCCAATACGAGTTCCAAGTGTTGGAACTCCAAAAGGAGTTCCGAGTGTCTGAACTCAATCATAACCCTAACCCTAACCGGAACTCGTTTTTGAGTTCCATCACTCAGAACTTGTTTTAGAGTTAGGACACTGTGTTAATGTACACCAGATGGTACCATTTGTCTCAACACAACTGTAATTACGAAATAAACTGTAATCAAGAAATGTTTTAATTCTGTAATAAGCAACAATTAAATAACTGTAAAACTATAACTAACCCTAATCGTACAGTGAATCATAACAGTAAATTTATGGTTAAAATGAAACACCGTAAAATAAGATTTGCGCACGGTATGTGGGCTGTACTGGGGTAGGCCAAACCAATGTTCAGGCACACTTTCATACTTACATGGATGAATAATATCATTGACATGCATTCAGCTGTCGAAAAGTGTTTATTTTGGGGTAACATAAGAAAAGAGCAGTATAGTCTTTTGGTGGGTAAACAAGTAATAGTTGCGAAACTCAAACTGGAGTTCCAACACTCGGAACTCATATTGGAGTTCCGACACCCGGAACTCGAATCACTTCATTCAGTTAATATTGTATGTGCCCATCATTAACCGAACTTTGTAATAGGCTTAGGAATTATTATATTATGGCTACTACTGTCAGTTACAGTTATACAGAACATATTTCATTCCCATTAGAGGAGGAATGAGTCATGGCCACAGGTAACATGTACAGAATATTTGGTGAAATTTGGACGTGTGGTTTTTGACATATGAGAGTGGAGAAACAAACAGAAGACATACAGACATAGAGATACACCGATCACAATTTTTTGCACTTCCACAGGGTGTGAAGTAATCAAATTTCAGACAGTATACCGCTGTCTCTGATCTTTTTTATAAGCATTAGTTTATTCCAACATTTATTATTACTGGCCCGCCTACACATCGTGCTGGGGACCAGATTACTGATGCTCTCTGGCATCTGTTGTCATCATCTGTAACACTCGCGCATATGCAACATAACTCACTAGGGGACTGCACATGATGGCGGGCCAGTAGTGTTATGTTCCGTTAGGGCAATACCTTGTTGTAAAGAGCTGTAGTGCCTGACGTCATGTTTAGACAGACCCTGAACTAGTTTACAAATGCATTCTTAAAAGGCATATGGTGCTGCTCATACTACTCGCATCCGCGTGTATTGACAAAATCTGTGTCGTCGTCACACACAGCTGGTCATGTGATGGTCGCATAGCTTTTGTCTATACACACAGTGTATAGCATCCATCTTCTGATAAATGATCAGTATTGTTTACGATGCAGTTATTTTGAATAAGGTGTTGTATGCTTCGTCTGGATGGGGTAGATATGTTAGTCATGCACATAAAGATCACGTTGATGTTTCATCTTCATTCCAAAAGCATGTTGATGGAAGTTAACTAGTACACAGTATAATTTTAATGACTTGTTGTTTGACATGGACAGTAAATACTTTGCAGGTAGTAAAAGTAAAAGTCAGTTGTCTGCATCATATGTTACCATTGCATAGTAGTAGTAGCCACATGATGCTGTGCCCTTGACTGTAGTTATTTATTTGTTTATTACTGGCCCGCCTACACATAGTGTAGGGGGGCAGACTAATAATGGTCACTGGCATCTGTCGCCGTCATCGCTTGTTGTCGTCATCTGTCGGGGTCTGTAGTACTCCATAGCCGGCCTGCAGGCGGTTTCACCCGTGCAGGCCAGGCGATGACGTCATGCCGCCTGCAGTCTAATTATAGCTCCACGGCAACACTGCATGTGGGCCAGTGGTGTTACGTCCCATTCAGGCGACACCTTGTTATTTGTTGATAGTTGTTTATTATTGTATGCATTGTGTGATTGTGTGATCACTGAGTATGATGGTGATATTACAATTATTCTTATCTTATCTGTATTGATGGGTGCTCAGTGCTCACATACTCCCAAGTCCCAACTGTTCAATAAAGAATCCATATCATATCCATCATGTTATTATCGAGAATGTGACGAGCTGTTTGTCATTGAGGGCTTTTCTATCACTTACTGAACATTGCATGGTTGTTTTTTCTGCAGGGTTTACTGAAGCTATCATGTCTATTCCACCGCTTCTTTCTTCGTCTCCGCCTCCACTCGAGGAGAATGGATCCATATGTAATGATGACTTTGGAGATTTTAGTGATTATGCTTCAGTAGGTGCTGTTTCTTCAGCAGTGTCGATCAATGAGAGTCCCAGTGCATTTCGACCAATAGATTCGGCTGAGTTGTCTGGTGGCCTTTATCTAGGTGATTCCGATCTGAAGGCAGCTAATTTGCAGGAAAGTGACGAATGGTCGGCATTTGACTCTGCTGCTGTACAACCTTCTTCTGGAACTGCACAAACTGACTCCTTAGACTCAATCCCAGACGAAACATTAGCAGCCTGTGGATCATTTACTGGTGATGTATATGTTGGAGAAAAGCCACTGGTTTGTGATGCACATGAAAGTAGCACCACAGAACTGCCGAATGTATCTCCGTCACGTAGTCCGGTGATTATCTCAGAACAGATAAATTCAGAAAATGTTTCAGACAGCTGTTGTGATGATGAATATTCACACTGTGAAGAGCTGACTGCTCAGAAATTTGACAGTGATTTTTGTGCAAACGTGAGTACTCTCGCTGTAGATGCAAATCCATCATTCAGAGTGGAAGAGATACTGAAGGATGAAGAGTCGTCCTCTGTTGATAATAATTGTGACCGTGAATTTGACAATGATGTGGATCTTGTAGTCCAAGAAAATGACAATAAAGATTATAACAGTTATAAAACATCTTCTACACTTGTAATTTCAGATAGAGGTGAACATGATTTTGCTGATGATAACCAACCTTCTTTAGAGGAGGAGGATTTTGCCGATAATTTTCAGTCATTTAGCAGCGATGCCGAACCACATGAACATACTGAAGCCCAGTTGAGTGTGTCTAACAGTGAGGAAATTGCCTCTTATTTAGCAGATTCTCAACCAGAAGGTACATTATCTGAAACAGATTTTGCTGGTTCGGATGTGAAAGATTCTGCCACTGCAGCAGGTCAGGATGAGATTGAATTCACTGATGAGCTGTTGACTCATGAACAGACACTTAAATCTAATGAAGAAGTGGATGATGATTTCGACGATTTTGAAGAATTTGTGGCTGCAAAACAGGAGCCGAATGCTGATTCTACTACATATCCGTGGAATGCTTTTGACAACACAGCTGCTGATGGTGATGAATGGGCAGCATTTCAGGATTCTAATCTGCCACAGACAACCAATTTATGTAGTGAAGTTGCTGACGTTAATGTCACTGATGTTCAGCAACCACCTGTGACATATTCCGGTCGACTGTCGAAGGTATACAGCATTTGAAATGCTACAGAAATTTGTTAAACCCTTGACACACAAATGATTTTATAAGAAGGATATACTGATATTTGACTATGAATCCGGCTGTGGCTGAAATATGGCCTTTTTGCCCAGTCTGGCTCCGGCCAAATTTTGGTCGGATTTCAGATATATTATCAAAAAGTTATAGAAAGTTAGAAACTAATGATACTGAAATATTTTGTACCCTGGTACTTTACCAGTTTCAAGTGGTCAGCCAAAATGTTACCATTCTCTTTTTTTGATTTCGCACTGTCACAGCTTGTGGTTAACGAGATCTGTTGAGCATTTGCCTTATGAATATTGCTGATATCTTTTGCTGGCACAGACTGCTTATTTGTGACTTGAGTTCACAATGTGCCAAGTCGGACTTGGCACATGGTGAATTCAGTCACAAATAAGCAGTCTAGCACCGATTAGATATGCCAGTACAAATCTGGCACAATCCAGCCTTAAGCTGATGACACATGATGAACAAAAATTGCCTGCTATTGCCTGCTGAATTATTATATTATTGAACGACAAAATTCGATTGCCTGTCGTACGAAAGTCTGTTTACTTTTGTCGACCAATTTTTGTCAGCTGACATAAAATATAGGGAAAATATGTTTGAAAAACATTTTATTATCGGGAATCCGTGAGAAAATTAGCAGAGCATCCAGTGTGGACTGCAGTTTGTTCAGAAGGAGTTCAGAGACACTCACAGAGAAAGAAGGATTTGTACCAAAGTGAAACTTGCCAGTTATTGTGAAAATCTATCGAGTTATTATTGAGAAAATCTGCTGACAGACAAAACTACATAAAGAAAGATGAAGGGGCAAATGTTAAGCTTCTCAGAACATAGATGCATCGTGGAGGACTAACAGTTATTAGCCAAGATTTACTAACCAACCCATGGCATAATAATTGCCACCATTTCAGTGCTCAGCATTAGATTATCTTAAAAACGAAACATATTGTTGCTGTTATTTAGTTGGCAGTTGGTGCTATAATGTAATGTGCATGTTAGATTTTTGTGTCGTTAATGCTGTTGGTTTGCAGTAGAATACACAGCAGGTAATCACTGTTAAGTAATTATTCCTTTGCAATTTTTTGTAGCATTTTCGTCATAGGTATTCATGTTTTGTACATGTATATTTGATATGTATATTGACGTACTTTTGACTTTGATATGTGTGACAAAATAGGCTAACAATTGGTGATTGATTTTTACAGGATTCATTGTCGCAGTCATTGTATGCCTGCTTTCAGCCTGTGGTGGAATTAGAATCAGATGCAGTCATTAATTCACTGCACCACACGTTTGAGAGTCCAGATGCTGGGCTCATTATTAACAGTAAATCATCAAAGTAAGTGATTTTGGCAGTTCTACCACAACAGTTGGTTAGATATTGCTCTTATAAAGGTGTAATCGTGTGTTGATGTGTATTCATTTTGTCGTTTTTAGCCAACCGTGGTAAGGTATTTCACGTACACATGCACCAGTAATGACACTGTGCGAGTTTCGTTCTGGCATGGCTGATGTATACACTCTACCGAGTGCCCTCTAGTTTAGACAATGGGATGATTCTACCTGCTGCTGTAGAGACTGGTGCATGTGTAGTACAAATGATGAGTGGCTGTGATGTTAGGGAGCCAGCTGCTGGAGTAGAGCTGTGGAACAGTCTGCGAGTGATGGAACACACACCGGCGCTCAAGTATCAGTGGCAGCATTCTCGCTGCAGTGACTTACTGCTTCACGCCATTGACATTGATGCAAGAAACATTGTATGTTGAGTTTTATACTTCACCTATTTCCTTGATGGCTGTTTTCTAGTTTATGACTGTTCGAAAGCATAATGTGAAATGCAATTGCTATGCCATGTTTTCACTAATTAGGCCCAGAACTTTGGACATGCTAGTGATTCCTATGACATACTAGATGCGTGGCAAAGCCCAGCGTGAGCCCGCCCGGCATTTTGTTGTTCCGGATGGTAAGCTCATGCCACTACATAACACGTGCCAAAGTCTGTTATATAACGTCCATGTGTTAAGGCTGGCAGTGTCTCCAAATGCGAAAATTTAGGGGGTGGACAAAAACTTGCCAACTGTTCTCAGCTGTTCCTAGACCAAAGTTCACTAAATTTTTGGAGCACGTGGGGAGTCCCTGTAGATTGATAAGTTTCTTTCTGATTGTTGATATCATGCTCTGTTGCAGAGATATGTTTGGTCAAAGTTCAAAGTTGGTCTCGAAAAAGCGTTTTATTGCCCCCAGCCCGTTGGGAGTAAATGCCTGGGGGAGTTGGACCAAATTTTTCAAATATCAATCACAAGTGAATTTGTATCCAGGTTTGGTTGTGATCCATTCAGTGACCTCAGAGATTAGGCATCGGAAAAAAAGATATAAGTAGAAGAAAGAAAGAACGAAGAAAGAAAGAAGAAAAAAACAGAGCGGTAAAATATAAGCCCTTCGGCATCGTGATGCTGTGTGGGCTAATAATCTTCCCTGTTATTCTCCTGATAGTCATCATTGCTCAGATGTTGTATACTGTAGAGAAGGGTAGTCAAAGTTCACAGTTCATAGGAGGAAAAACATCTTCAGCCATGCGTACATGTTACAAGGTGAAACAAAAGCACGGTCAGCTAAAAAGCAGACGTGAATTGAAACTATAATTAAGTAACAGCAACACGTCTTGTGTTTGTGTTTATTGAGTTCTTTGTGTTAAATGGTCTTTGTAACCTCGCATGAGAAATTCATGACATGCTTTTACTTTACAGTTGAATCCACCTCGAAAATCTGCTGCTCCAGCATTTGCAACCAACCTTGGACTTCTCGAGCCGAAGAAAGCTGTATCCGATCCATTCATTTCAGCTGGTGTCGATAGTGCTAACGCTATACCTCATGGAAATTTGCCTTTTCCAATGGTAAGTCGTGTTTTATAATGTAACTCATACTCTCAGTCGGTCATAGATCACATGTTGAAAATGCAATCAGCATGGTGAAGACGAATTGCAAATGGGATCAATAATGAACTGTTTGGGTGGATAATGTGGATCTTATAGGTTAAGCTGGGTAGTTAGTTGTGATTGAAGTTACTGTGCAATACCTTTATTCACATAAGTTTATTTGCTAATATATGAAACTACATAATACAGAACAGGAATGTCAAGGGAGAAGATAAGCCTGTAGGTTACTTTTCCTTGTCTTATAACTAGACCAAGATAAACAGTTACATAAAGTTAATTACACACAAAAAACTGCGATAATTTTGTACAGTTTGGCTTATGGTTGAAAGCATTGGCAGTATACTATTGATAGGTAACCTGTTCCATATATTAATATTACAACATGAAGGATTCAGTGTAACAATCTGTTCTCTGTTTAACAATTCACAGAGAATGCCCATTAGTGTGTATTGGTTTCAGAATCAGTAAGGTCAAACCGTGCACGAGCATCAGTGTTAAAGCAATGCTGTATCATGTAAACTGTCATTCTTTAAGGTTTCTATATTGAGGCATTCAAATGGGTCACAGTAGTCCAACTGTTCTGACACTTGAAGTCTAGTGTAAATTATCTTTGGACCAAGTCTAGCTTGATTGCAGTAATAACATAGGAACTAATCCTGACAGTTATATTCTATTAAGATCTTGTAGTATACTGCGCTTGATGAATTGTCGCACGTATCCAAGAGCAGACTGCGACACAGATCATCAGTTGCTTGTGGTGACGCTGAAAGTCAGGCTGGATAAAGACAGACAGCTCAGCATTCTGCCTCTTAATCTCTAGGAACTCAAGGAAGAGAAAGTAGTACAGTCTGCAGCAGAGGCGACCAACAGGTTTACGGCATTGCAGGCTGCACAGGATGAGGCAACCCCAGAAGATCTCTGGAAAGGTACCAAGACAGTCCTGCTGGAAGAAGCCACAGAAACGTTTGGATGCATCAAGTTGCAAAAGACAAAGAAATGGATATCTGATGAGACTTTTGCAGCAATCAGGAAAAGAGGGAAGCAAAAGGCAAAGATAAGAACAGATATCAAGAACTGAAGGCTGGGGTACCGAGAAAGCTCAGAGTGGATAAACAGCAGCAGATGGAACTTGGAAGGCATGTGTTGGGAATTGGAAGCAGTGAACTCAAAAGGAAATTCCAGGCGGCTCTTCTCTTATAGCTGAATGATGGCTGTTTTCATGTAGAAAAGTTTGCTGTAAGTTTTTGTCAAAATAGTGACATATAGTTGTGTGACAGGAACATGTGCAAGAGAGACAGGCTGATGTAATGGGTTCTGGCAGAGCAATTGACGGTGAGTGATGTTACATGCTCTTCCTTCATTATTGACCACTTTTGTGATCCAGCTAGAGAAATCACTTCAGTGTATCTATGTGTCTGTGGACAATATCCTTTGAAGTAAAAAAAACTCTTGACCTAGATATTTTGCATGTTAGTTCACATTGACACTGTTGGGTCAAGTTTAAATTTTGGGTCAAAGTTCAGTGTCGGGGGGAGGAACAAGGTGTTGCTAAAGTGGTCAGTTTGACCTCGAATGAGGGTTTTCTAGTTTGATAGAAATGGTTGTTTTCATTTTTCTCACCGTGACAGCATTACACAAGTTTTGTAATATTTTATAATATTTTGTAATTTTTATTTATTAAAGTTTTTAATATTTATAATATAGTTTACCATAAAGGCGTGATATGACCTGAATTGTATTGAAAGTGCCGTTAAACTCCAACCAATTAACCACAAGTTTTGTAGCGTTTTTAGGCGCATTGCATACACTAAGATGCAGTCTGTTGCTACGGATGTCACACGTAGCATGCTCTGTGTGTGGGTCACATGGATGTACTGTGCAAAAGCAGGTGAACCGATCAAGATGCCCTTTTGGGGGCTGACTCTTGTGGATCCAAGGAAACATATGTTAGATATGTGTCAAGATTCAATTCAATCAATTCGCAGCTACAAGCGGTAAAGAGTCGGCAGTGTGGTCTTTTGCTACATTCCTTTGGACACTTGTTTTGCATAAATGTGCCACAAGCACAATTGTTTCTTATGGTGCTGCTACCTGTGTGTGGATGGCATGTATCCCCAAATGCCATTCAGTTACCAAAAAATACACCTACCTTAGAAAAGTTGGGGTTTGAAAGGTTTAAAAAAACCATCTGGAACACTGCATTCTGCTATAGTTGTGGCTGTGTTGTCAGTATATTGTGTGTCGATTGTAGTCAAAAAGCAGGAGAAGGAACTATTGGAGGTGCTGGAATTGCCGACACAAAACCCAAAATCTCGTTCGTCGCCACTCGACTCAATTCTGAAAGCCATCACGTCATCAACGACCACATCTAACTCGTCTATTGCGAACACAGCAACGATGAAAGACGGAACAACGGAACCATTGTCGGCCGAAGCCTCGGCTGTAATGTCTCGTCTGCCCGACCTGTCATTCATGCATTCCAAGGTTCTAATGTTCCCCGTGAGTGACTGTGCCAACTGAGCAGATGTGTGTTATCGGATAGTCGTTCGTCAGGTTGCTGGGCGTGAAGCACGAGTGTTGAAATTTTGTAGTAATGGTAGATCGAAAATGTCTCATAATCATTGCACACACAGTTTCGGTATATGTTGAGGTTGGTGCAGAAAACCAGACCGTTGGTCACTGAGAGTCATAAAGGTGCCGGACATTTCACGAGGTAGTGTAGCGACACATTTAAATGTGGCGGGGTCTTTAGTAATGAGTTTAGTACGAATTTGCTGCCGAATCTCACAGTAATTTTTTTTTAAATCAGTCGGTATTTGGCAACATTGTGGACAAGAGTATATTGGCACCTTTTCTTTTCACAGAGGCCATTGGTACAGTTTTATGCCTCCCTATAGAGTGGCAAAAAGCCATTCCAGTTTACATCGTGAATAAGGTCAGCTGCCATTTTGGCGGTAATGCGCCATTATTCGTGCGTTGGTTTCGGTGGCATATAAATTGTTTATTTGTGTGTTTACTTAACTTCCTTTCTTCCTTCTGTACTTTCTTCTTTCCTTATGCTTTCTCTCATACTTAATTTTTTAGTTATTTACTTCCGGACTCATCTATCGACTT